>Ga0206859_1033_pt2 | contig 9388 bp, 7 predicted proteins | sample Alteio_BWOrgCont_47_FD_152882 | JGI IMG/M metagenome (GOLD analysis project Ga0206859, IMG submission 152882) | Enriched cells from forest soil in Barre Woods Harvard Forest LTER site, Petersham, Massachusetts, United States -... | ecosystem: Environmental > Terrestrial > Soil > Temperate forest > O... | reverse complement strand
GAAAAAGACATAGATAATATATTTAAAAAAGGGCTTGGAGATCCCGGCGATCATCATGAACACATGGATGCCGATTGGGAAGCTATGGAGCAAATGCTCGATAAGCGTAAAAAACGTCCGGTTATTATCTATTGGCTACCAATTTTAAGCGGCGTGGCAGCTATGCTGCTGCTGCTCATTGGCTGGTGGTTGTTAAAGCCTGCTGTTACCCATCAACAAAACAATCCGTTAGCTATCGTTCATCATCATTCAAAACAAGATATTGCGAAGGTGCCGTCAAGCCCAACGCCGAACATCGCGCCTGATACTTTAACACACCATACTGCTAATGCCGTGAATCCGGAATTGGCGATTAATTCAAATACAGCCCAAAATACTCATCGCACCAGCGAGAGGAAAAATGGGGCTTTGTATAATACTTTGACCAAAATAAACAGGAGTGAACCAGGAGGTACACCCGCCCCGAGTTTTGTAAACGTCGACAATAACAGGAATAATGCTGAACAACTGATGGCTTATAACCAACCATTGTATATTAATAATGCACAAATTGATGACCAAAATATCGACCCTATAAATATTTTACCGCAGCCGGCATTTAACACGGCATTTGACAATCGTTCATTATATATCAGTAAAAAAACTAAATCAGCATATGCTTACCATCCGCAGTTGGCTATAAGCGTGTTGGCTTCATCTGATAAAAACGGCATCAATTCATTCGGGCAAAGCAAGCCGGGAGATAATGCGGGTGTTTTATTCTCGTTTGGTGTATCCCGCAAACTTACTATAAGCACAGGAGCCATATATTCTGCCAAGCAATACCTGACCGATTTTGCCGATTATCATACCGATTACCAGTTCCCTACCAACCCGGTGAGTGTTTTAGCTGATTGCAAGATGTTTGATATACCCATTAATGTAGATTACCAGGTATTTAACAAGCACCGGAACAAGATAACAGTAGGTACAGGTTTTTCATCGTATTTAATGCTGAACGAAAATTACCAGTTTAATTATGCGGGTAATGCCATTGGCCCATCAAAATATGGGGTATCCAATCCCGATAAGTACTTGTTCAGTATAGTAAATATCCAGGCAACCTATGAAAGACAGATCAATTCAAAAGTTGGGATAACCCTGGAGCCTTATATGAAATTGCCGATCTCTGGTGTAGGCTCCAGCGAAGTGCGTTTGCAATCAACAGGCATAGCGGTTGGTTTAAAGTGGAATTTGAATTCGTTTAAGCCTTAAGAGTGCATTTTTTTCGCATCTCCAATTGACTCACCCGGATGCGCTGCGCTGTCCGACCTATCTTTGCCTGCGGCAGAAAGAGGTAAAAAAGAGAGTGGAGGTGTTTGATTATGTTTACTGTATAGATTACAACCGATATAAACTACTTGACAACTGTCCAGGGTTAACTTACATTTACTGAATTATTAAATTTCTGTTCAAAACGTAAACCGTTCAGGTTTTCTTCCTTATCTTGAGGGCTAAAAACATAACCTCATGAATCCAATACAAACATTACAGGGCCAGGCCGCCCTAATAACCGGTGCCGATAGCGGGATAGGTAAAGGCGTGGCCGTGGCTTTAGCTATGGCGGGCGCCAAAGTGGTTATAAACCACGTAGATGCGCATGATGTAGCCGAACAAACCGTTGATGAAATAAAAGCCGCAGGCGGCGACGCTTATGCCATACATGCCGATGTAAGTAATGAAGCCGAAGTGCAGGCAATGTTTGCCGAAATGTTTAAGGTATATGGCACTATAGATATTATGGTGAACAATGCCGGGTTGCAGCGCGATTCGAGATTTGTGGATATGACACTGGAACAATGGAACACCGTTATCGGGATAAACCTTACCGGTCAGTTTTTATGTTCGCGCGAAGCGGCAAAAGAGTATATAAGAAGGGGAGTGGTTGAAGGGCGCAGCAAGGCTGCGGGGAAGATCATTTGCATGAGCAGTGTGCATGAAGTTATTCCCTGGGGTGGCCATGTGAATTATGCCAGCAGCAAGGGCGGCGTAATGATGCTGATGAAAAGTATGGCACAGGAATTGGCGCCACACAAAATAAGGGTAGTATCCATTGGCCCGGGTGCTATTCAAACACCCATTAACCAATCCGCATGGGATACACCTGATGCTTTAAACAAACTTTTAACCCTTATACCTTATAACAGGATAGGCGAACCGGACGATATAGGCAAGCTGGCTGCATGGCTGGCATCGGACGAAGCGGATTACATTACAGGCACCACAATATTTATGGACGGGGGTATGACTTTGTATCCCGGTTTTGCCGATAATGGGTAATTTTATGTTAAAATAATGTTAAATTATAAAAGAGATCGATTTAGCAAATACATGCGAGCTTTGACATATTGTAAAATATACACTAAGTATATTTACATAATTTGAATTTTGCCCTGCAAAAGGCTATTTATTATCAAATAATCACAAAAATTCAACTAAATTTATTTAATTGATAATTATAGATGACCTTTGTTGTGGATTTAAAATTTAAAACAACATGAAAAAGATATTTTTAACAATCGCAACAATTGGCCTTTTAGTTACAAGTGCTTATGCCGCTGATGGTGGTAAAAAAACTGACAAGGCCCCCGTTATCACTTACAGTGTAAAAAACGACTTCGATTCAACCTTCAGTGAAGCAAAAGATGTGAGCTGGACTATTACCGCTAATGTACAAAAAGCAGATTTTACATTGGATAATGTAAGAATGACCGCTTTTTACAATTTACAAGGTGAATACCTTGGTGTAACCCAGGAAGTTGCTTACAGCGCAATTGATGCAAAAGCACAAAAGGAAATTGCTGCCAAATACACTGATTACAAAGTTGGCGAAGTAATAAAATTGACCACTGCTGATAACGAAGCAAATTCAGACCAAATAGTTTATTTTGTTGACCTTAAAGGTACAGCTGATGAATTATTGGTAAGGGTTAGTCCTTCTGATGAAGTTTATTTCTTCCAGAAAGTAAAATAAATCTCGAAAAACATTAACTACAGCCATCCCGATATTAACCGGGATGGCTTTTTTGTTGCTTTTATTGTTTTACTACTTCGTAACCCAAGCCGATATTTACCGAGAAGAAGGCAGCGCCTTTTTTATCTCCGCCACCGGTAAGGCTTTGACTGTCTACCTTCCAATCACCCTGGTAGGCGTTGATATAGTAACCGGCACGCACACCTACCGGGATGGTTCGTTGTACCATAAAACAGCCCATATTTTTTGGTTTTGCCTGTATCAGGTAGTCATAACCCAAACCTAATTCAATACCGAAATTAGGCTGATAGAATGTTTTGCTCGAGGTACTGTTCAATATCTCGGTAGCAAAATCAGAAGTATTTTGAATACGCTGGTTATCCTGTATATCCAGTACGGCCGCAGAGAAGTTAACACCCACAAATGGGAACAGGCGCATATCTTTTTCACTCAGTACATTATAACCCAGCCTTGCATATACCTGGTACTGGTTGTATTTGGCTTTGAAATTATTGGTGTTTGAGGTAGTAGTGGGGGTAAAGCCGATGCCGTCCTCGGTGATCCAATTTCCCCACATGTGGTTCATTGACGCGTTGATCCAGATGTCGTTGCTGCCAAGTGAATGCAATCCGTCGGCATTTAATGCGTTGTTAAGCGAACCGAGATCGGCCTGGCGATAGGTGACCTGGATTTGCGCAGTCCCTGCAAATTGTTTTTTCATAAAGCCATCCATTCGCAGGCTGTCGTAATTTTGCTGGGCGTTTGCCGTAAATGTTCCGAAAAGGGCTATAATTAATATAGCAGGTAGTAACTTTTTCATAGTGGTGGTTTAATATAGAGACCCCGATGAGGTGCCCTTTGTTTTTTATAAATTCGATTTTAATACATCCTGCGGTTTTATGTTGATATTTTGGACGGATGGGGATAAATATTCATGAATGCGATGCTTGCCAAAACTAAATTTTGTATATTTTTAACCCGCAATGGTAGAAAAAGACAATAAAAAAACGATCTGGGCATGGTGCATGTTCGATTGGGCGAATCAATCCTATAATATGGTGATCACAACAACCATATTTCCTTTTTATTATGTGTACTATACCACATGGCACAATCCTAATGGTGATAAAGTAACCTTCTTTGGTTTTCAATTTGTAAATACTGTATTGTCAAACTTTGTATTAGGGATTGCTTATCTGATTATTGTTTTAATGCTGCCGATATTAACCTCAATTGCCGATTACAAAGGGAACAAACGTGCATATCTGCAATTTTTTACATGGCTTGGCGCGTTGTCGTGTGCAGGATTATTCTTTTTTAAACCTGTTGAACATGGGATACCACATCTTGAGATGCCGCTTATATTTTTTGCATTGGCATGTATAGGGTATTGTGGTGGTTTTGTTTTTTATAATTCGTATTTGCCGCAAATTGCTTCAGAAGCTAAACAGGATAGTGTAAGTGCAAAAGGATTTATATATGGGTATGTTGGTAGTTTGGTTGTGCAAATGTGTTGTTTGGCTGTTGTTGAGGAGCCCACATGGTTTGGCATCGATCCTAAAAATGATTCATTGCCGGCACGTATTACTTTTATTATCGTATTTGTTTGGTGGATGGGTTTTTCTATTATTCCGTTCAGATTATTACCTAAAGGAGAACCCAATCCCGGCAAGCATAATTATAATGTTTTAACAGGTGGTTTTAAGGAATTAATAAAGGTATTCCAAAAGGTAAAGACTATGCCATTGCTTCGCCGCTTTCTGTCATCATTCTTTTTTTATTCTGTCGGTGTGCAAACTATTATGCTTGTAGCCGCACAATTTGCGTCAAAGGAACTGCATATGCCGGATGATACTTTAATCATTATTATTTTAATTATTTATGTGGTTGGCGTTGCCGGGGCCGCAGGTATTTCCAAATTATCAGAAAAGTACGGTAACGTGCGTACATTAGTATGGGTAGTGGCTATTTGGACGGTATTATGTCTTTCTGTTTATTTTATAACCAGCATTCCGGAATTTTTTGTTGCAGCGGTAATAGTGGGTGCAGTAATGGGCGGGGTACAGGCGATTTCAAGATCAACTTATTCGAAATATCTACCGCCGAATATCCCTGATACGGCATCATTCTTCAGCTTTTATGACGTTACAGAAAAAAGCGCGATAGTCGTAGGCTTGCTTTGTTTTTCCTTTGTCGAAGCTATCAGCCATGAAATGCGTATAGCTGCACTTACGCTCGACCTATTTTTCCTGGTAGGTTTCGGTTTATTGGTGTCATTATTTTATGCGGAAAAGAAATCGAAAAAACGTTTGCCGACTGAGCCGTTAGAAGTGGTGTAGGAATTTCATGGCGTATAATTAACTCACCCGACAGCGCTGCGCGTGTCGACCTCTCTTCCGCAAGCGGAAAATAGGTGGAACTGCAATTTTTAAATGTATTTAACTGTAATAGTTAACGACAATACATTTTCCAACATTTTTTCTCAAATTAGCAACCGATGAAGACGGAATTGTTTATCCCTTGTTTTATGGACCAGTTGTACCCGGAGACTGCTTTTAATACCGTAAAGGTATTGGAAAAAGCGGGGTGCATTGTTGAATATAACCCGCAGCAAACCTGTTGCGGTCAGCCTGCGTTTAACGCGGGGTTTTGGGATGACGCGAAGGAAGTGGGACGTAAGTTCCTGAATGATTTCTCCGAGGAAAGCGTGATCGTAACGCCGTCGGCTTCCTGCACAGGGATGGTAAAGAATTATTATAACGACCTCTTTACCAATACTACCCTGCACAACAAATGCCGCGCCATACAGGGTAATATTTATGAGCTGTCGGACTTTTTGGTGAATATACTTGAGTTTGATTATTTCGGTGCCGAACTGGAAGGCAAAGCGGTTTACCATGATAGCTGCAGCGGTTTGCGTGAATGCCATATAAAGGAAGAGCCGCGCAGGCTGTTATCGAAAGTATTAGGGCTTGAATTGCTGGATTTGGTGGATGAAGAAACCTGCTGCGGTTTCGGTGGGACGTTTGCTGTGAAGTTTGAGGCGATATCAACCGCGATGGCACAGCAAAAGGTGGATAACGCATTGGCTGCAGGGGCGGAGTACATTATTAGCACGGATGCCTCGTGCTTATTGCACCTGCAGGGCTATATCGATAAGAACAGCCTGCCCATAAAAACCATGCATTTGGCCGATGTACTGGCGCATGGATGGGGGAACATTTGATGCGGACGCTAACCCTATTGTTGCTTGCATTTATTGTAGTTAAAACAAGTGCAGCGCAGGACATCACCAAGATCAAAAAATTTTATAACAAAGAGTTTAACTGGACGATAAATATACCGCCCAACTTTGATACAGTTAGCGCACAGGAATGGGCCAAACTACACAATAAGGGTACTGAAGCTTATGAAAAAACCTACAACCATAATATTAAAACAAATGAGGCTACCGTTTTATTTGCTTTAAAGAATGGTACATCAAATATTTTTACAGCACTTTCCGAACCATTTGATTCCAAAAGAGAAGGGAGTTATACGAAGTTTTGTAAGAAAGTTGATGATGAACTCTATCATACTTTAACTACACAATTGCCCCATGCAACAATAGATTCAGCGATTGTAAAAACCTTAATAAGTAACCTTAATTTTAACGTTTTTATTTTAAGGGCACATTTATCGAACGGGCTCTATTATAGTATATATTCTTTCTCAAGGTTGTTTGGTCAAAAGGAATTTTCTGTGAACATTATGTTCATTGATAATATCAAAGGTGATATTATGCTGGATGCCTGGAAAAGATCAACCTTTGGCTCTCAGCATTAATCATTCGAATTTTAATATCGTAAAGGAATACGGTGCAAAAGTATAATTGCAGCTATTGTTTTTTATGCTGAGAGATCGCTTAACCGGCATAATTTTATTGGGATCATTAGCCGTATTTTCATCCCCTAAACTATTTCCTTTTAATTCGGTGATGCTTACTTTACCGGTTGACCTATTATAATCATCCAAAATCACCTGCGTGTTTATCGCTTTGTCTTTATGGTTTACTACTTGTAAAGTGATGATTTTTCCATCAGCGCTTTTGCGGGCGGTAATATCCAGCGAGTCATTTTTGGTTTGAAATTCAGAGCGGATGGTTGAGGGCAAGTAATTATCGGCCATCATTTGGGTAACGTAGTAAGATGGCTGCGCCCAAACGAATGACTGGTTAAAAAACAGTAATCCCTGGTCCCAGCCGTTATCGTTTTGCTGATCAACCTGCAGGCAATTGGCGGCGCAAACGATGGGAACATCATAGTTTAAGCGCTGCAAACGGTTAATGGCGTTGGCATGGCCCAAAGCACGTTTCATGCGGGCGTTGTCGGCGTTCTCTTCAAAAATGCAGAGTTTGAAATCGTTTGGCGATGCTATGGTTTTTAATTTTTCTTCGGCGAAGACAAAATCTTTCAGATCGGGCTGGTCGGCTTCAGCGTTCCATACATGCACATCGAACCACGCCTGGTGGCCGTTTTGGCGGCAATGGGCAATCGTTTGCTTTAAATAACTGATATCGCCGCCCACATCTTCGCGGGTATCATCGCTCAGGCAATAGATGATCTGTATCGATGGGTCCTTCGCCCAAATGGCATCGGAAAGCAACTTAAATTGCGCGGTTAGTTTGGCATTATTGTATTGCTCGTTGCCCAATTCGAGGTATTTTAAGTGATAGGTGGCAGGGTGGCCGTCGGCAATTCGTTTTTTGCCCCATTTGGTGTTGATGCCACCGTTTTCGTACTCTACAAAGTCGGCCATATCGGCGGGTGTTTCGTTGCTGTCGAAATCAGGGATGGCGGTGATATGCATGGCCTCGCACATATTCATAAAATCAATGATGCCCCAGCCGTTGGAGGCATAGGGATACCACACATTTTTGTAAGGCGGCCGTTTTTCGCGCGGGCCGATCATGTTCTTCCAGCGGTAACTGTCGGACAAGGTCATGCTGCCGCCGTAACGGAGGACGGATATTTTCTCTTTCAACAAGCCATCGATCACATCTTTGCGCAAAGGCAGGTTTTTATAGCGCCCCCAACTGCCGGGCTGCAGGAATACATAACCGAGGTCGACCGTTCCGGGTCGATGCAATGTGATGGACAACCTTGCACTGGATGCAGTTTGCGATGGGGTTAGTTGATAATTGTATTTTTTCCAGTTGGGTGAGTTGATGGTGGGGGTTGTTTCAGCATAAATAATGGAGCCATCGGCATTTTCTAAGGTGATATATAGCGGTGTGGGTTGATCAGCTTTCGCATAAATTACACCTTCATAGGTTTTTTGTCCCTGCAGGTATAAACCTTGGCGGTTAAGTCTGCGGTTTTCTATGCCGATAGCGCCTGTACCGCTTATAAAACTGATCCGCTGGCTTTGCTGGCCGACAAACGGGTGTGTGTTATCGATACTAAATACGCCTGTAGCATTTCCTGTTTTAACCGGCTGCCAGGAGCGGATGGAGGATTCATCCTTTAATTCCGTACGTGGTGCTTTGCAACTGATCTGGCCGGATAATCCTTTCATATTAATTTGCATGGGGGGTTCCTGGAAGCTCTCGCCGAAGATCATTTGGCTGTACAGGCCACCATATATTTCATGGTTCACATCCTCGAGACAGGCGCCTGTCATTAAGGTCGATGTGGTTTTTATGATTTGATTGGGGTGGATGGTGATGGTGTTTTGAGCGTGGGATATTAGAGTGATGGATAAAAGTATTAGGGAGAATGAAATTGCTTTTTGCATGGCGATTTGGAAAAAATAAAGATAGCGATACAGCCGTTTATTTGTTGTAACAAAGCGGTTAAATTAATTTGGCTGTCTGTGCACACGCGGAACAAGTGCAAGCATTAGAGGACAGCGAGAAATTTATATTAAATTAGACAAAATATTATCAAAGTAAGTCATTGAAAAAGATAGAAAACTTTATCACAAAATTTAGAAAGGAAATATTTGGGGTATTAATAGCAATGATACTGTCTTTTTTAGCCTCAATTTTCGCGGTAATTTTTACGAATGAAAATGCATTGTTATCATTTTTTTCGGTATTCAGTTGTGCATTAACGACAATTACAACTATTGTAGTAATTAGATTATATGATGAGTTTGATTCGAAAAAAGTACGATTTGCAAGAACCGTAAATGCCGTTGATGAATTAGTTGCACGAATAACAAGTATTCCTTTTTTTTTAAGCTATGTGGTGCAGGAAATTACCTTTAATGATTCAGAAAATGAAGACCCATATGAGTTTCTTAAACGTACAGAAAGAGGAAGAATATATTTTACTGATTCAGCATTTGATACACTAAAAAAAACCGGACATAAAAGTTACAAGATTTATTTTA
>Ga0206859_1161_pt1 | contig 9412 bp, 3 predicted proteins | sample Alteio_BWOrgCont_47_FD_152882 | JGI IMG/M metagenome (GOLD analysis project Ga0206859, IMG submission 152882) | Enriched cells from forest soil in Barre Woods Harvard Forest LTER site, Petersham, Massachusetts, United States -... | ecosystem: Environmental > Terrestrial > Soil > Temperate forest > O... | reverse complement strand
ACAGAAAAATTTGATGAGTGGCAAAATGGTGTAAAAAAAATTAATCAAAGAGATCGTATCATAGCATGCACTTTGGTCGCCTTTTTTTTTATCGCCATTGCGGCAGCTGTAATACTGACAGCCATTTTTGCCCCAGGAGTTCTTATTACGGTAGTTCTCCCATCCATAGGTGCCATCGTACTGGTTCTCTGGCTATTAGGCATATTGTGGTTGGCTGATTACAATTCAGATTCCTATGGCGAAGAAAAAATAGCTCAAACTGCATGCTATCGCCTTACCCGTCCTGGAACTCTAGAAGATTATATAAGTGAAAAACAAATACGTTGGAGTCAATCGGATATTGAAATTGCTAATGAGTGGCAAAAACTTGAAAGATATGGCTACTTGCCATCTCAGCTAATTAAGGAAAGTTCCGAGATCGAAGCAAAGGCAACAGCTACAATGCGAGAGATAGAAAAGCTCAGCAATAAGAATCTCAATAGCGTTATGACGGAGCAGCAGCGGGAAACAACGGATAGTGAAATACAAACAAAAAAAAGGCTGCTCGCAACACTCGAAACGCAATGGGAAGAGAAAAAAGCACAATTTCCTCAACATCTTCCTTTTTGCGCCTCTGGGTCTTTGCGGCCTTGCGTTTAATTTCCTATCATCGCACAGCTCCTAACGGCGGGCGTCTTTGAGGGCAAGGGCGCGCCGCTGCTCGCGTTCGTGCAAAAATAGCAGCACAGGCCCTGCGATAAACAGCGATGAAAGCGTTCCAATGAATACTCCTAGGGTCATCACCAAGGTAAAGCCAAAAAGCAGCGAACCTCCCAGCAGCAACAGCGCCAGCAGCACCAAAAGCGTCGTCCCTGAAGTCATCACCGTACGGCTTAGCGTAACGTTGATGGCATGGTTGATTACCTCTCTAAAGCTCAGCTTGCGCAAAACATGCCTATCTTCTCGTATCCTATCGAATACAATGATCGTATCGTTGAGCGAGTAGCCGATGATCGTCATAATGGCTCCAACCACCTGCATATCGATTTGCACTGGCATGCCGAGGCGATGGCACACGGCGATCACTCCGAGGGTGATGAGAAGGTCATGGGCAAGGGCTATCACCGCTGCTACAGCAAAATTAAACTCAAAGCGCAGCGTGATATAGAGTAAAATGCAGATAAGAGCGATAGCTAGCCCAATAAGGGCATTGTTGCGCATGGCATCGGAAAATTGCCCACTGACCACTGTCCAGTTGGTTTCGAGTGTGGCGAGCTGGGCAGGCTCAATGGCGAGGCCTGAAGCCTCTAAGGCTGTGACGACCCAGGCAATGCGGGGATTGCTCTGATAAGAATAGGGAAAATCCCCTTCTGTATATACGTCGGGAAGGCCATAAAATGGATGGCTTTTTTCTTCCATTCCCATAGCAAACTGTAAACGCAGCTGCGTAGGACGGCTGAGCTCGCGCACCTGCACATCATTCGTTGTGGCGCCGTGCGATAGGAGCGCTCCTAGCGCTTGCAGTCGATAGGATTCAGTGCGGTTGTTGGGCTGCTGCTGCAACTCGACGGTAAGGGCGTACCCCCCAGTGAAATCCATTCCAAACATCGCATTGTACTGGGATACAAAGAAAAAGGCTCCCAAAAGCAATACGATGCAAGAAAGAGTAATCGCCCTCTTTGTCTGAGCAAGAAAGTCGAAGCTCGTCTGCCCAAAAAATTGTGCCATGGAAAGCGTGCGATGCTTGGCCCTTTGTAGCCATCCGGCAAAGAAATAGCGCGTCATAAAGAGGGCTGTAAACATCGAAGAGAGAATGCCGATGATCAACGTCACAGCAAAGCCTTTGATCGGCCCCGAGTCAAATTGGATCAAAACAAGAGCGGCGATGATCGTTGTCAAATTAGAGTCTACAATGGCGCTGAAGGCTTTGCGATAGGCGGATTGCAGCGCCGAGCCGAGGCGGCCCGAGAGCTTGTATTCCTCACGGAAGCGTTCAAATACCAAAACGTTGGCATCGACCGCCATACCGATGGTAAGGACAATGCCAGCGATCCCCGGCAAGGTAAGGGCTGCATCGATATTTTGCAGCACGCTCCACATTACTAGAATGTTAAAGAGCACAGCACATAGGGCAACAAGGCCTGCGAAATGGTAGTAACCCACCATTGCTGCCGCTACAAGGACTATGGCCACAATCGCTGCGGCGATGCCGCGGCTGCGCTCCTCTTTGCCAAGCTCTGGGCTTACATTTTGCTCCGAGAGGATTTGGGGCGTGAAGCTGAGCGATCCTGCCTTGAGATCAGCCGCTAGCTGGCTTACCTCTCTTTGAGAAAAATGGCCGCTGATAGTAGCGCCATCGCGCAACGCCGCGCGCAAAACAGGCTTGCTTATGATAGAGCCATTGAGAACTACTGCCATACGCCAGCCGCGTCCATGGGAATATGCTTCTTTAGGTGTTCCTGCAATGACATCTTCGGCGTATTGCGACGTCCAGCTATAGAAGTCGTCGCGTGGGCTACCCTCTCTATTGTCATAAGAGCGTTTGACGCCAAAGGTGAGGATATTACCTTCGCTGGGGTCATATCCTGCTTGAATATTATTAAGACTAGAGCCTTCTAGAGCATAGTTGTAAAAAAGAATCATAAGAGGGTGGGTCTGCCCATCCCACTGGGTGAACTCCTCTCCACTCATCATCCCTATAGTGGAAATGGCATCGTTGAACGACTGGTCGGCGTTATCTACCTTGGAGTTGGCAAGCCTGAGCCCATTATCATACAACAGCTGAGCACTGCTGCTACGCGGTTGCACCCCCTCAGAAGCTGCTGTAAAGCTCCCTAAATGTTCCCAAGCGATTTCATTGATACTGGCGATATCTTTGCGATTGGTAACCAAAGCTTCATTCCATAGCTCCTGAAGAAATTGATTCACAGCCTCTCGCAGGGAATCATTATTTGGGGTAAATTTTTCATTAACGATATGAAAAGACATCGCTGATGCCTTGACAAGATCTTGAGCCGACATGCCTTGGGATCCTGGGAATTCTAAGACAAGGTTGTTATTTTCAATGCGTATCGTCCGCTCTGAAACTCCCATGGTATTGATACGTTTGTAGAGCTCATTCTCCGCCTGCCGCAGCTCATCGGGATTAGTCACAACGCGATTATTATGGTCGCGCAGCCCTATGCGCACGGTCTTGCCGCCAGAAAGGTCTAGGCCCCACTTGAGAATCTTGCGCTCATCGCCTGTGAAATACTTTATAAAGCTCGTCTTGAAGTTGCTCCAATAAGGATTTTTTGTGGGAGGCGGCACAAGATATTTGCTTGTGGCATCAAGAGATACCTGTGCTGCAGTATATTCTTCTTTCCATTTGAGCAAGTCTTCCTGAATTTTGTCTGCTATGCGGTTGCGCACAAGGATGCGCTGCTCGACGTCGCTAAAATCGAGTAACGCCCATCTTTTGCTTCCATGGACAAAAAATTCTTCGCGGGTAGCCTTGAGGAGATGGCTATAATAGTCATTCCACTCAAAGATATAATCCTTGGCATAAGTAGGGTCTATGCCGAAGGAGCTTCCTGGATAGCCGAGGAAGCCATACTGTTGCAAGTTTGTGGACAAGCTTTTAAAGCCCTCGATAAGCTGCTTGCTCGAAGGGCTATCAGGAGACTGCTCCGCCTTGCGCAAGAGAGCCTCTAGGCCATGGGCGATAACATATAGCGACCCTGTGCGCAGCCCCGAAGGAGCTTCCTTGCTATCTATTCCAGGGATATAAACGACAAGGCCAAGCTTCTGCTCTTCAGCGGGCTGCTGCTTCCACTGTTCGTAGAGGTAGAGAGGATATGCCTGCGGGTTGAGATCGGGATGAGAAGAGGTCCAGTGCAGCTGATTTACTAGGTATTGGGCCTGCTTGCGCGCAACAAAGCCGAGATCCAACGCCAAGAAGCTTGCAGCATCGGTGAGATGGCTAAGGTGGCTAGCAAAGGTCTGCTCATAGGGCCTGAGTTGCTCATCTGCTAGGCGAGAGGTGCGGGCAATATCATTGAAAATAAGCTGATTGATCTTTTCTCGGCCATAGACGGCTAGCTCTTGACCCTCTGAACCCAGCCGGATTTTTTGTACATCGTCATAAAATTGAAGATAGACAAGGTCATTATTCCAGTCGATGACAAGAGCTGAGGCGAAAGGGTTGTATCCTTCAAGTGATAGCCGCTGCTTGGCGTCTTCGGAGTGCGAGGCCTGCAACATAGTGGCGATAGCAGAGGGAGTAAGCGGCTTAGGGCTTTTTTTAAACAATGCGATGTATTGGCGAATAAGCGCCGAAGAGCTATCGAGGGCGGCGTAATTTGCCTCTAAAAAAGAGAGTGCTTGCTCTTGCAAGCTGCTCAGTGGTACAGCTTTTTTCTCCTGCTCGCTGCGCTCAGCGATCATCAGCTCTTTTTTTTCCGCAAGACGTACTTTAAGAGCCTCTAAGCGCACAAAAAACTGCTGAGCTAGCTGCTCAGTAGTATTGCTAACTCCTTGTACCAATGAAGATAGGTAGCGGGCAAATAAAGCACTATCTCTACCCACCACCTGAGCAAAGGTGCTCAGCTCACGAGCTATAGCAATAATAGCCTCATCATAACTGGGATCATTGGGAGAGGATACTGCGGCAGCGATCTGAATGGCAGCGTTGCTGGGGCCACCTAAAGCAAGTGCTATCGCCGCTGCTCTGTCATAGACGATGTCGCGATAAAAGGGCGCTATAGCTCCTGTTTTGTCATATTTCTCTGTAAAATGAAAAAGGCCCTGAAGATCGCGGGAGTCGATATGAACGCCAACTTGCCGCATTACAGTGATTGTCTGTGCCTTTATTGGCGTAGGCAATAGTTCAAGCTGAGCAGGGACAAAAGGTATCAAAGCACCTGCTCGGGGCAATAGCCGTCTAAATAACTCAGCATCGCTTTGCTGAACAAAAGTCACGTGAAAAAAACGCGGGTCATAGGCATCTAATGTCACCTCTTGACCCTTGATTCCCAAGAGGCGGCAGAAAGCATCCAGCCATGCTTTTCCATCCCCTTCTAAGCCATTAACCCTATCGGCAATGGCGTAGGTGATTGTCTCGGCACGTGCTGCGTCGATAGGGGTGCGCAGAGGCTGGGCATAGTAAAATAACGTGGGTAAGATATTGTAGAGCGTTAGCAAGAGTACAGCGAGGATAAGATATCCTTGCCAACGTTTTTGTTTTTCCATGAAACACCTTATACTGGCATAGATGTGGAGTTTATCAAATCAATCGAGATCCTGTCCAGAGATTGATTAGGAATACGCAGTGTTCACCTTTTCGGTCAGAGTCCCTCTCTGTGGTAATTTATTATTTTCACCACAGAGATACACAGAGGAAGTAATTAACTGAGCGAGTTTTGCAACTCCCTCAACTGACCAAAAATCCTCTTAGTGAAGGTGAACAAGGCCAGGAATACTCTATGCCAGCGCTACTGCTACAAGTTCTTTGGCACGCGCCAAGGCCCTTTGCATATGGCGATGGGGCATCTGTTCGTCGAATAAAAAGAGATTTTCCTTTCCAATGTTTTTCGCTATGCCCGAGCTACTGAGCACATCCCATGTCTGATAGGTGAGCCCACAACCAATTAAATAGCGGCCTGTACTGCATAGGTAGTCATTCAGCTGTCCCAATGCCAAACATGCTGTAGCATCGATATCTCTGGCGTCTTTGAGCTGCAGTATCAATATACGCGTTGTGCTGTCATCTTTAGCTATGGCTTTTAGGGCCGTCTGAAATAGATCTGCAGCGCCAAAAAAAAGCTCTCCTTCCACTTTTATCACCCGAATCGGGCGGTGTTGCCGTATCTGCGCACTATCGAGATTTCTTAACTTGCCGTTCTCCTCGATGGCACACTCTACTAAATGCGGCACCGCTGCTTTTTTCAAATAAAGAATAATTGAAAGAGAGATACCGGCATAAAAAGCGAGATCCAAGCTAAAAAAAATGCAAGAAAAGAAAGTTACCAGCAGGACAAAAGCATCGGACTGCGTAGACTTGAAGCAGAGGAGCAAGTGCTTTTTATCCACAATGGCTACGGACGTAATGAAAAGCATGGCAGCCATAGAGGGCAAGGGGATAAGAGCTATGAAGCTGTCGAGCATCCAGAGGGTGAGAAAAACAATGCCTGCACTAAAAAAGGCAGCAAAACGTGTCTGTGCACCACAGCGATAATTGAGATTGCTGCGCGAGGGGCTTCCAGAGACAGGCATAGCGGCAATGAAAGGAGCAAAGAGATTAGCCAATCCCACGGCTAAGATTTCTTGGTTGATTGACAGCTGCTGCCCTGAGCGCGCCGCAATGGTTTTAGCCACAGAGGTTGTCTCCATTGTACTTAACAGGGCTACAGCAAAGGAGATAGGCAGCAAGCTGCTCATTATGGACATATTGAAATAGGGAAAGGCAAAAGAAGGAAAAATAGTGGTAAGCTCAGAAGTTTCCCCCAATACCAGCACCTCGTGCAGAGGAAAGCCCAGCGTCGTGCCCTCTACTATCGTTAATGATTTATATATGTAGACAACACTAGCTGCTATAGTAAACGTGATCACAGCGGCAGGAATGCGGCGGTCGATGCGGCGCAGTGTGAGTAGCAAAATAAAGCTGCCAAGCCCCACCGAAGCTGTGGGCCAATTGATTTCGCTCAGGTGGGAGAGAAGGTAAGCGGCGCGATCATAGAAAGAGTGAACACCGCCAAGGCGTGGAACGCCTAAAAAAACAAAAGATTGATTGACGATAACGGCTACTATAGTTCCTGCTAAGTAACCTACAATGACAGAATGACTTATGAACTGAGTAAGGCGTCCTAGCCTGAAAATAGCAGCGAGAACCTGTATGGAGCCAGAAACTAACAGCAGTAGGGTAAGGATCTGTACAGCGACGATGCTGCGCTCATCTCCCACCAATTCGCGATAGTGGTTATATAGTATTGTAGAGGTACCTGCTTGTACCAAAATTGCCGTGGCATTGCTCGGGCCGACGACGAGATGGTGTGAAGAGCCACATAATGCGGCGATAGCTGCAGGATATATGGCAGCGAATAGCCCACAAGATAGGGGCAAGCCGGCGAGCAGAGCATACGCCATCGCTTGGGGTAGAGCCAACAAGGCTACAGAGAACGCCGCTGAAAGGTCGCTTGTGAACTTGGATAAGCTATAGCGGAATATATCCTTCTTTAAGAAGGATAAAGTCAAATCATCGTAGTGGGAAAGGGATGCCATGAATTTTTATACGATTCTCCGGAGAGCCTTAGAGCCTGTTCAACAGCTCCTTATTACTGCATCCTGCTCATCTTGCCCATCCTGACATTAATTTGGGGGCTCTTTGAAATCAGTTTATTATCAGGATGGGCAAGATGAGCAGGATGAAAATACAAAGGGCAAGCGTTACCTGCGTTTGAACCATGCCCAAAAATGGCTAATTTTATCCATCAAATAGGGTTCTGCAAGAAGTCTATTGGTAACTTGAGCTAGTCTATTTTTATCGAGATAAACCGCGTTACCCCCTCTTGTTTTACTAAAAAAAGGATAGGGCGATCTGCAGGAGCTTCCGTCAATGCCTGTTGGAACTGCTCTTTGCTATGCACCTTCCTTTGATTTACCTCCAAAATCACTGCTCCTCGCTTCAATCCCGCCCATGCTACCACTTTGCCAGGAACGACTTGGGTTATTACTACGCCGCTGTCGGCTACAAGCCCCATCGTCTGGGCTAGTTGTGGAGTAATTGTCTCTACTTCTAAACCAAGCTTATCGTATTGAGCCACAGCTATCTTATCCAAATCTGGATATTCTGCTATTTGTAGAGGAATTTCTAGGGTATTGCCATCGCGCAATATGGTTAGGCGCACCTGTGACAGCGGTTTCATCAGCGATATCGTATTGCGCAAAGCTGCTATGCTGCTGATAGGCAACCCATTGATTTTAATGATAATATCTCCACGCCTTATGTCGGCATGTTCAGCGGGCGAATCCTTCGTTACTTCAGCTACCAGAGCCCCTTGAGTCGTCGCCAAGCCAAAAGACTGAGCGAGGTTCTGATCTATGGGCTGCATGAGAATGCCGATAAAACCACGCTGTACATGGCCTGTAGCTCGCAACTCTTCGATAATATGTGTGGCTATATTGCTGGGGATGGCAAAACCAATACCCATATATCCACCCGTCAGCATACTGGTGACAATGGCGGTGTTGATACCCTCCACCTTGCCATCCAGCGCAAGTAAAGGCCCCCCTGAGTTGCCACGATTGATGGCAGCATCTGTCTGGATGAAGTCTTCCACGCGGGCTAAATCCAGATTATTTCTACCTTTAGCGCTGACAACTCCAACGGTTATCGAAGCTTGTAAGCCCAAGGGATTGCCGATAGCTGCAACCCATTGTCCAACTTCTAAGTTATCTGAGTCGCCAAAGACGAGGTAGGGAAGATTTGTCGCCTCAATTTTTAATAAAGCGATATCCGTGTTGCTATCATGGCCGACTACCTTAGCAGCAAACTCTCGGCCGTCATGAAGGGTTACATTGATTTGCACGGCATCATCGATTACGTGGCTATTTGTAACTAGATAACCATCTTCAGAGATAAGGAAGCCTGATGCTTGCCCTAAAAAAGGTTGAGGAGGTTCTTTTTGCCGCCGCGATGGCATGCCAAAAAAATTGTGCCAAAACTCTTCAAGGGGGTCATTAGAGAGACCCTCTTCGCCATCTTTGCCCCATACTCCTTGCAAGCGCTTCTGAGACACAGTGCCTCGCACTTTTATCGAAACGACGGCGGGGATAGCCTGTTTGGCTACCTTGCGAAAGTCGACCGGGATTTGCTCAGATAAAGGCTGCTGTCGGGAAGTTGTATTCCCCTCAAAAGAGGGAAGGAGGATCAATAGGGAGGCAGAGGCGCATATACAAGCCAACGTGCGATATGTGGAACGTTTGTTCATCATTACCAGCTCCTTAATATTTTGAGGCCTTGGCTACGAGGAGCCATCTACAGCACTTTTCTCCTCGACAAAATCGAGGGATATTCCCTCGTTGCATATACCACGCATGCAAAGCGCCATTCTATGCCTCCTAAAAAAAAAGCGCAAGCCAACGAAATAATCCTAGAAACGGCAGTTGATGTCTTAGCGAGGTGAGACAAATCCATGGGAACACGACGAGGACATAGCCTGGCTATTGCCGAGGAGCGAAACCATTGATTTGGCCACCGCAGCAAGACAGTGGCGCCATAACTTTTTGAGGACGTACGCAAAAAACAGAGTGTGTAAATTTCCCGAAGGGCTGTGAGAAATGCGGGCTAGGAGCTAGGTCTGCTCTTATCCACAATATTCAATTTCAAAGACTTCATTTTTTGTGGAAAAAGAATATAGGTCTTGGACATCGGGGAAGGTGTTATACCTGCTTGAAA
>Ga0206859_1160_pt1 | contig 9660 bp, 11 predicted proteins | sample Alteio_BWOrgCont_47_FD_152882 | JGI IMG/M metagenome (GOLD analysis project Ga0206859, IMG submission 152882) | Enriched cells from forest soil in Barre Woods Harvard Forest LTER site, Petersham, Massachusetts, United States -... | ecosystem: Environmental > Terrestrial > Soil > Temperate forest > O... | reverse complement strand
ATTAAGGCATTCTTTATGGAAATTTCTCACTGAACTCAATCAACAAGGCACAACCATCATACTAACTACTCACTATCTGGAAGAAGCTGAAAATTTATGCAAAAATATTGCCATCATTGATCACGGCAAAATTATTGAAAACGCACCTACAAAAACATTAATTAATCGCTTACCTGTAAAAACATTTATTCTGGAGATGACTAACCCCATCCAGCAATTGCCAAAACTTGATAATTTCACTTTTAAATTACTCGATGACACCTCCATTGAAGTTGAACTATTTAAAGGTCAGACGCTTAACGATTTATTTATTTTGCTTAACAATCAGCAAATACAAATCAGCAATGTTCATAACAAAACTAACAGACTTGAAGAATTGTTTATCCGCTTAATCGCTGAAAACAAGGATAAATCCGCATGAATATAACAATGACAAAAAACAGGATTGCACTTTATACGATTTTACGCAAAGAAGTAATACGCTTTATACGAATTTGGTCGCAAACTCTTTTGCCGCCCGCAATTACCGTCACATTATATTTCATAATTTTCGGAAAATTGATTGGCTCACAATTGCGAGATATCCACGGTGTTACCTATATGCAATATATTGTTCCTGGATTAACCATGATGTCCATTATGACAAATGCATATGCCAACACCTCATCTTCATTTTTTGGTGCAAAATTCAGTAAAAGCATTGAAGAAATGTTAGTCTCTTCCATGCCAAGTTATATTATTCTGCTTGGTTATATGTTTGGAGGCATGTTACGCGGATTATTAGTGGGAATTGTAGTGATACTGACCTCTCTTTTTTTTATACCGATTCATATTCATAACTTAGGGATTATCATATCAATGGCAATCCTGGCGTCTATGTTATTTTCAGTCGGCGGTCTTATAAATGGTATTTATGCCAAACGCTTTGATGATGTGGCCTTTATCCCAACCTTTGTCTTAACCCCCCTCACCTACTTGGGCGGCGTATTTTTCTCTATCACCCAACTCCCTCTTTCATGGCAAAAGATAGCTTTCTTAAACCCTATATTAAATATCGTTGATACGTTTAGATATGGAATATTGGGCATATCTGATGTTAATATCTACCTCAGTTTTGCACTTGTTTGTTTTTTATTTACCGCTCTTTTTGTATGGTGCTTATTTTTATTACAGAAAGGTGTAGGACTCAGAAGTTAAACGCTCTTTCAGTTTTGGACATGCTCTATGAAAAATCATGATAACTTATTTTCAATCAACGCCATTCTTCCACATGTTACTCTCATTGCCCTCATCATTGGCGGTTATTATTATGTGTCTGTTAACGATTTTTTTCCTCAATGGATTGATTATGTTTATTATGGCGGGAAAGCAATCATTGCACTTACTATTATTACAGGTTCAGCACGCTCTGGCATGATGCCAATCCTGGCGCTCATCGTTGGGCTATTAATTTTATTTACATCTCAAGTGTATGATATTAGTCTTACTCTTGTCTCACCCGGGGATGCGTGGGAAATTCTAGTCATGGCATTTATTGGTTTAATAATCACAATTTTGGTTAAGTGGTAAGCTCAGAAGGAACGACATCAATGATAAAACAAATTATCGCTATTATTTTATTTAGTGTTCTAATCACCATTAGCATGCCTTATGCCCAACAAGGATTACAATACATTATTTCAGCACATGACTGGATCTCTGATTTACTCACTCAAGTCTTCTCAGGTGGTCAAGCAGGAAACATTATCCGTAACACAATTACACTTTTAGCCATTCCCTTATTAATTGCACTTGTACCTGCACTCATCTATTGGATAGCCAAACGTAGCTGGTTTCCTTATTTTGCAGAAATTATATGGGTAGCATTACTGATTGAATCATCTGCATTGGCTATTTTATACAAGGCGCCTACGGCCTAATCAGTAACAGCTCACACGGTACTTGGACTTGCAGAAAAACTTCAGTTTTGCGCCAAGGTTGAACGATCTCTTTTAAAAAATTGCGGAGCATACGCTGGTATGTGAGCAGATTTTTTAAAAGAGATCGTTCAAGATTGGCCAGAAATGAAGTTTGCCGCTTAGTACCTGAGCTAATACCCTAATCACACCCAATAAGCTACCTTCACCATCACCTTGGATACTAAAGCCATAAGCTTTTTAACAGGCGCCGGCAACACGGATGCCCCTGCTTTCATGGCATCATCCCTATGCAACGCCTCATCTAATCGCATCTGCTGTAAAATTTTATAGCTTCTTTTATCTTGCTCAGGCAAAAGCATTAAATGCTTCTCTAGATGCCGCACAACTTGATTTTCCGTTTCAGCCAAAAACCCCAAACTCCATTGATCACCCACTAACCCTGCAGCAAAACCTATACTAAAAGAGCCTAGATACCATAACAAATTTAAATAACTGGCATGACTACCCAACTCATTAATGCGTAACATACACCACGCCAAATGATCTCCCTCTTCAATAGCAGCCTGATTCATTTTTTCTTTTACAGCACCCGAACGAGAAACCATGCTTTGCCCATGATAGAGTGCCTGCGCACATACTTCGCCAGAATGATTAATACGCATCAGTGCTGAAGAATAGCGACGTTGTTCACTAGTCATTACAGGTTCAACTTCAGAAGCAGCCGGATATAATCTTCCTGTTGTTTTTGGATTGTTATAAACAGCTCGCAGTGCTTGGTCTACACCCAAGCACAATTGATCAAATATGGAATAATGACGATAAGAACTCATGCCTATTTTACTCTGAGTAACTTATATAAACTGAATTATATAGGTGACATAATGCTAACTTTTCTAGACTGACCATTTTTCCTTAACATAACACCATTTTTATTAATACTAGCCACTACAGAATTATCTGGAGTGAGCACATCGCCTACAATGACATTATATAATTTACCCTGGAAACCAATCACCGCATTCCATTTACCCAACTGCATAGATACAGAAATAACAGTATATTGAACCTGCAGGAGAGCACCAAAAGGTGGCAATCCTGCACCGCTCTCACCGGGCGCTCCTGATACTACCTTAGCCCCCGCTGGTACTTCTGGCATAGTATTAGCGGGCTTAGTTAACAAATCACTGATATTTTTCTCTGCAGTCACTGTTGCCAATTTTGCTGTTGCAATCGCTTGATTAGTTTCAGCAATCGCACGTTGTATTTTCAAGTCTTCCAAGTCATTTACTTTACCTATATATTTTTGCTCATTTGCTTGCTGCTGTTGCAAAAATGCCGGGTCATTTACCACTTGTGCTTGTTTTAATTCTTCTTGGTGTGCAGCTTGTTGTACAGGTTGACTATTATTTCCAGTAGATGGTCTATTTGTCATTGGAGAAGATACCGCTCCCGCACTTTTAGCATTTTGATTAGGTTTTGTAACAACAGGTGGTGGTGGAGCACTACGACTTCCAATACCCATTAATCCAACTACTTGCCATCCGACGACAAGAAATATAACAACCACCGCTCCAATCAGTGCCTTTTGCTTTAAGGGCATTCCAGAGTTCGCTTGTTTTTCTAGGGCCATAAATTAATTTCCTAATGCTGTTAGAACTATTGAACCCGACAAACTTCCATTTACAACTTTAAAATCCACTTTCGATAACACAAGAGGCAACATTCTGAATTCTTGTCCTATAACATCCAGCGTTGTAGTAGAAAGATTAGTAAAGCTGATTGTTATCTGAGTTTCCATATATTTTCCTTGATCGGCATAAGGACTAATTGCAACAGGATTTCCCTGAAGAATATAGGATAATCTGTCTATAATATTCGCAACAACATGATCCAATTTATAGATCACCGTAGGTTCAGGCCTATTTACTGCCAACAAAGGTGCGGTTAAATAAAAACCATCCGGTTTTATCTTCACTTTTAAATTATTATTACCCGCCCAGTTATAAAGCACATTGGTCCTACCTCCCAATGATTTTACTGATGCAATAATACCTTTATTTTCCCCTGTAGAATACACAACTGAGGAAGGATACCAGCCGGGGATAGTAAACAATAATCCAATATCATTTACAATAGCATGAATTTGAACAGCAGGATTGGGTGAGCTCAGTTTGTTAATATAAGCTTGATAAGGATTAACTGCATTCACTAAAACCTGAGGAAAAACGATTTCTTTTTGATGAGACTGGATAAACGTCCATCCCATCCATAACAGCACCAGTATCAGTGCAATCAAGCTAATTTGTTTTATTGGAAGTACGCCAATACCTTGTGCTTTTAATATCACATCCACTAACTGCAACTGAAAAGCTTTTGATACAGGCAAGCTTGGAAATACTGGCTTATCTAAAACTGTAAACGATTTGACTGAACTAGCATCAAATGAAAATTTTCCAGCTTCAGGCGTTTGGCTAATCGGAACATCGCCATAAAGATAAATCTCAAACTGATTTTGCTGGGTTTGAAATATAACAAGCTCTTCCGCAATGCTATCAATAGGAAAACTACCATCAAGATACACACTGCCTGACTTAACAATAACTAAAATTGCTTCTGTTGTGTTAGGGAGAGCTTCGCAATAAATTAAATCTCGCGGTCGTTTAAAATATTGCCATGCTGTTTCGCCTAATAAAACACCAGGGTCCGGCGAAAAAGCAATCTCATATTGATTTACACCTTTCTTTTGTAAAGCAATATATTCGCCATAATTACTGGCAAGTAACAAAATTTCTCTTTTTAAAAGACTTACTTTTTTTACGCCCAACACATCGCGATAGGATGGAATAATAAAACGTACGCCATCTTCTCGTGTAATGTAAGACATCAGGCAATTCCATGCAGAATGATTGGTGTAACTAGAATAATGGTTTCTGATGTCTGTTCAACTGCTGCTTTGCCTCCTAACTCTTGAGATTGAAATAATTGCATCGCATTTGCTTGATTGCCTACCTGCTTAAACCCAGAAAGAATCAAGGTATCTCCAGTTGCAATCACACTACGCTGGTTAAATTGCTTTTGTGTTATGTTCGGTACCTGAATAACAGGTGCTGTATTACCAGAAGTAGGCGTCGTACCAGAAGTAGAAGAAAGTGTTTGAATACCATTATTAGTGGATAAATCAGCATTCACTTGCAGAAAAAACTTTCTCTCCCAAAATCTTAGGCAAAATATACAGCGTTAAACCTGTCACAACAGTGCCTGGCGTTATTTGCGTTGTAATAGAAGCACCACCCGCTTGTGAACCAGATAATGAGGTGGTTTGCACACTAGCCAGATAACCTGCCTGAGTCACAATACGGATCACTGAAACTTGATTATTCAAACAAACCACACGTGGCTCTGTAACAAGTGACACTTTTCCTTGCTGGGTTAGCGCATTAATCAAGGCGGTAACACCAGTACTCGAATTACGGAAATTATCAGTACCAATAATAGGCAATCCAGGAGTACCTCCACCGAGCGGTGACGTTGTAGCAAAAGGATTCAGTGTGCTAAGACTAATAGGCGTGCCATAGTTTGCATTTAATTGGAATTGTTGCCCTAGCGAAACTTTTACTGCCTGCCAATTGATCCCGTAATTAAACGCATTGTTAAGAATAATATCCAGAACCTGAACTTTAACTAACACTTGTTTAGACAAGTTATGGTTCATGTTTGAAATATACTTACTAATAAGGTCAATATTTGTCGGTCTATCGCGCACCGTTACCGATGTGGTTGACTCTGATACCATCACCGTCCCATCAGGAGATAGTAATTGTTTTACTGTTTTTTCTAAATCTTTCCATATCGATAAAGTTGCTTTTAAATTGCTATACTGAGCAGATGCACTATCATCAATAATAGCTGTTACTGCAGCAGGCGAGCTTCCTCCTGCGCCACCACTTGAAACGTTACTAATACTGGAACCACCAGAAGCCTTACCCATCATGTAATCAGATGAACCTGGCATAAATGCAATATCAAATGTTTTTGTGACAAATGCCTGCCAATAAACGGAATTACAATGAACTGTATATACATAACCCGACTTGGCCGCCAATAAATCTAAAGCACCTTTAACTGTGCCAGAATAATTAATTGACACTTTTTCTGTTTCATCTAGACCAACCTGATAATGTGTCAATACATTACGTCCAGCGCCCCCTACAACATTTCTGCTGTAAAAAGAAAATGGTAATTGATCACCTCTCAAAACAATGTGATTTTTTAACCAGGTCGGTTGTTTTTCTAGGTTAATAGGGGTTTTATCAACATAGGGGCCATCATTCACTACTAAAGTGGGGGGGAGTTTTCCTGATTCATTCGATCGTTGCATCGCTTCATCAACGTGTTCCTTTACATTTGCCACATTTGATTCAGCTTGATAATAAACTGGCGAGTTACAACCTGATATTGCCAAAATAATAACAACTAATAATAAGATAATTCGGTTATATATCATCAGACTTTCCTCGGCGAAATAGTCATCGTACGATTGGACATATACAGCACGGCTTGTAAAGGGAATGGCTTCAATAATTTTTCCATTACATTGGGTAAGCTAGTACCATTCACCCGTCCATCGAAATTGTAATCATAGGGCGCCTTCCAGATTACCTTCCAATGATAACGATCCATGATACGTTCAATATTTTCTTTTAATGATCCACTGACACTAATAGCATAAACCGCAGCGGGTCTACCCATAGCAAATTTATTAGGAAATGCTTTGCTCCCATAGACCGGAACAAACGCATTACTTTGCTGATACCCTGCTTGAAAGAAAGGCTCACTTGGAACTGACGCTGCAGGTTTTGCGACTTGCCAACCTGCAAAAGCCAATGCTGGAATAGTAAGAAGAAATGCACTTATCTTAATGACGAACCACTTCATTGCAATACTCCATTAACCACAGTGAATCCAATTTATAATTGTCGCCGCCTCAAGTATAAGCGATTTATTAGAAATGTGTAACTACCTCCAGTAAAAATTAGTTGGTTCTATAAACTGGTTAATTCCTCACATAGCTTGGCCGCCTGTGCTATTAAATACTGTAAATGGAGAGCCATATACACTGGGTGTCGTGTACTCATTTTGAGGGGCACAACGCGTCAGCGCCAGGATTATCCCGGCATCCATATTGTTACTCTTATAATTTACAACTCCTTTTTGAGTGATTATACGTAAACAAACCCGCCAATACTTCCCGGTAGGTAATGTGGTAGAGTCATCCAGATAACAACTCGCTGGTTGATCAGTATCACAATCACCCGGTTGATTGGTTGGCGTATTATCTGACTGACTCGTTCCTGTCACATATGCAGTAAAACTGGAAACAGGATAAATATTTGAAGCATTCAATACATCGTTCATCCCGGTTACAGAAACTGGCACGGCCATAATGGTGGGTATCATTGTCGGATTTGGACAGCTAGGCGCAGGTACGCAAGCTCCATTATGATAAAGACCCGCGAAATTAATTGATCGGGCATTATTTAAATTTTGCCCCGGTATGTTGACTGATGAAACAACGGTACAGGTTGTGCTTGTAGAAGCACAAGGAGTTTGAGTTGCTCTCGGGCAAGGATCAGACGCAGTGCCGCCATCAAGTGCGGATGCAAGAGGCAACCTGCCTGCTATAATAGTGGCTGCAGTAAATGCCTGCTGACCCGTAATCGTTGTGCAAACAGAAAATAGCGGCCCCGATCCTGGGTTGTTCGCATCCGTCGAATTATTACCTACCGTAAACACTTGTCCCCAAGCATTGCGAATAGTGCCGTTTGGCAAAAATAAATTATTCTGCAAATCCATCAATTTCAAGGGCCATGATCCAAAGCTGACATAATACGACAAGCCAGCATTTAGAAATTGTTCCATTTGCATCACTGTTCTATCACGTCTCATTTCATCCGATTTTTGAGTAGTATAGCTTAGAATTGATACCATTATAGTAGCTACAATTGCCATCACTAACAGGACTTCTAATAATGAAAATCCTTTAGCTCTGTGTCGAATATAAATCATTTGTTACCCGCCGCATAAATAATACATAGAGTTTCCACTCACTACCGCCCAGTAGGGATCATTAGTATATTGGAGATTGAATTCTTTTACAGTAGAGTTTGCACGCCATAAGCCTGAGCTCATCTCTGGGGACGCAAATGAAGGCAAGTGTTGCCAAACTAAATAACCAGCTTTGCCTGTCGTAACACCTGTAGAGCAATCGACTATTGTATTAGATTGATAACTATTAAGAGCACAATCAGCACTCATCAAACCTTTTAAAGCAAGTGTCGTGTTTGTATCTTTCACTTTAACAACTACCTGCCCTACCCATAGATATATTTTAGCCGATGGATTAGGCAAAGCACCACATATTGGAGATGTTTGACCCGTACCTGGATAATAATAACAAAAATTTTCATCCCTAATAGCGCTAGTAACGACATTATAAAATTGCGCCTCATAACCAAAGTTAGCGAAAGAGCTATCAACAAGAGGATTTGCGGGTCTCCACTTAGGATCAAGATAATTAATCAATGTAGTCTGGATATTTAGAGGGAAAGGATTGCTAGGACTCCTACTGGGAGCTAGCGAGTGAAGCTGCATATTAGTATCGGCACTCTCAGCACAATTTGCATAATAATAATTGCGCATTCCTTGAAATAATAAATCCACATTATATTTTAATGTAAAAGCATCACGATTAAATTTATATTGCGTATACTGCCTTATCGTTAACAAAATAATCGTAGTTGCTATAACAAAGGCCAGCATAGCTTCCAATAAGGTAACGCCCTGTAGTTTTTTATTCATAACCTAGGATACCTTAAGCCCCACCGCCGGTGCCCATTGCCATACCCGTTAAATAAATACCCTGTACTATCTTAACAATTAAATAAGCACCAACAACGAGCAATATCCCGCCTGTTATTTTGGCTATTAAATTAACTACTTTGATATTTTGAGCTGAACCGCGTAGACCCATACGAATTAAACCATGCTCAAATCCTTTTACTTCTGCCACTACACGTAATCGTAAAATATCAGATTCGCTAATTAAACCTGTTTGCAAAACATCAGAAATATTTCCTTTACCCATCCCTAATAAATGATCCATCATCAACAAATGAGAAGTTAAATAGGGATTGGATTGATATTGCATAACCTTTAATACGTTCTTAAATACGACGCCGTTTGCCACAAGCAGCCCTAACGTTTCTAATAATCGTGACGCTACAAAACGTCTATAAAGTGAAAAAGGAGGTATTTTATCAAGAAGAGGTCTTAGCTCGCCGACATAATTAGCCATTATATAACGTATTGCCAAAATAATCACAATAACAGCTACTATAACTAGCCACCACCAATCTCGGATGATCGTAGCGTAATCAAGAAGGTCGCGCCCTGCTTGTGGCCATTGATCGATGGGTTTTATTTCTTTAAATTGTGTAAACACTGAGCCGTCTAAATAAACAATAATGACACAAGCCAACGTAATAACCATGAGTGGATAAGTAATAGCACCAATCAGCGAACCCCATGCTCCGCTTTGTTGCGCTAATGTATTTATTGCTGATTTAAGTGTTTCAACGATAACACCGCCTTCTTCTCCTACACGAATAATTTCTACTATATTTACTGCAAACCAATCTTGCATTCCGTCTGCTAACGGTTGTCCTTCAGATATTTTATGCGC
>Ga0206859_1158_pt1 | contig 9864 bp, 13 predicted proteins | sample Alteio_BWOrgCont_47_FD_152882 | JGI IMG/M metagenome (GOLD analysis project Ga0206859, IMG submission 152882) | Enriched cells from forest soil in Barre Woods Harvard Forest LTER site, Petersham, Massachusetts, United States -... | ecosystem: Environmental > Terrestrial > Soil > Temperate forest > O... | reverse complement strand
TTACCACATCAACGGTGCGCAGGACCCTTTTGCAGAACCCGGCACCGATTTCAAAATTCCCATCCGTCTAAATGTTCACGGTGGTGTTAAAGTAGAAGTTGCAGATGATTTTGAACTCACCCCAAGTGTGTTGTATATAAGGGAGCAAAAAAACCAGATAAGAGCGCTTGATCTATATGCAGAGCTAAAAGCAAATGAGGGAAACAGCTTTATTTTAGGTACGCAATACCAATATGATAGTGCTATTGTCGCCGAGTTTGGCTATCGCTTCAATAAAGCTACGCTGGGTATAAGCTATGATATTGATACATCCCCTTTAAATGAACTGACTAACGGCAGGGGCGGCCTCGAATTATCGCTTAATTATATTTTTGGCAATTCTTCAGGCCCATCGGATTCTTCGCCCAGCTTTTAAGAGAATTTAATATAACTTAAACTGGTTTAAGAATTAGCGCAGCGCTCTTAAATCTAAAATCAAGGACTCTCTGTCCGGGTTAGCAAGATATATAGCCATCCAAAACTAATGACTAATGACAGCGCAGCGAAATGGCCAATGACTAATCTTCATTCAAATCCTCTTCCCCGGGATTCAGCAAATATTCAAACTGTTCATGCCCGTTATGGAATATAAATTTCAACCGTACTTTAGGCTCATGAATATCCAGCGACATGGCTGCCAGCGTTGAAGGAATATTATCCCTTATCAGTTTAATATCGGTAATATGCGGCATTTCAATAAAAACATCATCGCCCTGCGGCTCAATTTTCCAACCCTGTAAATGTGCGTTGCTTAACAGGCTTATCCATTTTTGCTGATACAAGTTCATAACCATGTTTTGATTTATATTATAAAAGGAAACGCGCTTAAAATGGTTTTAATTATTGTATGAACGACATATTATTTTGCATGCAGTGGCTTATAATACCAATATCATTTTTAAATAAAATAACGCGAAAATGAAACAAACGGATGTATTTTTTTGTAAGATTACCAAACATTATCGCATAACTAAATACCTTTGCCGCCATTAATGGATACAGCAGACACTACACTTCCTGACGTACAGCCGCAACGCCGTAAAAAATTTGCCGGGTTCAGAAAAAGCCTTAATGATTTTTTCGTCAGCCTTTACAATGTCAATAAGTTCATACTCAAGTTCTTCCGCGAAGCCTTTTTGCCCCCTTATGAGTTTAAGGAAATCGTTAGGCAATGCTATGAAACCGGTGTGCGGTCGTTCACCTTGATTACCTTAACCGGGTTCATAGTAGGGGTTATTTTCACCAAACAGTCTCGCCCCTCGTTGGAGGTATTTGGGGCTTCATCCTGGCTGCCATCGTTGGTATCCATCGCCATTATGCGTGCGCTGGCGCCACTGGTAACTGCGCTTATTGCTGCGGGCAAGGTAGGCTCGAGCATTGGTGCCGAATTAGGCTCCATGCGGGTAACCGAGCAAATTGATGCCATGGAAGTATCGGGCACCAACCCGTTTAAATATTTGGTTTGTACAAGGGTAATAGCCACTACGTTAACCATACCCATCTTGGCAACTTATAACGGTTTAATAGGTATTGTAGGCGGATTTTTAAATGTATATGTAAACGAAGGCACCAGCTGGCGTACCTACATACAGCAGGTATTTGATCCGCTTACGTTTGTTGATTTTGTGGCATCGCTGGCCAAAGCTATAGTGTTTGGTTTTACTATAGGCATTGTGGGTTGTTACCAGGGTTATAACTCCGACAAGGGCACCGAAGGTGTAGGCAAGGCGGCTAACGGCGCGGTAGTTACAGCCATGTTTTTAGTGTTTATTGAAGAAATTACCATAGTACAGATAGCCAGTTGGTTTAGGTAAGAAATGGAAAAAAAGGCGACACCTATAGATCATAACGACGCGGTTATCCGGGTACACGGGCTGAAAAAGGCTTTTGGCGATTACAAGGTATTGCGCGGTATCGACCTGGAATTGTACCAGGGCGAAAATTTGGTGGTGCTTGGCCGTTCGGGCACAGGTAAATCTGTACTGATAAAAATAATATCAGGTTTGTTAACTGCCGATAGTGGTACGGTTGAAGTTTTGGGACAGAATATTTCGCACCTGGATATAAAGGCATTACGCGAGTTACGCATAAGGATAGGGTTCTCGTTCCAGAACAGCGCTTTGTATGATAGTATGACGGTGCGTAAAAACCTGGAGTTTCCACTGGTACGTAACCGTAAAAATATTGGTCAAAAGGAAATTGATACATCGGTTGAGTCGGTACTGGATGCGGTAGGTTTATCACATACCATTAACCAGATGCCGTCGGAGCTTTCAGGAGGCCAGCGTAAGCGTATAGGCATAGCCCGTACGCTGATATTGAATCCTGAAATTATGCTGTATGACGAACCTACAGCGGGATTAGACCCTATAACCTGTATTGAAATTAATGAGCTGATAAACGAGGTGCAGCAGCGGTATAAAACATCGTCTATCATTATCACGCACGACCTTACCTGCGCCAAACAAACCGGCGACAGGATAGCGATGTTGCTGGACGGGCAGTTTCAGCGGGAGGGGAGTTTTGAGGAAGTATTTGACACAAACGACGAAAGAGTAAAACCATTCTTTGATTACAATTTTATAAAATAGATATTACCATATATTATGGAAACAGCAGAAAATAAGCGTGCAATAACTGTCGGGATATTTTTGGCCTTAGGGCTCATCATATTTATCGTCGGCATTTTTACACTGGGCGGCCAATCGAAAACCTTTTCAAAAAATATACACATCAGCGCTGTATTTGATGATGTGGCGGGGCTAAAAGCCGGGAACAGTGTTTGGTTTTCGGGCGTAAAGGTAGGTTCGATAAGCAAGATCAGCTTTATCGGCCCCTCGCAGGTAAATGTAAGGATGAATATTGATGAAAGCTCAACGCAGTATATTCACCGCAATGCCGAAGCACATATCGGATCCGACGGGCTTATTGGTAACAAAATTATTGTTATTGATGGGGGAAGCCCGCAAGCCCCGGTAGTTTCCGAGGGTAATGTATTGCAGGCGGCTAAGTTATTATCCACCGATGATATGCTGAAAACATTACAACAAAATAATGAGAACTTGCTGGCCATCACCGGCGATTTTAAATTACTGAGCCGTAAAATATTGCAGGGCAAGGGCACGGTGGGCACTTTAATGGCCGATAGCACCATGGCAGTACAGTTAAAGGCATCCATGCGCAATTTGCAGATGGCTACTGCCAGTGCCGCGTTAATGGCGGTCAGCCTTAATAAATTCAGCCAAAAGTTGAATACAAAGGGTGGCTTTGCCGACAAAGTGTTTACCGATACCACCACATTTAACCGGATACAGGCTGCTGTCGCGCAGTTAAAAGCCACTGCTGATAATGCAAGTGCCATCACCGGTAACCTGAGCAAAGCCAGCAACAAGCTCAATACTACTGATAACACGTTAGGTGAACTATTGAACGACCCTGCCAGCGCGGCCAAAATAAAAAGCAGTATTGATAACCTGCAGCAAAGCAGCGTAAAGTTAAATGAGGATCTGGAAGCAGCCCAAAGCAATTTTCTGCTGAGGGGATTTTTCAAAAAGAAGGAAAAAGCCAAACAGGATAGTTTGAAAAATGCGGGAAAGCAATAGTTGTTTTTTTCATTTTGTCATTGCGAGGCACGAAGCAATCGCGGACTTTGCATATTCGCTTTGCTTACTTGCGATTGCTTCGTGCCTCGCAATGACAATATAAGAATAGGTACTTACTCCCCGAATTTTGCCGGATGCCTTTCATCCTCGGGCAATTTTAAATACCTGCGGTAGCAATCATTCAGGTACACCGGCAAGCTAAAATCATTACTGTTAAATACTTTTGCTGAGGGCATATACAACGCTATAAAATCTGTTAGGTCTTTATCTTTCAACGGTACATATTTAGCAACATTTACCGGCGTAAAAACAATATTTATCCTGTCCTGCACTTTCTCATCCAGTATTTCTTTCTCCAGTTTTTCTCTTTTACGTTCATCTTTCTTCCAATACCATAAGCGTATGGTTAATCCACCTGTGGGGTTCATGTCGGCATCGCGTGTATATGCAACGGTTTGCCCGTGATACATGGGGTCGTAATAAGTACTGAGATTTTTGGTCGAATCGTTGATCACCTTAACCTCATCGAGAAAATTAGTATGCGGTATTAAAAATATCTCTTTTTCAGCCAGGTTGGTTACCAGTATCGTATCAGGGATATAAGAAAAGCCTTTGAATATTAATACGTCCCCGCTCTTTGCCTCAATGCTGAAACGGCCCTTATCATCTGTGGTAGTGCCGTGCCCGTTGGTGTTGTTATGTACCTGTATGTCGGCAAGGGTTATACGTGTACCCAATTCAAATACACGCCCCTTAATGGTTTGGGCTTTAGTAAGAGTTACTATAAAACAACAAGCGATAAGCAATAGGTAAAACCTGATCATAGTTAAAATTAGGCAAAAGCATTATCCCGCTAAAGCTTTTAACTTTAATTAACAAAATGCAGTAAACCCTGCTTGCTAAAACAATTCTTTTTTTACCCCTGTTATCATTTATAGTTAACCCTATAGATGATGAAGAAGCCAATAAAAAAAGAAGGAGATGTTAAGGAAGGATCCGGTCCCCGCAAAAACGAATTAAAAACTGACCCACCGTTAAGCGAAAAGGACGAATTTAAAGAAGCCGAGCGCCGCACCACTACAGGCGCTAAAAAACGATCGTAGTGAAATGTATATTTACCGGATGAAATATCATTTACTGCTCATCGCCTTATTGTTTTTATCAGCCTGCAAACCTGCATTAACCCCGCAGCAGTTGTATGGCACCTGGAAATACCTGAAGGTGGAAAATCCCAACGAAACCCCGCCCGATAGCGTTGGGCATGATGAATTACAGGAAGCGGCCCCATCCATCAGGTTCACAAATAAGGACAGCCTCATTATCACCTGGGGTGGAAAGATATTGTCGCATGGCACCTTTACTATCGACCATCAGAATATAAATTATACCGAGGATATCCCCGGCGGCAAAAGAAAGTTCCCGTTTTATGTTTCAAAAATAGATGACAAAAACATAGTGTTCGAAACGCTGGGTGAGGAGGGGACGAGGGTTACGGCGGTGAAGCAATAAATAATTTCAAAATAAATGGTGATACTTTATAAATAAATTGCACTAACTATTAAAAGTATGATTTATGAACACGATTAACCATACTCTAAAACGGGAAGAGTTTTTTATTGAGCTTTACAAAAAAGCATTTCCAATAGTGGCTAAGTTCATTGCCAACAGGGGCGGCAATTTTAATGAGGCAAAGGATATTTTCCACGACGCGCTGGTAATTTATTATGAAAAAAATGTAGCCGGGAGCCTTCCGGTAAATACCAACGAAACAGCTTACCTGGTAGGTATTGCTAAGCACTTATGGTTCAAACGTTTTAATAATAATGTATCGAATATTTCTTTAGATGATTTTGATGTGGCAGATATAAATATTACGGAAGAAGCATCTGCGCAGCGTATAATTAATTTTTTAGAAAAGTCCGGAAGGAAATGCATGGAGCTGCTGAAAAGTTTCTATTATGATAAGCAGCCATTAACAGAAATTGCAGAATTGTACGGATTTTCCGGTATCAGGTCGGCAACAGTACAAAAATATAAATGCCTTGAGAAAATAAGGGAATCCATTAAACAAAAAGCATTACAATATGAAGACTTTATGGAATGAAACAGCCCGGATAGAAGCCTATATTTTTGGGTCATATGGCATCGCCGATTCCTTAGTATTCAAAGCAAACCTGCTTTTGGACCCGGATTTGGCAGAAAAGGTCTCATATCAAAATAAAACCTACACCATAATACAGAAATATGGCCGGGAACAAGTAAAAATTGAAATAGATTTAATACATCAAAAGCTTTTTACTTTGCCTGAACACAGCAGTTTTCGGCAAAAGATAAAACAGTTATTTACTAAACAATAAGCTAAAACTTTATGAATATTGATAAAAATGAGTTCCGCAAATTTGCGGCCGGGCACTGCCATGTTAAAACCAGCAGGGTCGACAGCTATATTTCAGCGGTTGAAAAAAATAGTTTGCCATTGGCTATGACACCTTATATAACAGAGGAACGCGAAATGCGTGTAGCTCAAATGGACGTTTTTAGTCGCCTTATGATGGACAGGATCATATTCTTAGGCGCCGCAGTTGATGATAACATTGCAAATATTATCCAGGCACAACTACTGTTCCTCCAATCTACAGATGCCAAAAAGGATATACAAATGTATATTAATTCACCTGGTGGCTCGGTGTATGCCGGGTTGGGTATTTATGATACCATGCACTTAATAAGCCCGGATGTTGCCACCATTTGTACCGGAATGGCGCTTTCAATGGGTGCAATATTGTTATGTTCGGGTGCAGCAGGCAAACGGGCGGCATTGAGCCATTCACGAATAATGCTGCATCAACCACTTGGCGGCGTAGAAGGCCCGGCATCAGACATTGAAATAACCGCCATACAGATATTGAAAATTAAGAAGGAATTATATGAGATAGTTGCAAAGCACAGCGGACAGAATTACCAAAAGGTGCATGATGTTAGCGACAGGGATTATTGGATGGTGTCTAAAGAAGCAAAGGACTTTGGGATTATTGACGAAATCCTGGTTTGATACGATATCATTAATGCCCATCTCTACTACAGCCGCCGCATCCGCATCCACCTCATTAACAATCATCCTTCGCCCAACCAATAAAACACCTGCTCCTGCAAGCGGGACGCTTGCGGACATATGCAAGAGCAGACATGCAAACCCGCCAGATGGTTACTAATCATGCGGCCACAATCGGGACGCTTGCGGGAGCGGGGTAAACCTTATATAAACCATGTTTATTTGTTAACCCCCGGAGCGAAGGTTTAATATTATATTCAGTCAATCACGCGTCCCCACGTCAAACACCCCACCGTTAAGTTTCACACTGTCGGTGAGTGGTGCGCCTAAATTGGTATAGCCATAAAGCATTCCATGAAATTTACCTGAAACGATACGTTTGCCGGCAATGATCGTGTCCTGATAGACAGTCACTGTAACCGGTGAACGGATAAGGCTGAAATAGCTTTGATCGTTCATTATACGGTAGCCTAACATATAATCAACCGTTACCAGTTGATGTATGCCCTTTAAATTATGGCTTTGAGGTAGTGGTATTTCCAGATACATGGTTTCGTCGCGTGTCACCTTGCCGTTTTGGGTTACGGTAAGCCTGGCGCCAACAGTGTATAATGAGTCGCCCTTATCGTCAACACCCGGGCCTGCGGTCACGACATTTGGTATGTTGTGCGCCGGCTGGCCGCTATATAGCCCCCCTATCCATTGGTAACCAAAATTAGCCCAGGGTTTGTCATCCACATAGGTACCGAAGGTGTTAGCACCGGTTTCGGTGAAGGCAGGCACGGTAAGCTCAGCCGCTTGGGCAGTATCGTTAAGATGGTCTTTTTTGCATTGTGCAAGCAGTAGTATTATACCTGCGCCTAAAAGAAATTTTTTCATATGAAGGTATTTGAATGTTAACAATGGTAAAGATTAAGGTAATGTAAATTTATATAAAAAGTTTATAAAACCACCCGCTGCCCGAAGTTTCCCTATTCGGACGGTTAAAATTGTATCTTGCGTTTACACAATGCATTTAATGCCCAACAGCCACAACCGCCGTATCCGCATCCACCTCATCAACAATCATCCGTCGCCCAACCAATAAAACAGCCAGCGCGATAACCGATGACGCCACCATGATCGCAGCCATTGGATATGGAGAAACCACCGTAAAAAAACTTATACTATAGCTGGATAATGCACCCACGCCTAACTGCATAGCCCCCATTAACGAGGCTGCAGTTCCCGCGTTTTTTGAAAATGGTGCCAATGAAAGTGCCGCCGCGTTCGGGTTGGTGATCCCAATGCCGCATAATATCAGGAAGGTAAGCCCGATGGTGCCGTACAACCCTCCCCATCCATTGAGCGAAGTAATAAAGAATATTACAGCAACTATTGCCTGACCGCTTAACGAAAAAACGACGATCTGCTCGCTGCGGAAATATTTTAGCAGCACACTGTTCAGCTGGCTCGATCCCACAAAACCTACCGACAGCGCGGCAAATATCCACCCGAATGTTTTACCGCTGAGATGATAAAACTCCATAAACACAGCCGGCGCCCCCGCGACATAGGCAAACAAGCCCGCGAAGGCCAGCGATGTGGCAATGGAATACGTATAAAATTGCGGTACTTTGATCACACCGATAAAGCTGGTGATGATAGGCAGGGGTTTTAATGAATAAGATGCATCGGGTTTATAGCTCTCGGGCAAAGTGAAAATAACCGCGAGCAGTATAAGCGTGGCAATGCTCATCAGCATAATAAAAACCGATTGCCAGCCCCAATATGCCGTTAAATAACTGCCGACGGTAGGCGCGATCATGGGTGAAGCGCCTAAAACCAATACCAGCAGTGCGAAAACTTTTGCATTCTCATTCACCGGGAAAATATCACGTACCATAGCCATGGCAGCCACACCAGCCGCGCAGCTGCCTAATGCCTGTATGCCACGCAATGCGATCAGCATATCAATTGACTTCGCGGTAGAACACCCTATGGAGATAAGGATATAAAGCGCAAGCCCGAAATACAACGGCCGCTTGCGCCCGAACCGGTCCATGAGCGGCCCGTATAATAATTGTCCTGCCGCCAGTCCGATAAAAAAACTCGATAATGAACGTGCCACCTCGCCGGTAGTGGTATGCAGGTCCTTTGCAATAGCCGGAAATCCCGGCAAATACATATCGATACTGAACGGACTAAGCGCCGTAAGCAAACCAAGTATGAGAATAAGGAAAAAATAGCGTTTCTTAGTCATGTTTTAGTCTGAAGTCTTGAGTCGAAAGTCATTAGTCTTTGGCGAAGATACGAGGCTTTAATTACCTAAAACAGGATTGTAATTTTTTGACTTAAAACTTATAACTCCCGACTCAAGACTAAAAACTACCCCGCGTCTTCCCAAAGTTCAATTTTGTTGCCCTCCGGGTCGATGATGTGTACAAATTTGCCGTACTCAGCATAATCAGTTATCTCATCTGCAAGGGTTACGCCGTCTTTTTTTAATTGTTCCACCAGTTCCTCTATATTTTCAACCCTGTAATTGATCATGAACTCTTTCTCAAATTTTTTTGTATCCTTTTTAAAAGGAGACCATATGGTGGAACCTTCTTTTTCGGGATGGTCAATGTCGCGCCATTTGAACTGGGTGCCAAAACTCTCAACCGGCAAGCCAAGATTATTTGCATACCAATCCTTCATTTTTTGCGGATCATCACATTTAAAGAAAATGCCGCCGATCCCGGTTACTTTTTTCATTGTTGTATAGTGTTAAATGATTTTTTTAATTGAAACATTGCTATGGCTATGAATACACCCGCCAATAACGTTGAAACGGCAGGTACCCAAAAGAAATAGATAAAACCGGTTATGGTAAACAATATCATAAATACTAAAACGGCCCAAAGCAGTTTTATACAAAATTCAGGGTATTGGTTGGCGGCTGTTGATATTTTCCATAACAAAACCGTAAAAACCACCAGCGTTATTGATACATCAATGCTCATACCATCATAAAAAATATCCCAGCTGCGTAACGAACCGCCAAAATTAAACTTAACATCCTCCATCTTTTTTATCACCTCTAATTGTGCAGGGTCGGTAGTTATTTTTCGTGTGCAGTTGCCAAGCGTATGGCCCACCGCAACAAATAGTACAAAAAAGGCAGCTATCCGGAGTGAAATCTTAGGT
>Ga0206859_1156_pt1 | contig 10009 bp, 4 predicted proteins | sample Alteio_BWOrgCont_47_FD_152882 | JGI IMG/M metagenome (GOLD analysis project Ga0206859, IMG submission 152882) | Enriched cells from forest soil in Barre Woods Harvard Forest LTER site, Petersham, Massachusetts, United States -... | ecosystem: Environmental > Terrestrial > Soil > Temperate forest > O... | reverse complement strand
CGTTCAAATCCCATTAACCACCAAATGGTTGTCGATCTTACTAATGCCATTAAAGAACTTGAGGCGGATAAGGAAGTTGGCGGAGTGATCATTACCGGTAAACCCGGTTTTTTCTCGTCCGGTATCGACCTGATGGAAGCCTATGATTATAACGAGAAACAGGTAAAACAATTCTGGACAGATTTTTTAGCGCTGCCGCAGGCATTGGCTTCATTTAAAAAGCCTTTGGTGGCGGCGATCAGCGGGCATAGTCCGGCAGGTGGTTGCGTAATTGCGCTTTGCTGCGACTATCGTATAATGGCTGAAGGGCAATACATTATTGGTTTAAATGAGATCCCGGTTGGGATTATCGTGCCCGACAGCATTTTTAACCTTTACTCTTTCTGGTTGGGGCAAAATAAGGCTTATCAATACATTATGGAGGGCAAGCTACTGACGGTTGCCGAAGCCCTGCGCGACGGATTGGTTGATGATGTGGTTGCACATGATGAATTGATGGTTACGGCAGAAAAAAAGATACGTGCCTATATGCAATTGAACCGGATTACCTGGAGCACAAGCAAAGTGAACCTGCGCAAAGAATTGATAGGCAAGTTAAATGCCGATCAAACGGAGAACTTAAACATCATGTTGAAACAATGGTGGGCACCTGCCACGCGCAAGGGCTTGGAAATGATGATAGAAAATTTAAAAGCTAAATCTGCAAAGTCATGAGCGATACTTCAATTACAGCCGGAAATTATGGTGGAATGTTACGAGATGATGCGCTGAAAGGCAAAACCATTATTATTACCGGCGGCGGTACAGGTTTGGGAAGATCGATGGGCACCTACTTTCTGAAATTAGGTGCAAATCTGGTGATCACCAGCCGTAAACTGGATGTATTGGAGCAAACCGCCGAGGAAATGCAGGCTGAGACAGGCGGCAAGGTGCTTGCGGTGGCCTGTGACGTGCGCAAATATGATGAAGTGGAAAAGATGCTACAGCAATCCATCGATGCGTTTGGCAGGGTGGATGCACTGCTGAATAACGCGGCGGGTAATTTTATTTCACCTACTGAACGTTTATCGGCCAATGCTTTTTCGGCAGTTATCGATATTGTGCTGAAAGGTTCGGCAAATTGCTCATTAGCTTTGGGTAAATACTGGATAACGAATAAAATGCCGGGGAGTATCCTGAATATAGTTACTACCTATGCTTTTACGGGTTCGGCTTACGTGGTGCCTTCGGCTTGTGCAAAGGGTGGGGTTCTGGCTATGACACGGTCATTGGCGGTAGAATGGGGCCGGCATGGCATACGGTCGAACGCTATTGCCCCGGGGCCGTTCCCGACAAAGGGCGCATGGGATAAATTATTGCCCGGCGAAATGGCTAAAAAGTTTGATTTTAAGAACCGCGTACCGTTGAAAAGGGTAGGCGAACACCAGGAACTGGCTAATTTAGCGGCCTTTTTGGTCTCTGATTTCTCAGGATATATCAACGGCGAGGTAATCACCATTGATGGCGGCGAATGGTTACAGGGAGCAGGCCAGTTCAACGCGCTGGAAATGGTGCCCGCCGAAATGTGGGATATGATAGAGCAGGCGACGAGGAAATGATCAGCCTAAATTATCATGTGCCCAGTGCATGGTTTCTGATAAGTCTTTATAAAGTTTTTTAAATACCATAAAGTTTTTTTGATAGATGGCATAAGCTTTCATATCCGGGGAGATTATGGCATCAAACTTTGGCTGTTGGATTGGTTTTATATTTAACGCCTTCATCGCTAAAAAAATTGCGCCAATAGCCGATGCATCTTCCTGCTGAACGATCACCAATTCTTTTCCGGTAATATCCGCCAGCATTTGCACCCATACTTCCGATGAAATAAATCCTCCGCTGATATGTACCCGGTTAATTGGCGACGAGGCTTTCTCTAAAGTTTGCAGTACATCATATAATGCAAAGCAAATCCCTTCCAGCCCGGCACGTAAAAAATGCGCTTTGGTGTGTATGGGTTTAATATTAAAGAATGTTCCGCAGGTTTTGGTGTCCCATAACGGCGCTCTTTCACCATACAGATAAGGTAGGAATATCAGCCCATCACTACCGGCGTTAATTGTAGCTATCTCGTTAAAAACATCGTTATAGCTTGCATCCGGCGAAAAGCTTTTACGCAGCCAGTCTAACACGATGCCGCCATTATTGATAGCGCCACCACTAACGTAGGTTTTATCATCCAGCAGGTAATTGAAGATCATGGCATCATCGTCAAACACGGGTGTAGGGCTGGTAATACGTACTGCACCGCTTGTGCCGATGGTAAGTGAAGCTACGCCGGGTTTGTCTACAAAACTGCCGAGATTGGCACAGCAGCCATCGCTGGCACCGATAATAACGTTTGTATTAGCAGACAAACCGAGTATTTGAGTGGCTTTTGGATCGATATCAGTCCTTTTCATAGTTGTTGATACAGGTGCTGATAATTTCACAGGGCCAACGCCTGCTAATTTCAATGCCTCATCATTCCATTTTAGGGTATTGATATCAAACATCCCGGTTGATGAAGCTACGGAGTAATCGATTTGATATTCATTGAACAGGAAATACCAGATATATTCTTTTATAGAGATGAATTTATGTGCTTTTGCGAAAAAGTCAGGTTCATTTTCGCGCAGCCATGTGAGTTTACAAAGCGGACTCATGGCATGAATGGGTGTTCCGCAGGAGCGGTATAATTGAGTTCCCTGCAATGTAACTCTTAATTTGGCAGCTATATCTTCTGCACGCGAATCCGCCCAGGTCATCATGGGGGCGAGAGTATCACCATTCTCATTTACAGCAATCAAACTGTGCATAGTGGTGCTGAAGCTGATGGCATAAGGTGAATACCCCAATTTGGCAAGAATATCTTTTATAGATTGGATAAACGCCAACAATATTACTTCCGGGTTCTGCTCGCTGTAACCGGGTTTTGGGCTGGAAACGGTATAGTAATGCTGCGAAGATGTTAGCGTTTCTCCCGCGAAATTACAGGCTATGGCTTTGGTGCTGCCTGTGCCGATGTCGATCCCTAAAATATATTCCTGGTTGATGATCACGTTGCAATTTAGCAGGTTATTCCATCAAAACCACGCGGTTGCCATTTTTCCTTTTGATATATAATACGCCGCCTTTGCTGAGTGCAACCCACCTATAGCCTTCACCTGTAGCATTTTCTTTTATAGGTTTATCGTTTAATAAAACTGCGGATGGTTTATTAGCAAGCCTTATTACCTCATTTCCTTCATTGTCAAAAGCGCGATAATAAAGTTTTACTTTATTGGTATCGGCTTTGTCAAACTCAACGCTCAGGTATTTTTTAAAATGCCCTTTGTAGTCTGCCTGTTGAATGACCGAGGTGCTGGATAGGATATGATCTTCATCCGGCGCAAGCTCAGGATAGGTAGCCATCGCTCTTAAATAATGCCTCACATAATCGCCGTAACCATCTGTAAGCCAGGGCTCATCGGTTGGGAAACAGTTTTTTCCGTCGACATCAACGGCGTAGGTCGACCAATTTAGCTCACGTATGGCATTGGCATACATAGAAGTATCGCCCGTAAGTGAACAATATAATAATTCATCGGCTCCTTGTCTTGCAGTATGGCTGTTTCCAGGCACGGGGTAAACCGATTGCTCGTTGGTGACCGTCACGCCATACTTTTTCCAGCTATAATTATTGAAATTCGTATGTACCCAATCGATGATGCTCTTTGACTCGGCTTTCCAATCCGGGAAATATTGCGGGTGCTCCATAATGTACCTGGCGCAGGTCATGGCGTTGATTTGGGTTTGGCTCCATTCGCCAACATCCTCAAAAAACGGCCCCCATAAGTTATCCTGTATAGGGTATTTCTTTAGCCACGTTAGTATTTCATCGGCAGCAGTTTTATAAGCGGTTGTATTGCCTGCCTGCAGTTGTATCAGCCCGTAAAATAACTCGAGGGTTGGCGTAAGGTTGCTGGTATAACAGGCGGTATCCTTCCAACTCCCACTTTTGCCATCCAGTTTAAGCATGGCGATTTTGCCCGTGTAAACATTCACCTTAAAAGGAATAGGCGAGTGGCTGGCATCGCCGGTTTGGGTATGCGCTGCCAGCGTATTGGCAATTTTTATAGCCGCATCCAGGAATACAGGGTCTTGTTTTATTTTATACAGGATGATCAATTGCTGACCCAGCGATCCGGCTTTATCGGGCTGGGTGACATCTTTGCCGTTGCGCATATCACCGTCATATACCCCGGAATAAATCAATGTGTTATAGGGAAAAGGAATATCGGGCCATTTGCAGTTAGCAGAGGATAAGCCATGTGTGAGGTAGTATCCCGCCAGGAAATACATATTTGATTTCAGATGTTCGTCACCTAAATATGCATACAATAACCGCCATGAGGATATCGCCATCATGAACTGGTCGCCGCCAATGCCGCGCTGGTCGTCGATACTTTTGTTCCAAACCTGGTGCTCCATGTAGTAAGGCAAACCGTCGGGGTCACGGCGCATATTGTACCAAAAGTCCCAAACAAGGTGCAGGTTATGGTCGTAAGCTATTGCCGGATCAGGATTATACCATGGGATGATATCGCCCGTTTTATCGGTTTGTATGGGGTGATAGATCAATAGTTCGCCCTGCTGCGCGAAAAGGTTTGTGGCGGTAAATGCAAGAGTGACAAGAAAAATAGCAAAAGCTTTTTTGAGCATTGGGGTTGGAATTAGTGTTTTTTGTAATTGGTTCGACCTTGAAATTTACTAATAATAAATTTTGTCATTGCAAGGAACGAAGCAATCCCGTAGTTATGTATACCCGTCATGTATAGTTACGAGATTGCCACGCTCGTACCTCGCTCGCAATGACAATATCTGTTAAGGCTACACTAAAATAGTAATAATCCTGTAATGTGGATTCGAAGAATACAATTAACAAATATTAACAAAAACTCCCCTGTAACTTAACCAAATAAGTAACATCTTAGCCTAAACAATCCTTACATGAAGTTAACTTTTATTTCTTTATTTTTATTTCTCTTCAGTTTCAATGCTTTTTCACAACAACTTACCCTTAGCGGCAAAATTACCGACGGGCAAAACAAGCCGGTTCCCTTTGCCGCTATCTATATAAAAAATACTACTAAAGGCACTTCTGCAAATAGCGATGGGGAATATAGTTTACAATTAAGTGCAGGTGCTTACACTATTGAATATAAGGCTGTTGGCTATAAACAGGAGAGCAGGCAAATAACTATTAATGCCAATAAAGTAGTTAATGTGGCATTAACTATCGAAACCTACCAGTTACAGGATGTAAAGATCAGTTCGGGTGGCGAGGATCCGGCGTATGCCATTATCCGTAAAGCGATAAGGAAACGCAAGGTTCATTTGGACGAGGTAAACGCCTATAAATGCGATGTTTATATTAAAGGATTACAGAAGCTTTTATCGGCACCAAAGAAATTTATGGGTTTTGATGTTCAAAAAGCTGCAAGAGAAAATGGACTCGATTCCAACCGCCGGGGTATCATTTACCTGTCGGAGTCTGAATCGAAATATAGCTTTATGAAACCCGGTAAGGTACATGAGGAAATGATATCATCCAAAGTATCGGGCAGTAATAAGGCGTTCAGCTTTAACCGGGTATCAGACATGGATGTTAACTTTTACAAGAACATACAGGAGTGGGGTGGGTTAACTACGCGGCCCGTGATATCGCCCACCGCCGACAACGCGCTGTTTTATTATAAATATAAATGGATAGGCGAGTCGGAAGAGAACGGTGGGACTATTGATAAGATACAAATTATTCCAAAGCGCGATTATGATGCCTGTTTTAAGGGATATATCTACATATTGGAGGATGGCTGGCGTATTTACGGGCTCGACTTTTATATCACCAAAAAGCAAAATATCAATTTTGTGGATACGCTGAAGATAACCGAGCAGTTTTTCCCGGTGAACCGGGCCGTTTGGATGCCGTCGACCATTAAATTTGAGTTTACGGGCGGACTGTTCGGGTTTAAGTTTGGCGGATATTATATATCAGTTTACAAGGATTATGATATCAATCCCACATTCGCCAAAAATGAGTTTAACGAGGTGTTGCGGATAACTAAGGATGTGAATAAAAAGGACTCCGCCTTTTGGGAAAATGAGCGGCCGGTGCCTTTGACGGGCGAGGAAAAGACGGATTATGAAAAGAAAGCGGTGCTGGCTAAAAAGCGGGAATCCAAACCTTACCTCGATTCGCTTGACAGCGTAAATAATAAATTTAAACCTTTTAACCTATTGTTGAGCGGTTACCATCACCGCGACCGGTATAAGCATGAATATTTTAACCTTGACCCGCTGGTCAACATTATCAGCTTTAACACGGTTCAGGGTTTTTATCTTAATTATGGCGGCAACTATAGCAAATTGGTGGATACCCTGAATAATAAATATTTGGTCATAGGGGCGAAGACGGGCTATGGGTTTTCGGACAAAACATTTACCGGCAGTGTGAATACCAGTGTGCCCGTACATTCATTTACGCTAAATTTTGATGCAGGTTCGGTAGTCACCGACCTGAATAATACGCAGCCGATATCCAGTTTTGTAAATTCAAAATATAGCCTGTTTGGCAAAGAGAACGACGAAAAATTTTACCAAAAACAATATATTTCAGCTTCAGCCAGCAAAAGGATCATGGGAGGATGGCAGGCATCGGCGACCGCCGAATGGGCCGACAGGCGTGCGCTTGAAAACTCTACTTCGTATAGTTTTTTTGACCCCGGCAACAGGCAATACACCTCAAATGATCCATTCCTGCCGAATGAGAATGTGCCTTTATTCCCGGAGAACCAGGCATTTACTGTTACCTTGCGGACCACTTATGATTTTAGCGACAAATATGAGACCTATCCCAGCGGCAAACGCTATTTGCCATCGCCATATCCTACTATCGGCCTGAGCTATATCAAAGGGGTTGACGGCTTTTTAGGCTCGGATGTGAACTATGACCAGCTACAGTTTGATGTTACCAAATCCAATATCAGTTTAGGTGTAGTAGGGCGTACCTCGTTTTATGTAGCTGCCGGTAAGTTCCTGAACAACAGCCAGCTATATTATCCTGATTATAAACAGTTCGCGGGCAACGAGTTATTCCCTTACAAAGCAAACCTCGACAGTTTCCTGTTGCTGAATTACTATAACTTCAGTACGTACACGGAATACATCGACGCGCATTTGGAGCATGATTTTTCAGGATTTATTCTTAACAAGATCCCGTTGATTAGAAAATTAAAACTGCATGAAATTGTGGATGTAAACTACTTAAGCACCCCGACCCTGAAAAATTACACCGAGCTGGGCTTTGGCCTGCAATACTTGAATTTCAGGCTAATGTATGGCACTTCATTTAATAGCGGCAGCAATATACATTCAGCACTGAGATTGGGGCTGAGTTTTTAACGCTTAGTGTACTAATGGTGTACCAAGTTGATATATTTTGGAATAGAAATCATGTAAAATTTCTATAGTTCGGGATGTTTTTCATGGTAAATACACAACTTTTGCCTGTTAAAACGCAGAAAAAATCGACATAAACAGCGTTTTTCGACTCAAAACGAGCGTTTTTTTGATAAAATAAGTGCTAAATATTACACTAAAATAATTGGAGATAGTTTTTAAATTATTGATATTAAGCAATTTACACATTTGATGTTTTATTAAGGTGTACCATTTGTGCCACTGTACCATGATACACTTAGTGTAACCGTTACCTGTGCCTGTTGCTCATATAAAAAGTCAAATCGCCGCCATTCATAATATCAGCATGTGTGATGAACCATCCGTTCAATACCTTTCCGTTTAATACGATCTTTTGTACATAGATGTTTTTCGGACTTTGATTTTTAACATTGATGGTGAAGGTTTTGCCGCTCTCTAAATTGATCACCGCATGATCTATTGCAGGACTGCCAATAGCGTATTGATCCGATCCCGGCGCTACAGGATAAAAACCCAATGCACTGAAAATATACCATGCGCTCATTTGCCCGGTATCATCATTGCCGCCTAAGCCATCAGGCGTGGGTTTATACATTTTAGGCAGGATGAGGCGTATCTTTTCCTGTGTTTTCCATGGTTTGTCGGTCCAGTCGTACAAATAAGCGTCATGGTGACTTGGCTCATTGCCATGTACGTAATTACCTATGATGCCGTCTTTAGTAATATCTTCAGTTTCCGCGAAATACTTATCCGGCAGATCATAGCTGAACAGGCTGTCGATATAAGTCACAAAACGTTTATTGCCACCCATAGCTTGAATAAGGCCTTTAGGATCATGCGGAACATATAAGGTATAGTTCCAGGCATTGCCTTCAATAAAACCCATATCGATAGTAGTAAACGGGTCGAACTTGGTTTTGCGCCAGGTGCCGTCGGCTTCTTTAGGGTGCATGAAACCGGAGGCAGGGTCATAAACATTCTTCCAGTTTTCTGAATACTTGATAAAGCGGTCATAAACATCCATGCGGTTCAGTTTTTTTGCCATTTGGGCGATGCACCAATCATCGTAAGCATACTCCAAAGTGCTGGATACCGAATTAGGATCCTTTTCATCAGGGATATAGCCCATGTCCATAAACAAACCGATACTTTGATAATCACGGTGCGTAGCTGTAGTTATACAGGCATCCAGCGCTTTATTGGCATCAAATGGCGCATTACCTTTTACAATTGCATCGGCAATTACTGACACGCTGTGATAACCGCTCATACACCAGTTCTCATTTGCCGAATTTACCCATATCGGCAGCATATGCTCGGGACTTTGGTCGAAATGCGCGAGCATGGATTTTATCATATCCGCGTTCCTGTCCGGTTCTATAATATTAAACAAGGGATGCAATGCGCGGTGCGTGTCCCATAAGCTGAATGTGGTATAATTAGTAAAGTCATCCGCATGGTGAATATTTTGGTCGAGGCCCTTGTAGCTGCCATCCTCGTCCATATAAATGGTAGGATTGATCATGGCGTGGTACATGCTGGTATAAAAGTTCACCATATCATCAGGCCCGGCTTTCACCACAATTTTATGCAGTTCCTTTTCCCAAAGTGCCTGGCCGTCGGCTTTTACTTTTTCAAAATCCCAGCCCGGTATTTCAGCCTGCATATTATTCAATGCTCCATTCATGCTGACAGGGGAGATGGCCATTTTTATTTTGATTTTTTCCCCCTCGTCGGTCTTAAAATCAAACCAGGCTTTGATCTGCTTTCCGGCGATCTCCGGGAAATTATGACGCTGATCAAATTTCCCCCAGAAACCACGGTAAACCTCTCTGGGTGACAGGTTAGCGAATCCATGGGCTATAAAATGCTTATTAAATGCCATCGCGAAGTATAATGTACGCGTACGCGCCCAGCCGTTAGTCTGGCGGTAACCTACCAACAGGCTATCGTTTATTACTTTAACATAAGTCCAAACGTTTTTATCGGGATAGTTATAGATACCCGCGGTCAGGTCTAAAATAATGTGGGCCTGGTCGGTTTTTGGGAAGGTATATTGGTGAAATCCCACCCGTGCGCTGGTGGTCATTTCAGCGATGATACCGCTTGCATCGAGCTTTACTTTATAATAATCAGCCTCGCTTACTTCGTTGGCATGCGAAAAGCTCGACCGGTAGCCGCTGCCGGGTTTATCGGCCGTGCCGGGATTGAGTTTCAATTTACCAACAGTTGGCATCACTAAAAAATCACCAAGATCGGAGTGCCCTGTGCCGCTAAAATGGGTATGACTAAAACCCACAATGGTATGGTCATCATACTGGTAACCCGCGCAATATTTATATACATCGGGGTTATAATGTCCGTTCAGGTCGTAGCTGGGAGTGTCGGTCTCAGGGCTTAATTGCACCATGCCAAACGGCACTGTAGCGCCCGGAAAAACATGGCCCATGCGCTGTGTACCCACAATGGGGTGCACGTATTGGATTAAATTATCTTTGGATTGCGC
>Ga0206859_1155_pt1 | contig 10045 bp, 10 predicted proteins | sample Alteio_BWOrgCont_47_FD_152882 | JGI IMG/M metagenome (GOLD analysis project Ga0206859, IMG submission 152882) | Enriched cells from forest soil in Barre Woods Harvard Forest LTER site, Petersham, Massachusetts, United States -... | ecosystem: Environmental > Terrestrial > Soil > Temperate forest >... | reverse complement strand
GTGTTGGACAATTCGTCGCAGACTACGCCAGTGATGTATGCGTCGGCGGACATTACGCAGGATGTTGTGAAGGCGTATGACGAGGCGTATCCGGTGAAGAACGGGGCTGGCTCGGCGGATGGAAAAACGACGGCGAAACCTGCGGCAAAACCTTCGGGGCGCTAGAGAGTTGCGTGAATGGGGTGGGATGCCGGGCTGAAGCCCGGCACTCACAACGGCGGGACGACGTTAGAAGGCGAAAGACGGCGGGCTAAAGCTCGCCGCTACGAGCTCGGTTTCGGAATGAGAAGAAGATCGAGTTCGTCGAGGGAGCGGGGCCAGTCTTCGCGGAGGAGGCGGGAGAGGGCGCGGTCGGCGAGGAGTTTGCCTCCGGTTTGGCAGGTTGGGCAATAGTTGGTTTCGTTGCTGGCGTAGCGGATGCGCTGGATTTTGGTGCCGCAGCGGGGACAGGGTAGTTTGTAGCGGCCGTGGACGGCCATGCCTTCGCGGAAGGCTGTGACTTTTTCCGGGAATTTGGCGGCGGCTTCAACGCGCAGCCGATCGGTCCATTGCGTGAGGCTGGAACAGATCGCTTCGAAGAGGCGCTTGATTTCGGGCACGGTGAGTTTTTGGGTGAGCGCGAGAGGCGAAAGTTCGGCTTCCCAGAGAATTTCGTCGGAGTAGGAGTTGCCGATGCCGCTGAAGAGGCGCGGGTCGGTGAGGGCGCGCTTGAGCGTATGGTTGGCGGAGAGAAGTCTGGCGGCAAATTGTTCGGGAGTAGCATCGAGGACTTCGAGGCCGCCGGGATCGAGAGACCTTAGACCAGCTTCGCCCGAGACGACGTGCAAAGAGGCGCGCTTTTGGGAACCGGCTTCGGTCCAGAGCAGGGAACCGTTGGAAAAATCGAAGCATGCAAGACCACGAGGCGGAGAGACTTTGGGACGGCTAGGCTTGGTGCCGAGCGGATGCCAGTGCACTCGTCCGGCGATCATCAGATGAAGAACGAGCCAGAGGTCGCCTTCGAGGCCGATGCAGATGCGTTTGCCAAGTCGGCGCAGTTGCAGCACTTTTTTACCGGAGGCTTCGGCGAGGGGCGGGATTGCCGTGCGCAGGAGAAAAGGACTGACAACGCGAACGGCTTCGAGTGTTTGCCCGAGGACGCGCGTTTCGAGAGCCTCGATGTAAACGGTGATGTCCGGGAGTTCGGGCATGAGATCTTTCTGCTCAAGTCCCAAAATGGGGCAAGCACAATCCTACAACGGAGCAGGCGCCATTGCCGCGAAGGCGATACTAAAGCAATGGTGGTTTGTAGAAAAGGCCACAACAGATTGTGGCAAGCACGAAAAAATGCGCGCAAGCTGGCCGGATGGCCAGCGAAGGTTTTTCGTAAAGAAGCGGCGAGAAGTACTGCATATACAAAAATAGTTCAAAAATACTCTTGACAGAAAATGGCTACTCGCACGATACTCCCCTCGCGCCAGTTTCTGTCTTCCCCAGAAGAACGTTCCGACGTTCCTTCCTACATCCGCACGCCGGGCAAAGTCAGCGAGGAGTACCGGTGTCTGTTCAAATAGAAAAAGAAACCATGCATTCGTTCGAAATGGATAGGGAAGTCATTCGCTGTAAGACATGTGGTCTCGTCCAATACCGGACGCGCACAGGAAACTGCCGCCGATGTGTGCGCGCCTTGCCTCAGCGTTTGGAGTTCCTGATTCCTCCACCGGCACCTCCGGAGGAAGCAGCCGCTGAGCCCACGTCCGAAAAGTTCGCCAACCAACAGACGGTCGAGAATATCGGCCAGCGCATTCGCCAGTTGCGCGAATCGCGCGCGATGACCCAGAGCCAGCTGCAATCGCGCTCGAAGGTTTCGCGCTCCTACTTGTCCCGCATTGAGAGCGGCCAGATGACTCCGAGCCTCGGCACGCTGGAGAAAATCTCCGAAGCGCTCAATGTTGGCCTGAACCGTTTCTTCATTCCGGAATCCGACGGCGAAGCGCTGCTCGAGGATCCGTTCATCCAGGGATTGCGCCCGTTCCTTCGGCAGTTGGATTGGGAACAGTGGCAGTCCATTCTCAAGAGGCTGCAGGCGATCAGCGATCACGTCCACGCAGCACCGGTTACTCTCCGCCCTATCGGTAATCCGGCGCGGATGCCGCAGCCCGCGTCGGCCAATGGCAACGGCAATGGACACAACGGACATATCGGTGCCGGCCATTCGAATGGGCATGCGCATACGCATTCCCATGGGCAGCCGCAGGGCTATGTGTTGCGGCGACCTGGCACGGGACCGGTATTTCAAAGACCTGTAGCGCGTTAAGTTTTTCGTTTTCTAAACCAGAGCAGAAATCGGCGCGGTGTGACTTTGAGAGGTCACACCGCGCTTTTTTTGTGCGTTCCCTTGCAGCTGCCATCGGAACAATTGGACTTAGGCGATTACTGCGTGTGTCAGGCTTCAGACTCAGAAACGTAAGCACGGTTCGGCTATAAGCCTCTTGGTGTTCGACAGTCTAAATGTGTAACCAAATCCGGAATCCTCAGTATTTGATAGCATGAGAACATCCCCGTACCGATTGTGCGTTTTATCTGTTGCTCTGCTTTTGGCCGCTCGTTCGGCCTTCGGTCAATTGGCGTCAGACAACCCGACGCGAACGGCTCTCGACAAAGCGGTGGACAAGGCCGTCGGAGAATTCTTTCAGCAGGATCAACATGTTGGGCTCTCGGTTGGGATTTCCAACCATGGTGAAGCTGTCTTTTATAACTACGGTACTGCGAGCAAGTCGAAGGTTCGTGTGCCGGATCGAAAGAGCGTTTATGAGATTGCATCGATCACAAAGACGTTCACTGGAGCTCTCGCAAGCAGGGCTGTGCTCGACGAAAAGATGACGCTCGACGGGGATTTCAGGGCTTATCTGACTCAGCGATACTCGAACTTAGAGAAGAATGGGAAGTTCATCACCTTGAGGTTGCTTGCAGCGCACCGGGCCGGTCTGCCGAAGAATGTTCCGGACACGGATGCTCTCTTTAAGAATCCCAATTTCGATACTTTGCCGTTCCAGCTAATCGAGTTGGAAAAGCCATACGATGACGCGGCTTATTTGCGAGCGCTGCATCAGGTCGAGTTGCGTAGCGAGCCTGGAAACGAGTTTCTGTACTCAAACTTTGGAATCAAGCTGATTGGCTTTGGGCTCCAACAGGTGTACCACCAGCCTCTCGAACAACTGCTTCAGACGAAAATACTGGGCCCACTGGGGATGAAGCGAACGGGCCTCGCGGTGTCGCAGGAGAACGAACGACTCCTGGTACAGGGCTACAGCCCAGGCGGCAAATCGATGCCCTACCATCTTTTCAATGCTGGCGCTGCGGGAGGGTTGTATTCAGATGCCGAAGATATGGTGCGATACATTGACTGGCAACTCGATGAAAGCGATCCCACGATTAGGCAATCCCATTCCGCGATCTTCGGCAACGGTGAGAGCGTCCAGGACGGTCTGATCTGGTACATGACACGAGAAGGTGGCGAACGGGAACTATGGGAAAGCGGCGGAGCGTTTGGTATGGCTAGTCAGCTGGTTCTTTATCCAGAATCAAAGATTGGAATCGTGCTCTTGGCAAACGACGGCGGGTTTTCCACTCAGGACGAGCTGCGCGAATTGGCCAAGAAGATTCGCGAGGCTTGCGGGCCGCAATAGGAGGTGGGCGATACCAAACGGATCTGTCAGTCGCGGATGACGGAGACTTTGGCGGAGGGGACTTCGAGGCGCATCAGGCGATGATTCGCATCGAGGTACAAGTCGACTTCGAGGTCTGTGGTGCTGACGCGGAAGCCTTCGTAGGGTTTTCCATCCGCCGTCGCCGCGCCTGTGGCTTCGGCGGTGATGGTGCCGGGCATCAATTCCTGCGGAATAAAAACAGGGAAAATTTGCGGGCCGCGTTTGGACCAATCGTAAAGGCGCGCGAGAACGGCGTACTGGTGATAAAGGTTGTTGTCGAGTACGGCGATGATGGGAGTTCCGAAGGTAAAAGTTTGATCGTAGGGGTGGGCGCCCTGCATTTGCAGCGTCATTTTTGCGACGCCGTCGGTGAAGACGATGTTCGCGGCATTGGTTTTATCCGCTTGCGAGGTCCACTCGTAGCTGATGGGCGCGCCATCGGGCTGAAGAGTGAGCGAGCCGGAAACTTTGCTGGCTGCGCTTTGCGCAGGCTTGATATCGGCGTTGCCCTTGGCGAGCCAGCCGCCTGCGGAAGGCGTGATTTCAAACTCTTCATGGCCGACGGTCTGTCCATCGAGCTTGATGGTGAACTTGCCCTTGTCCTGTGCGAAAACGGAACCGGCAGGCACGGCTGAGTTCTTTTTTTGAGCAGCCAAGCCAGCGGCCGTGCACGCCAGAATCAGCGCGACGCTGAGGGCAAGAGAAAGTTTGGGCCGGGACCAGGAATTTGTTTTCGCCATAAAACCTCCTTCGCAGCGGACTGCGAAGCACAACGCCAAAATTTGCGGAGAAGAAATCTCCGATGCCTATTCTAGCTAAGCCTGGCTAAGAATTTGGTTTTTCGACGACGAGGTGTGCTTCGCTGCCACCTGCCGCGACAATCCCGCGGCGGAGGATTTCCGCGACGACCTGGGTGGGATCGCCCGAGCTGTCCACTCGAAAGTCAGCGAGTTGATACGAGGGAAGACGCTGCGCATGAAGTGCGCGGAAACTGGCTTCATCGCGAAAGAGCGGACGTCCGGTCATGGTCATGCACCGGGAAAGCAGAAGCTCGATGGGCGAATCGAGCCAGAGAACCGGGGCGCCGGCGTTTCGCAAAAATTCGGGGCAGCCTGGCTGAGCGTACGTACCACCGCCCAGCGCGAGGACCGTGGCTTCCTTGAGCTCGGAGGCGCGGCCCAAGGCGGCGCGCAATTGATCGGCTTCGATTTGGCGAAAGGCAGGCTCGCCGAAGCGCTCAAAAATTTGGGGAATGGCAAGACCGGCGGATTGTTCGATGCGCTCATCCAAATCGACGAAGCGCCACGCGAGCTGGCGCGCGAGGAGAGTGCCAACAGTCGTTTTGCCGGAACCCATGAATCCGGCAAGGCAAAGGACCTGGGCGCGTGCGGACGGGCCACGCAAAGGAGGCGGTTGAGTCACTGTTTTGTTTAGAGCGCGGCCAAAAATGGCACGCTACGTCTGAGCGCGAACAATTAATCGCGCTTCATGATGCGGATTGTACCACTGTAGGAGGAGAGTTCGACTTTCGCGAGGCCCATGCCAACGGTACCGAAAAGGCTGTGCACGTACTTGGAAGCGATGTGCTTCACGCCGTGGGAATCGGGCTTGAGAAAGGCAGTCGCTTGATTGTCAACGATGCCAGTGGCGGTTTGCGCCTTCAAGTCAAAAGAGTCGGTGCTGGAAAAGCGCACTTCCACAAGGCCTTTGCCGCTCCTCATGGAATAGAGGCCGGTCCGTATAAAATCTCCATCGAACAAAATGTTTCCCGTGGTGGTCATCAGGTTGACGTCGTTCAACTGGGGCTGGAGCAACTGCGCGTTGCCGCCGATGGAGCTGAAGTCGAGCTTGCCGGCACATTGCGTGCAAACCAGCGAGCCGCTGGTGGTCTTTACGATGATGTAGCCCGAAACTTCCTTGAGATGCACGTCGCCAGCGTAACTTTCGAGCTTCATGTCGCCCACGACTTGCTCGACATAGATGAGGCCAGTCTCGGTCTTAAGCTGGAGCTCAGTTTCTTCCGGAACGGTGAGTTGTAAATTGGCTTCAAGTTCCAAAGGTTGTGCTGCGGCGTCCAGGACGTTTGCAGTCACGTCGATGCGGTCGCCCACTTGCTCGATGTCGAAACCAATCTTGTTGGAAGCCTGCGTGCCGACGACGTTAACTTCGGAGTTTTTCCAGGACTTAACTTCGATGCGGCCGTTGGCCACGTTGTGAATCACGACGACAGGCCGCCCAGTAACGTTGAATTGTTTTTCAATCCGCTGCCCTGTACCAGCGGCGCGGGCGGGCGCGGCGCCCCATAGCAGAAGTCCAGCGCCCAAGACAGGCAAGACGCCCCGCTTCACCCAAGATTCCGTCCTGGCCAGAGTGATCCCCATCATTCGAAGGCACATGTCAGTTTATGCTCCTTCCGCGCTCGATCATCGCGGACAGTAATTCTGCTTTTTGCTGGTAGGCGGCTGACAAGTATTCGCGCGTCAGTTCGTCCTGCGGCTGCTCTTTGAGGTGCTTCTCGCACTCAGCAATAAACTCGTTCACTTTTTTCAGATTGTCGCGCAGCGACGCGTCGATCGGGGAACTGCTCGCGAGAAGCATACCGGTGGCGACCGGCTCTTGATCGTTCAAGTCCCGTGCGGTGCGGTCAAACTCCCCAGATGGTTGCGGAGTGACAGACTGCGCGACGGTTTGCGCCGCAGCGGTTGGTTCAGACACAGTCTTTTTCACGGGAGCAACCACGGTCTGGACCTTGGCGGTTTGGACCGGTGGCACCTCAGTTACGACCCGGTCTCGGCGGAGCTGGAAAACGATAGCAGCAGCTAGAAGGATGCCAACCATTCCGGTTGCTAGCGTGCGGTTGCTGAAGAACGCGTTGATCGATTGCCACAGGGAAACCTGCTCGACGGGAATGACGTCTGCCGGAGTTCGTATGATTCCTTCCTCTTCCAATTGCGCGCGAAGAGAAATCCAAACTCGATCGGGGGGAGTTATTTCCGGTGGCAACTTCTTCGCAGCGTCCACGAGACTGGTGAGGTCAGCAATGTAATTGCGGCATTCGCGGCACTCGGCCAAATGCGCGCGCGCCTCATCGGGAAGCGGCTCCAGCCCTTCCTGCTCCAAAACTAGTTCTACGTCTTTGCACTGCATGGCACTTCGCTCCGCGGCTAAAGACCTGGTAGCCTTCCCGCTCGACTAAACCGTTACCTGATAAGACGCATCTTCGGGCTAGACAGTTGGCTGCATTCTACCTCAATCGCCGAGCCCTGCTTGCGTTTTTGCTGCGTGACGTTCCGCTCGAGCCTGGTCGCGCAAATCCTCCTGAAGCAGCTCGCGCAGGCGCGTCCTCGCTTTATGCAGCTGCGACTTCGAATTACCTACTGAACAGCCCATGATGCCTGCAATCTCGTTGTGCTCGAATCCTTGGACATCATGCAAGACAAATACAGTCCGATATCCCGGCGGCAGCTTCTCGATCGAGCGCTCCAGGTTGACGCGGTCAACCGCTCCACTGAGCCGCAAATCGGGTGCGCCAATGTCTTTTCTCGGGCCGCCAGTCTCCTCATCGGGTTCCGTCGTTTCTTCGAGCGAAGCCGCAGGAAGCGTCTTCTTACGCAACCGCATCAGAACCACGTTCACCGTCATCCGGTGTAGCCAAGTAGAAAAAGCCGACTCTCCACGGAAGGTCCCGATCTTACGGAACAGTTGCAGGAATGCTTCCTGCATCAGGTCCTCAGCGTCGGACGGGTTCCCAACCATCCGCAAGCACAAGGCGTAGACTCGGCGGCTATGGAGCCCGTACAAGTGCTCGAAAGCCGCGGCATCCCCTGCCTGGGCCAGACGGATGGCTTCCGCTTCAGTCGCCGACTTAGGTGACTGCGTGGCATTCACCCGATTCGGCGATGATTGAGCAGTCGACACACTGGGCTCGCTTGGTCGGTTCTTGGCCAACGGTCCAATTGCAGCGCATCCAACGTTTCGGATGCACCGAATCCCTCCTAGAGTTGTCCTAGCGCAGATAGGCTGTTGCTAATCAGACAAGCGCGGACACTGTCTTATACCCAGGCTCGCGGGGCCTGGCGGCCAGCTGTTACTAAGCTGGATAACTTATTCTCCCCCGATTGGGGCCATACGTCTATGGCGTAGCCAGCGCTGGCTGAGCGTCAGCTTCTTGGGCTTGCAGACACCCATTTGGGTATGAACGGTCGTTTGAAAGGCTTCTAACTCTTCATTCGGCAGCGCCATGAGAAAGGATTTCAGCACAACGATTGCTTCCCGGAGACAGGTATTCAAATCGTAATGGGCCGCGTCGACTGCTTGCCATTCGAAGTCCGAGTCACGCGATCCGCGGTTGGCGATGTCCGAAGCGGCGGCACAAAAATCGCGGCTGAGATCATCCACCATTTCACCAAGGCTGCTGATCTTATGGAGAAACTGAGATCGCTCGGAGAGCAGCACCCGGCAATACAAACTGTGGAAAAACGCCGCTCGCTGGCCCCTGGCGCTCTGGAAATTGGCCGGATCGAGGGGAGCTGTGTTGGGAACCGTGCCGTGATGCTTGGCGTGTTCACTGAGCGCCCACAGCAGGGCTACCAAGGGATGCGCAAACCGGTTGCAAAGATCCGGAGTGACACAGACCGCTTGGCTGGCCTTCGCCATGCGCCCTCCCTGACGTAGTGAAAGAGCCTCATCCAAAGAAACGCTCAACATGTTGTAGGAAATTTCTAGTTGGCGAACATAGGAGCTGAACACCTGCTCCTTTTCTTCCGGTAACCACGCTCGCCAATCGTCCTTGACGGTCGTGCCGCGGGCTGAGGGGGCGCACACACGGTCTCTCACAAGGGGTCTCCCAAGGGAACAGGACCGGGAGTATAACAAATTCCAATTCCCGGAGAGCGATTTTCTCGCAGGTGCGACTCTAAGTGGAACGAGGCCCAACTGCAGGAACGAGAGGCTGGAGTTTGCAGGCTGTTGCTCCGATGAGCCGCTGACCGCTATACTCGCGTGGTTCCGCTCCGAAAGGATTTCCGATTGCAATTTGAGCCTCGCGAGCAGTTTGAGCAACGCCAGAAGAAACTCGAGCAGATAGAAGCTCTCGGATTTGAGCCGTTTCCCCGTGAGTTTCGCTGGACGGACACCCCTGCGGCCCTTGTGGATAAGTATGGAGATAAGTCCGCCGACGAGCTGGAAGCTGACAAGCATGAAGTCCGCGTAGCGGGTCGCCTCGTATCTCTCCGCTTAATGGGAAAGGCTGGCTTCGCTCATCTTCAAGGCTCCGGCAAGCGTATTCAAATCTATGTAAAGAAAGACGTTGTCGGCGAGCGCGGTTTCTCGCTCTTTCAGCTATTGGATCTCGGCGATTTAATCGGCGTTCGCGGACACCTCTTCCGCACGAAAACCAATGAGCTATCCATAAAGGTTGACGAGCTGAGCTTCCTTGCCAAGGCTCTGCTTCCGCTCCCAGAAAAGTGGCATGGGCTCACAGACATCGAGCTGCGGTACCGCCAACGTTATCTGGACCTGATTTCCAACGACAAATCTCGGCAGGTGTTTGTTGCTCGGGCGAGGATTATTCGGGAGTTGCGCCGTTTTTTCGACGCGCGCGGATATATAGAGGTTGAAACGCCGATGATGCACCCTATCCCGGGGGGCGCGGCGGCGCGGCCATTCGTCACTCACCACAATACGTTGGATATCGATCTATACCTGCGCATCGCGCCGGAGCTGTACCTCAAGCGCCTTACCGTCGGCGGATTTGACCGCGTGTACGAAATCAACCGCGACTTCCGCAACGAAGGCATCTCGACGCAGCACAACCCGGAATTCACGATGCTTGAATTCTACGAAGCGTACAGCAACTATCGAGACTTAATGGAAATGAACGAAGAGCTGTTCTCGTTGCTGGCTATGAGTATCACTGGGTCGACCTTGGTGAAGTACGGTGAGCAACAGCTGGATTTCTCAAAGATGCAGCGGCTCTCGATGCGCGAAGCGATCATTAAATATTGGCCTGCCGGTGCGGGAGCCCCGCCAACGGAAGCGGAACTTGCGGCGCCGGGTGGGCCGCGAGCCGCCGAACGACAACAACACGGTCTCATAAGACGCGGGCGTTACGGAGCGCACTCCGGGGATCGCCGCGAGTTTTGCGGCCAGCGCGTCGTAGTTGCGGATCACGGAGCCGGGATGGGTGAGCGAAATGTGTGCGGTCACGCCCAGCAATCGATCCTGCAGCGTCTCGCGGAATCCCGTATTCATGGCCAGCGCAATCACGAGCGTGGCCACGCCGGCCGCCACGCCAAGAATCGAAAATAACGTCACCAGCCGCAGCACCGCTGGCCGGTACGGCGAACGCAAATACC
>Ga0206859_1154_pt1 | contig 10306 bp, 8 predicted proteins | sample Alteio_BWOrgCont_47_FD_152882 | JGI IMG/M metagenome (GOLD analysis project Ga0206859, IMG submission 152882) | Enriched cells from forest soil in Barre Woods Harvard Forest LTER site, Petersham, Massachusetts, United States -... | ecosystem: Environmental > Terrestrial > Soil > Temperate forest > O... | reverse complement strand
TTGTTCGTTGGCGTATCGGGCAGTAATCAGAGAGCCGCTGCGGATGGCGGCTTCGACGACTAATACACCTAAGCTTAAGCCGCTAATGATGCGGTTACGACGGGGAAAATTAATGGCTTTGGCAGGTTCTGAGGGAGAAAATTCGGAAACCAGGATGCCGTTGGTTGCGATTTCTTCTGCAAGTTCACGGTGTGATGTTGGGTAGATTTGATTTAAGCCAGTTCCAAAGACAGCGAGCGTCTTGCCATTCGCACTTAAGGCGCCGCGGTGGCTTGCTGCGTCGATGCCTAGGGCGAGGCCGCTGGTAATGTATAGTCCGGCGGTTGCTAAAGTCTGGGCAAAATAATGGGCGAGTTCTCGTCCTGTTGGCGTTGGGTTGCGTGAGCCGACGATGGCGAGTTGAGGGTTGTTTAGCAGGGAGGTATCGCCGCGTACATATAATAAAATCGGTGCGGCTGAGATTTCCTGGAGCAAGGTTGGGTAAGTGTGATCAGCGATTGTGATAATGTGACAGTGGTTTTTTTCACACCAGGCTAGATTTTTTTCTGCAGTGTGCCAGTCAGGGTTTTGTAACAAATGAATTTGTGCTTCTGTGAGCCCTGCGTTGGCTAGATCGGATTTTGTGGCGGTGAAAAGAGCGTTGATGTTGCCAAAGGCTCTTAACCATTTTAAAAAGGTTGCAGGTCCGATATCAGGCAACTGTGTGGCGGCGAGCCAGTAGAGGAGCTCTGTTTTTGAGTGATCGTTTATCAATGTAGTATCCCTTTTTTAATTGTAAGTTGTTGGAAGTAGATTTGAGGAGTTATTAGAGAGTGATAAGCAGGAGTTTTTTTGCGGATTATTCATATCATACGCTTTGCTGGTTAATTGAAAAAGCAATTTGATTTTTACGCTATGCCCCTAAAAGCACCCCTCACCCTCCACGCTCACGCGTGTCGACCTCTCCACTTGTGGGAGAGGTCGGCGCGCAGCGACGGGTGAGGGGTGGGGATTGTTTGGAAAATAAAAAGATATTTTAAAGTAAGAAGTTAAATTTTTAATTCAATCGCATCAAATAATAATTTACAAATATTTAAATCACATTGTTCATCTAATTCACGTATGCAAGTCGGACTTGTCACATTGATTTCTGTTAGGTAGTTACCAATGACATCCAGCCCTACAAATAATAATCCTTTGTCACGCAGCGTAGGCCCAACTGCCTTGCATAATGCAAGATCCTGTTCTGTTAAAGGCTGTGCAACACCTTTCGCGCCCGCAGCTAGATTACCTCGCAGCTCTCCTGCCGCCGGAATACGTGCTAATGCATATGGCACAGGGTCGCCATTGATTAATAAGATGCGCTTATCGCCTTGGGAAATTTCTGGAATGAAACGTTGCGCCAGCATGAAACATTTTCCCTGTTGCGTCAAGGTTTCAAAAATGACAGATGCATTGATATCAGATTCTTGTACGCGAAAAACAGATGTACCACCCATGGCATGCGGCGGCTTGCAAACAATATCTTTTTGTTCTTTTAAAAATGCTCGCAATAAAGAGATATCTCGTGTGGCTAATGTGGGTGGACAGAGTTTGGGAAACCATGTGGTGTAAAATTTTTCATTGATATCACGTAAACTTTGCGGTTTGTTAAATACTTTTGTACCAGTAAGCTCCGCAAGTTCTACAATATAAGTGGTGTAAATATATTCTAAATCAAAAGGTGGATCTTTACGCATTAAAATTACATCGAGCTCAGCTAATTCGATACATTGATATTTATCTAACTGAAACCAGTGCGTTGGATCGCGAAACACATTCAAGATGCGAGTATTACCAAATGCTTTTCCATCCCGCACAAATAAATCTTGCTGTTCAAAATAATAAATCGTCCAGCCGCGCGCTTTTGCTTCCCACAACATAGCCAGTGTACTGTCTTTTTTATAATGGATGTTTTGGATCGCATCCATGATAACGCCAATTTTTATAGTCATTTTTTCATTTGCTCCGCTATTTCACGTGCTGCTGCCAACATGCTTAAACGTGCAATAACCCCGTACGCATAAAAACGATTTTGACAGTCTTCAGGCGCACCTTGCTTGTCGGGTTGATGGCAGGTTTTTGCAAAAGCAAGTGGTTCAAAATGCATGCCTGGTGTATTTAAATTTTCATCAATGCCACGATCTTTGTGAACGCGATAGAATCCACCGACGACCCGCTGACCCCATAGATACACAACGGGTTCTGCAACTGCATCCGTTTCACTCCAGGTTTCAAAAGTATAAACGCCCTCCTGTACTATAACTCGATGCACAGGCTGGCCGCTTTTGGATTTAGACATATGCGTGCGTTCTTTACGATTTAGAGTGCGAATCTCTTCTGCATTGCGGACTGTCATCACTGCCATGCCATAGGTACCTGCATCCGCTTTGATAATAACAAAGGGTCTAGATGTAATTTGGTATTCATCATATTTTTTTTGAATATCGTCTAATAATTTTGCGGCATGGTGTGTGAGGCAGTCTTCGCCATCTCGATGCATAAAATCAATTTCACCGCAGTGCATAAATAAAGGTGCGATAAACCAGGGATCTATATCAATTAATTTGGCAAACGTTTGGCTCACATCCGCATAATATTGAAAATGACCTGATTTTAAGCGCTGGCTCCAGCCAAGTTCAGCAGGCGGCACTAAAGGTTGTTGTAAATTTTGCAGAATATCAGGGATGCCAACAGATAAATCGTTATTCAGTAAGATAATATCGGGAATAAATCCGTCGATGCCAATTTTATTTTGTTGACGTGTGATAGGTTCAAGTTGAATGGTTTCCCCTGAGGTGAGGGTGATGGCGCTGGGTTCTGTTAATAAAGAACCCAGGCGCACTGTAAATCCGGCCGCTGTTAAAATGTGTAGTAAGGTTTTGACATTGTCCCAGTAATACATGTTACGTGTATGATTTTCTGGAATTAATAAAATTTGTTTTGCGTCTGGTTGTTGTTGCGTAATCGCTAATTGTGCAGCATCAATAGAAAGTGGTAAAAATTCAGGACTTAAGTTATTAAAGCCGGCTGGAAATAAATTCATATCAATGGGTGCTAATTTAAAACCTGCGTTACGTAAATCAACAGAACCGTATACCGGCGCAGGACTCAGTTTCCATTGTGCATTAAACCAGTCTTCGATTTCCTTTTCTTTGTTGAGTAATTGTTGTTCTAATAAATGCAAGGGTGCTACAGATGCAGTTGTTAAATGAGGTGTTTTATGAATGGCCACGCGTTGTTTCCTTTAATTCTTGTATCTGTGTTATGAGCTCGTCGTCAGTAGTGTCACCAATCAAGCGGTCATCCGCCAGCTCTTTGCCGTCGGGTGTAAAAAATAAGAGTGTGGGTGGAGCAACAACGTTAAAACGATCCATGATGGCATTGTCAAAAGTATTATCGGCTGTGATGTCCGCGCGTAGCAAGATATAATTGTTAAGTGCTTGTTTTACGTCGGGTTTAGTAAATAGGTAACGATCCATGCGTACACAGACTTCACACCAGTTTGCATAAAAGTCGAGTATGACCCATTTTTTTTCTCCTTTGGCTTGAGCCAGTTTTTGGTTGAGCTCTGTCATTGAGTTAACCGTTGTAAATAGAGGCTGGGTGGGGCGTGTGATTGTTTGTGAGGTGAGGTGCCAATTTTCCCAAGGATACAGAGGGTCGGAATTGCCTAGTGCAGAGCCTATTAACAGGATAATACCATAGAGTAAGGCAATGGTAGCTAAGCCATGGCGTACATGTTGCCAACGTGTAAGGGCTTTTGCAAAATCACCCATGATAAGGGCAGAAATGATCAGCAATGCAGACCAGAGGAGTAACGCCAGCGGCCCTGGAATAATGCGAGCTAATAGCCAAATGGCGAAGCCGAGCATGATGATGCCGACCATGTGTTCTATCGTTTGCATCCAGGCGCCTGTTTTAGGTAAAAGTTTGGTAATCGAGGCGCCTACGAATAATAAAGGCAGCCCCATACCTATTCCCAGTGAGAGTAAAGCGATGGCACCCAACCCTATATTGCCGGTATGAGCGATGTAGGCGAGCACGCCTATTAGTGCAGGACTGATGCAAGGCGAAATAATTAAAGTAGAAATGCTGCCCATTAAAAAAACACCAACATAAGTGCCGCCTTTTTGTTGATTGCTTAAATGGGTTAGATTCTTTTGCCAGCGAGAAGGTAAGCGGAATTCATAGAGGCCAAATAATGATAATGCCATCAGTACAAATATCCCGCTAAATAAGGTGATGATCCAGGGTTTTTGTAATCCTGTTTGAATGTGATTGCCTAGCAGAGCGACGACCATGCCTGCGATTGCGTAAGTAATCGCCATCCCTAAGACGTATGCTAATGACAAGCTAAAAGCCTTGGCGGTGGAGGGATGCTTCTTGCGATGGCCAATAATAATACCATATAAAATAGGCACCATCGGTAAGACGCAAGGTGTGAACGCTAAAAGCAACCCTAAGCCTAAGAAGCTTAGCACCATAATACATGGACCATGTTTAGTGAATAGTTTTTCGGCATCACTCTGCTCTGAATAAGTCTGTTCTGATGGCATGTGTGCGGCAAGTGTTATAAATTGTGCTGTTGCCGGTGGGTTGGAGTTAAACTCGAAATCTTTTTTAATAGGACTGTAGCAAAAATTTTGCACAGAGCAGCCTTGATATTTAATGGTAAATGCGCTGGAACCTTGATTTTCAGGGGTGAGAGGGACTGCCACTTTAAGTGTGTCGGTATAATGTTGGTCAACGCCATGGAGGCTGTCAGTTTGGGGGGTGCCTTTGGGCAATGGAAGCGGGATGATTTTTGCCTGATCGTCATAGAGATGCAATTGGCTTTTATATAGATAGTAGCCGGGGGCAATTTTCCATTGCAGGATCAATTGGTTTGGCTTGGTTAATTGGGCTGAAAAAGTAAAAGCTTGCTCGGGCGGCAGAGGTTGCGCAAACTCTTTGCTATAGCCTGCTGTTCCGGCCATGATTAATAAAATACCGAGTAGAAATTTCTTCATGATGTGGTATTTTCTCCATTGCTATGTTTGCCTGTTTCGCTCAAGCTCGCAATGACAAGCGTTTTAACGTTGAGGACAGCGTTACCCAGAATAATATAGTCTCTATGCTCTTCCAGCAAACATTTCTCACTTGACTCTCGCCCAATTCTCTATATATTTGGCACTCGGCACTTGAGAGTGCTAAGTTGATCCCCATATAGGTAACATAGCCGCCTTAATCTTAAGGTCAGGCGATAAGAATCCGGTTTTTAATTGAAATCTAAGTAGGAGAGACACAAATGAGTGAGATCGCAATTCGTCCATTAGCGGACCGAATCGTAGTGCAAGCGACAGAAGCAGAAACCAAAACAGCGGGTGGCATTTTCATTCCAGATACCGCTGATAAAGATAAGCCCAGCCAAGGTAAAGTACTTGCTGTAGGTAAAGGCAAAATGATTGAAGGTAAATTACAGCCTTTGGAAGTTCGCATTGGCGATACTGTCTTATTTGGCAAGTACGCTGGCAATAACGTCAAGATCAATAACAAAGAATACTTAGTTATGCGTGAAGAAGATGTTATGGGCGTTGTGGAATAATTTTTCCATATTATCCGGTTCGTTATTTTAAAATTATGAGGAAATAAACATGAGTCAACCTAAAGATATTAAATTTGCTGAAGAAGCACGCCAATTAATGCTTGCTGGCGTTAACGAATTAGCAAATGCAGTACAAATCACCATGGGTCCTTGCGGCCGTAACGTGGTTATCAACAAATCATTTGGTGCACCTACTATTACTAAAGACGGTGTTTCTGTTGCTAAAGAAGTGGAGTTTAAAGATAGCTTCAAGAACATGGGCGCACAGATGGTTAAAGAAGTGGCGTCACAGACTTCCGATGAAGCGGGTGATGGTACAACAACAGCTACCGTATTAGCGCGTCAAATCCTCGTAGAAGGTTTGAAAGCGGTTGTTGCTGGATTCAATCCCATGGATTTGAAGCGTGGTATTGATAAAGCAGTTATTGCAGCAGTTGAAGAATTGAAAAAATTATCTGTTCCATGCAAAGATAATAAAGCAATCGCTCAAGTCGGCACCATTTCCGCAAACTCTGATAGCTCAATTGGCCAGATCATTGCTGATGCAATGGGTAAAGTGGGCAAAGAAGGCGTTATCACTGTTGAAGAAGGTTCCGGTTTTGATAATGAATTGACAGTGGTTGAAGGTATGCAGTTTGACCGTGGTTACCTCTCCCCTTACTTCATTACAGATCAACAAAATATGTCTGCTAATTTGGAAAACCCATACATCCTGATCGTTGATAAGAAAATTTCTACGATTCGTGATTTATTGCCTGTATTGGAAGGTGTTGCTAAATCCGGCCGCAGCTTGTTGATTATCGCTGAAGATATTGAAGGTGAAGCATTGGCAACTCTGGTTGTTAATCATATGCGCGGTATTGTCAAAGTATGTGCTGTGAAAGCACCTGGCTTTGGTGATCGCCGTAAAGAAATGTTGCAAGACATTGCTACATTAACAAAAGCACAAGTTATTTCAGAAGAAATTGGCCGTACATTAGAATCCGCTACATTGAAAGATTTGGGTTCTGCAAAACGCGTTCATATCACTAAAGACAACACCACGATTGTGGATGGTGCTGGTGAAAAAGGTGAAATCACTGAGCGTATTGCACAATTACGTGCTCGCATTGAAGAAACAACCTCTGACTATGACCGTGAAAAATTGCAAGAACGCGTTGCTAAATTAGCAGGCGGTGTTGCGGTTATTAAAGTAGGTGCAGGTTCTGAAATCGAAATGAAAGAAAAGAAAGCGCGCGTTGAAGATGCACTGCATGCAACTCGTGCGGCGGTTGAAGAAGGCGTGGTTCCTGGCGGTGGTATTGCATTGATTCGTGCATTACAAGCTGTTAAAAACCTCAAAGGTGAAAACGAAGCGCAATCAATGGGTATCCAGTTAACCCGTAAAGCGTTAGAAGCACCTTTGCGTCAGATTGTGACAAACGCAGGCTATGAAGCGTCTGTTGTTGTTAACAAGATTCTGGAAGGAAAAGGTAACTATGGTTTCAACGCTGCAAGCGGTGAATACGGCGATATGCTAGACATGGGTATCCTGGATCCAACCAAAGTAACACGTACAGCATTGCAACACGCTTCATCCGTTGCTGGCATGATGATCACCACAGAATGCATGATCACTGAACTTCCTAAGTCTGAGTCAGATATGGGTGGTATGGGTGCTGGCGCTGGTGGTATGGGCGGCATGGGCGGTATGGGTGGAATGATGTAATTCCACTCTTTTGCTAATGAGCATGCTGATGGGGGTGCTCATTTTCAAATGAAATAGTAATAACAAAAACCCCGCTGCGGTTTGCGCAGCGGGGTTTTTTTAATTCAGCAGCCTTGCCGCACATAATAGTTCTGATTAAAAAATAAGTGTGATTAATTTTTGATTTGTATGATTTTTGCTAGTATATTACAAGCGTACGGAATTACAAATAAATCAAGAGATCAAAACATGACTACCTTGCTTATTCTAGTTTTACTTTTAATCATAAGTTATTTACTCATTGTTGGTAATCTCAATAAGAGTAAAGTTGTTGCAATTATAACACTTGTTATGTTTGTTATGATCGGAACAGGCGTGTTTTCTTCATGGCTATTGAAAGAATTAGAATCATACCCTCCCTTGAGTCATCCAAACTGGACAAAGCAAAACGCCATTATCGTATTGGGTGGCGGCGCCGTAAAATGGCCTGAAGCAAATAGTATAAGCCCCACTCTTCTTGCTTATTCAAGAATTTATGAAGCTGCTCGTTTATATTCGTCATGTAAAGAAACTAATGCTGAATGTAAAATCATTATTAGCGGTGGAGATGCGCAATCAATAGGTAAATCTGAAGCCGTTGTTTATCAAGATGCATTAAATGCTATTGGTATAAAAAATACAGATATCATTGTGGAATCCAATAGCATGAATACTTTTAAAAATGCGGAATATACAAGTGCCATTTTAAGAGAAAATAAATTTGACACGGTATTACTTGTTACATCCGGAATCCATATGCAGCGCGCTTTATTGTATTTTAGTCATTTTGGCGTTAAAGCCATACCAGCTGTTTCGGATTATATTCCACCCAGGATATTTTTAATTCCATTGGGGTATAATTTTGCGATTACTGATTTTGTTTTACATGAATACGCGGGGATTATAAGGTTTAATCTTTACAATTATTTTGGGTTGAATGCAAGTGTAGTAGCATCAGGTGCGCCATAGTGATAGCATCTACTTTAATTGAGCCTTGTCAAGATTAAGCAGAGCTTGATTCGCTGGGATACTATTTAAGCTCATTTTTCTTCTCATCATTGGGTTTGTTCGTAGCTTTACTCTTAGATAGATTTTTCTTCTTGTTCATCTCATAGATAACACTGGCAGTATAATAGTGTTCAGAGCCTTTTTCATTTAAACGCGTTGTTTCTGCTTTTATTGTGTCTATTAAAGGTATATCAACTGTACTTAATGGTATTTGGATAAGCGGCCAAGCAGCGAGTAGTGGAATAAGCTTGCCTGTTAATAATGCAACTGACAAAAAAATGCAGGCTCTAGTAAATCTATGTAATGCATACTTTAAAAATGGTTTAGATGCATTAGCGAGTTCTTCAATTTTTATTTTATGTTCCGGCATTTTGTAAGGGTTGACTTCTAGTAAGGCGCTAGATAATGCCGTAGCTACGTTAACATAATGGTTCAATAACGCTTTTCTGTATAATGGGTTTAGTGGGTTATCTTTATTTTTACCCGCATTCATTTCTTCGAAAGACTGTAGATCAGCTTCAATGATTTCTATAGTATCAGCAATTTGCTTTTTAATGTTTTTTTTTTCTGACTGAGAATTGATCGCTATACCATTAGCGTCCATGCTCATATAATTATCCAACAACTCTCTCTGCATGAAAGAGTTATGATCTTCCCTTAGTTTGTTCAGCGCTGTGCGTACTAGCACTACATCATCTAAAGTATTTTTTTCCTCCGGCATGCGCCCTCCTCTCCCTGAACAAGTCCCTTGTTATTTAGTATAGCAAAGATAAGTAAGAATAATGGATATCAGCAAAGTTAGTCCTTCGGTTAAGATCCAGATAACTTTCTGTGCTTGATAGCTTCTTCATTGCTTTTGATTCTATTGTTTAGTTCAATCAGTGTGTTACGCGCATCGAACATTTTAATTTCTGGCATATGCCCTCCTTTTTTTCATAAGCTGTTCAAGCAGAGATAAATAAAAGAACTTGTAGGCCGAAATTTGACCACAAATGAGCGGGGAGTAATCTTCATAACCTATCAGAAAAATTGGTATCATTAAATCAAAACAATCGTAAAGGTTGAGATTGCAACAAGGGATGTTGTATCAAAAACAGATTATTCCAGGTGAAATAAAATCAGGTTAGGCTTGCATAATGGTTCTTTCAAGCTATTATTAAATACACTTGAGTATATGAACTTTTTTTGATTCTGTGGATTTTAGAAAACTGTTTCATTCGGATTAAGTTAAACATTGAATTATGCAAAATCAAAAAATTACGTTAGAGCAATTATTAAAGCAGCTAAACAGACCTCTTCATGTTTTTTTAATAAATCTGCTAATCGAAGCACATCAAATAGTTCCTCCCTCTTGTAAAGATGACTTTATGCAATGGCTGGATGATCAGCCGTTCCTGAAAATAAGTAAAATGCCTGAGGTCGATGATAGAAAAGAAGAAGATGAAGAGCGCGTATATCCACGGAGCTCTCAGATTGTATCTGTAGCACTATTTCATTTGCATCAGGTAGCACAGCCATCTTATCAGCCTATAGTGCCGAGATTGTCGCACTGGTTGTTGCCTGAAAGCAAAGAAGAAAATGCATTGTCCAATTATATTAAAACGGGACATTTAAGTTTTGAGATAGCAAATTTGTTATTTTTGTTAATACAGCATGTCCAGTTATTAATGATTATTGATAATGGGTATCCGTTCTTTCAGGCCGGTCTTAATAATTCTATGCTAGCGTCTACTCATGTAAATGCATTTAATGTTTCATCAACAATGCAAATTGAAAAAAACTATATGCCATTTCTTGCAGATATGCTTTGGAATCATAGTGTGCTTTGGGTTGTAATCTATAGTATTGCATTTGTTTATTACATTAAAACTTTTTGTTATAAAAGTTATTCAATACGATCTTTGGTAAAATTAGCTTCTGCTGATAAGAAAAATATAAAATTAATTTTAATAGAGAGATTTTTAGAT
>Ga0206859_1153_pt1 | contig 10336 bp, 8 predicted proteins | sample Alteio_BWOrgCont_47_FD_152882 | JGI IMG/M metagenome (GOLD analysis project Ga0206859, IMG submission 152882) | Enriched cells from forest soil in Barre Woods Harvard Forest LTER site, Petersham, Massachusetts, United States -... | ecosystem: Environmental > Terrestrial > Soil > Temperate forest > O... | reverse complement strand
GAGACGGCACTTATTGAAGCCATCGAAGGCAAGCGCGCTGAACCGCGAAACAAACCGCCATTCCCCGTGCAGACGGGATTGTGGCAGAAGCCGACGATACTCAATAACGTAGAGACGTTCGCGAATGTGCCGCAGATTCTGGCGCGCGGCGTCGAATGGTTTGCAGCGCAAGGAAAATCGGGATCCCGCGGTTTGAAGTTTGTCGGCGTAAGCGGACATGCAGCGAAACCCGGGATTTACGAAGTGCCGATGGGAATCCAGATGCGCGATGTTTTGTTCGACTATGCGGGAGGAATTCGCGGCGGACGGCAATTGAAAGCGTTTGCGCCTTCGGGGCCGTCTTCGGGATATTTGCCGGCGTCGATGGTGGATGTGCGGCTGGATTTCAAAGCGTTGGCGGAAGCGGGGTCGATGCTGGGGTCGGGCGCGATTGTGGTTTGCGATGATTCGACTTGCATGCTGGATATGGCGTTGAACGCGGTGCGATTTTATCGCAATGAGTCGTGCGGGAAATGCGTGCCGTGCCGGGTAGGGTCGCAAAAGATGACGGATTTGCTGGTCCGGTGGACGCATGGTGCGGTTCCGGAAAAGCAATATCAGGCGGATCTGGCTTTGGTCGATGAACTTTGCCAGGCGATGAGCCTGACCTCGATTTGCGGGTTGGGGCAAATTGTGCCGGCGCCGGTGCAGTCGGTCTTAAAGCATTTTAGGGAAGAGATTAATGCGCATGTTTTGAAGGGGCAGTGTCCTAGCGGGATTTGTTTTACGGCGGCGGCGAAGGCGGGTGAGGCGTCGCGAGTGGGGATTCGGCCGTAGTATCCCGCAACGGGTACCGAGGCTGCTTTAAGTGGAATGTGATTTTTAACACAGAGTTCGCAGAATACACGGAGAAGAGGAAAAGAAAGAGATTGTGAGCACGATTACGCGATTGCCGGAACTTGTTGAGATCACGATTGATGGGCGGCCTGTGCGAGTGGCCGCAGGGACGAGTGTGTTTGACGCGGCACGAATGAATGGGACGCCGATTCCGACGCTTTGCCATCTACAGAATGAGACGCCGGTGGGGGTGTGCCGGCTTTGCGTGGTGGATACCGGGGCGCGTGTGCTGACGGCTTCGTGTGTGAGGCCGGTCGAGCCGGGCATGAAGGTGGTGACGAATTCCGAGAAGGTTTTGAATGCGCGAAAGACTTTGCTTGAGCTTTTGATGGCGGATCATCCTTCGCCTTGCGCGCGGCAGGAAAAATCCGGGGATTGCGAGTTGGAGACGTTGGCGCACGCGGCGGGCATCACACAGCCGCGTTTTGCGAAACGCACCGTTTCGCGCGGGCTCGATGATTCTTCCCTGGCAATTGCGGTGGATCACGATGCGTGCATTTTGTGCGACCGGTGCATTCGCGGCTGCGACGAGATCAAGAATAATTTTGTTCTAGGACGAATGGGAAAAGGCTATTCGGCCGGAATTGCCTTCGATTTGAACGCGCCGATGGGCGATTCCACGTGCATTTCTTGCGGGGAATGCATGGTTTCCTGCCCAACCGGTGCGCTGACGAACAAGACTGTTGTGGGGACGTCGATTGCCGCGGGGCCGGACTCGCATGGATTCGAAGCGGAAGAGCTTTTGCAGTTGCCGGTGTTCAAGGGCGTTTCGGGAACGTTTCTTGAATTGAATCGCGGGGCCATCGTCAAACGGAGATTCCGTCCGGGAGAGATTATTTGCCGCGAGGGCGAATTTGGGTCGACGGCTTTCTATATTTTGGAAGGCAAAGCACGCGTTTCGCTGTCTTCGCCGATTGCACACGTAAAAACGCAAGGTGGCGCGAAAGGACTTTTCAAGAAGCTTACCAGCACGCTGGCCGCGCGAGATGCGGACGTGCGCGACGGAGAAGCACGCGACAGAACGATTCCCATCGATGCTTCCGTGGACCTAGCGTACGGAAATCCAGTGGCCGAGCTTGGTCCTGGCGATCTGTTCGGCGAGATGACGTGCATGAATTTTTATCCGCGGTCGGCAACGGTGATCGCGGAGACGGATGTCGTGGCGTTCGAGATGCTTCGCAACGTGCTCGACATCATGATGAAGAACAAATCGTTCCGAGCGCAGATAGACCAGAACTATCGCAAGAGAGCCCTGGAAAATCATCTACGCGGCGTGCCGATGTTTGCGGATCTTTCGCCGGATTTTATCGAGCACTTGAAGGGGAGCGTGGAACTGCAGCGCTTCGCGCCGGGACAGGTGATCGCGCGCCAAGGAGACCCGGCGGGGAGTTTCTATCTGGTGCGCATCGGGTTCGTAAAGATTTCGGAAACATATCCCGGCGGAGAGCTGGTGCTGGCCTATCTCTCGCGCGGAGATTATTTCGGGGAAATTGGTTTGCTCGGCGGGGGCGTGCGGACAGCGACTTGCACGGCGCTCGACCACGTGGAAGTGGTGCGCATCTCGGGCAGCGATTTCCGCGCCATGGTGGAGCGCTTCCCAAGCGTGCGCACGGGGCTGGAAGCCGTGGCCGCGGAGCGCGAGGCGCAGAATCAGCAACGCATGCAGACCGTTCGCAGCGTGCCCATCGATCAGTTTCTTTCGCAAGGCTTGATGGAAGCGCAGAGCCTGCTGATTCTCGATTTGAATAATTGCACGCGGTGCGATGCTTGCGTGAATGCCTGTGCCGACGCGCACGATGGCGTCACAAGGCTGGTGCGCGAGGGCTTGCGGTTCGAACAATACCTGGTGGCGACTTCCTGCCGGCAATGCCGCGATCCGCTGTGCATGGTGGGTTGTCCAGTGGGAGCGATCCGGCGTCGAAATTCGCTCGAGGTGATTATCGAGGATTGGTGCATCGGCTGCGGCTTGTGCGCGCGGAATTGCCCTTACGGAAATATTAATTTGCATCCGTTTGATGTGATGGTGGAAGACCTGGAGCGGCCAGGGCGGAAGAAAGCGGTAGTGAAGCAGAAGGCGACTTCGTGCGATTTGTGCACGCATTTGAAGGAACCGAGCTGCGTCTACGCTTGTCCGCACGATGCGGCGCATCGCGTGGATCCGCGGACGTTTTTTTCGGAAATGCTGGCCGGCGGATCGGCGAAGTGATGGCGAGAGGGATTTTGCTTGCGGATAGATAAGACACAACGTGGGTGGGCGATTGCATCGCTGATCACGCTAGCGGCGTTCACGGCGGTGTACGCGGCGTATGCGACGAATGCTCCAAGTGGCCCGCGGGGCGGAAGCGCACTGGGTTTGACTTTTGGAGTGATTGGATTCGGCTTCATGATCTTCGCGGCGCTGCTGGGCGCACGTAAGCGCGTGCCGACGTGGCGGATTGGGCGGGCGCAGGCGTGGATGCGCGGGCATTTGTGGCTGGGTTTACTGAGCTTGCCGGTCATTTTGTTTCACGGGGGATTTCATTTCGGCGGGACGCTGACCAGCGTGCTGATGTGGCTGCTGATCATAACAGTGGTCAGCGGAGTGTTTGGCGCGTCGCTGCAACACTACGTACCGCGCCTGATGACGAACGACGTGAAACTGGAAACGATTTATGACGAAATTGGAAACGTGCAGAAGTTGATGCGGGAAGAAGCGGATCGTGGCGTCGAGGCGATTTGCGGGCCGCTGGGGCTCGCGAAAGGCGAGAAAGAGGATGGACAGCGCGCGGGAGGATTCAGCGCGGCCCGTGCGATGGCTGTGACGAGCAGCGGCTCGGCTGTGGCAGTGGCAGCGGCTGCGGAGACGGCGGTGCTGACCGAAGAGGAGTGCGCGCCGCTGCGGCAATTTTACTTGAGAGAGATGCGGCCGTTCCTCGAACAGCCGAAGCATCGCGGATCGCGGCTTGGCGATGCGGATAAAGCGCGCGGCGCGTTTAGCGGATTGCAGACGTTGCTGCCGCCCTCGGCGCAGGCGACGGTGCAGGACCTGGAAGACATTTGCGATGAAGCGCGTCAGTTGGTGCGGCAGGAGCGGTTGCATCGGTTGTTGCATGGGTGGCTGCTGGTGCATATACCGATTTCGTTGGCGTTGATTCTGTTGGGCGCTGTGCACGCGGTGATGGCGTTGCGATATTGAAGAAGTGGCGAGTGACGAGTGGCGAGAACACGAACAACCAAAAAATTGGCGCAACGGATCGACCTGAATTATTTCAAAAGGCCGACAGCGCTGAAGCGCGCGAAGTTTTGGCTGAGCGCGGGGCTGCCGGCGATCGCGTTGATTTGGATTGCGTGGCACGGATTCGCGCGCGATTCACGCGTGTATTCCAGCGGACGGATGAGCGAGGCGCACGCGGTGCTGGAAGCGCAGTGCGCGGCGTGCCATGTGCAAACGGCGGGGGCATTTTCGGCAAAGGCGAGCGATGCGGCTTGTTTATCTTGCCATGATGGGCCGCTGCACCACGCGGCGCAGACGCAAACGCTTGGGTGCGCAGAGTGCCACACGGAACATCGCGGACGAGTGAACCTCGTGGCGGCGAAGAATCAAAGTTGCGCACAATGCCACGGGAATTTGAAAACGAGCAGCGGCTCGCCGCACTATGCAGCGCATATTGAGAGTTTCGAGGACGGGCATCCGGAGTTTGCGGCGCTGCGCCCCTTGGATGGAATGGCCGCGCACGACCCTGGAACGATCAAAGTGAATCACGCGATTCACATGAAACCGATCCGGCGCGGACCGAACGGGCCGAATGTGCAGCTGGAATGCGGGGATTGCCACAAGACGGCGGTTGGTTCGGCGGAGTGGAAATACGCGGACGCGATCTACACTTCCGCCAGCACAACGTACTCGAGCGAAGATTTGGTGTTCACGACAAAGGCGGGAGCGCTTCCACTTCCGCGTCCGACCGCTCCGAGCGGCCGCGAACGGATGGCGCCTGTGAAATTCGCGACGGCGTGTGCGGGGTGCCATTCGCTGGCGTTTGACAAGCGTTTCACGGAAGGCGTGCCGCACGACAAGCCCGAAGTGGTGCACGCGTTTCTCGTGAGGAAATTCAGCGAGTATCTTGCTGCACACCCCGAGGTGTTGAGTGAATCGCGCGATCCGGGGCGCAACTTGGCTGGAAAACCGCTGGCGCCGCAGGTACGTAAGCTTTGGCCGGGACCGTGGTTGGCAGAGCACATCGCGGATGCGGAAGATTTATTGTGGCGCAAAACTTGTAATCAATGCCACACCATGGCTCACGTGCCAACGAAGGAGGAGAGTGCTCGCTGGATGCCCGACGATTACTCGAGCAAGGAGCGAGGGCTATTCGCATTCGCCAATTCAGCCAAACCGAATCCGCTCCAGGTCTTTCGAAACGGCGAGAGTACTTCGACCATCGTGATTGGATTAGCGACACAATATTTGCCGAGCATTGCGCCATCAAACATCACTGTGCAGTGGATGCCGCACGCGAAATTCGATCATGACGCGCACCGGGGATTTGCGTGCGCGAGCTGCCATGAAAAGGCGCTGAGCAGTACCGAGACGAGCGACGTGCTTTTGCCGGGGATTGCGACTTGCAAGGCTTGCCATGCGCCGGGTCCGGAGCACGCTGAATCGCGGTGCTTTGAATGCCACACGTATCACGATTGGTCGAAGCGAAAAGAGGTGACGCCCACATTTACGCTGCCGGCGCTGAGCACGGGCGGGCGCTGAAAGCGCGCGGAGTTCGGCGCAATAGCGGAAGCCGTGGAGAGAACGCTGTTTCTGCTGGCTAAAATGTTGCGAGGAAACCTGGTTCGGCCAAAGCATCCTCCCGATTTGCACGAAGACCTGCCGCTACTAGTCCAACCAACAGTTGCGCCATCACAACAGTATGCGCTCCTAGATATGGAGACAGATCGCATCACGAATAGCTTGAACATTCGTAGGGAACAAGTGACAGAATGGGTGCGAGAGGAAAAGGACGGGTAAGGAGGGTGCCATGGGAGAAACCGGGCGCAGATTCTTGATGACACTGGCTGCAGCGGCGAGCTGTTCTGTCGTAGCGGATGAGTCCATGTTCGCTCAGGTGCGAAAGAACAATCCTTTTCCAACTCCGCCGGAGTCGGCGGAGACGCAGAATCCCGCCGAGGCAGCCGCGGCAAAATCCAACCCTCCGAACGCCAAGAGAGCGGCGCTACAGCAAAATGAAAAAGAATTTCGCGCCGAGGTCGATAGGTTGTGTCAGTTAGCTGGCGAATTGAAACAAGAGGTCGACAAGACGGTGACCACGGAAGTTTTCTCGGTGCAGATGTATAAGAGGACCGAGGAAATTGAAAAAGTTGCGAAGATGTTGAAAAGCAAGGCGAAGGGATAGGCGGCAAAGTTCAGGGCGCATCGCATGGATACGGTGGACATTCGGATCAGGAAGGCTTTGCCGGAGGATGTTCCTGTGCTGCGGCGGCTGATTGAGGCGTCCGTGCGAGAACTGCAAGTTCAGGATTACACGCCTGCCCAGATGGAAGGCGCGCTCGAATCGGTGTTTGGCGTGGATAGCCAGTTGATCGCCGACGGGAGTTATCTGGTGGCGGAAGCCAGGATTGCGTATGCGGTGTCAGATTCGGAAATCATCTCGGAGGGGAAAAAATCTGGATCGGAATGGACCATCGCTGGGTGCGGCGGTTGGAGCAAACGCAAAACGCTTTATGGAGGCGACCGTTGGACGGGGCGAGAGGACTCGCTGCTCGATCCTAGGCGGGACGCCGCGAAGATCAGGGCATTCTTTATTCATCCGGCCTGGGCGCGACGAGGCGTCGGAAGCAAAATTCTGGAGGCGTGTGAAACCGCGGCTCGCGAGGCCGGCTTTACGAGCTACGAAATGGGAGCAACCTTGACGGGTGCCAAGCTCTTCGGAGCAAAGGGCTATTTCGCAGTGGAGAAAATTGAGGTTCCTCTGAAAAACGGGCTATCACTCCCCGTGATTCACATGACAAAGCGGGCATAGGGCCAGCCGTTCCAGGAGGCGCACAGCCAGCTTGCCGTTCCCCCATCCTAATAATCTTCAAGCCCTAGCGGAACCTTTCTTGTTTCAGAACGTCTCCTAACTGTCCACCAGCGCCATCGTCCAATGATGCGAGGCCCCTATGCATTCCTTCCTCTTTGACCTGCGTTTTACACTGCGCGAACTTCGGCGCCGTCCCACCTTCACGCTAACCGCTATTCTCTCGCTGGCTCTCGGCATCGCCGCCACAAGTGCCGTCTTCAGCGTCATTTACGCTGTACTGATCGATCCGTTCCCTTACCCCGGCTCCGATCGCCTGATGGAACCCAGCATGCTCGACGCAGCCGGCCACGATCGCTACGCCGGCCTCAACGGTCCACAATTGGAACAGCTCCGCCAAGCCAAGTCCGTCGAGAGTATCGCGGGCATGGACTACTGGAATCTCACGACCACCGACGGCGATCTCCCCGAAGATGTCAGGGCCTCCTATCTCTCCCCAGGTGACCCGAATCACTGGGGCACAAAAGCCCTCATAGGCCGCTGGATGATGCCTTCCGATGCGCCTTTTGGCCAGGACGCTCAGCCCGTCGTCGTCCTCGGCTACAAATTCTGGCAGCGCTACTACCTGGGCGACCCCAACGTCATCGGCCGAACCATCCAACTCGTCCATAAGCCGTACACGATCGTCGGCGTGATGCCTCCGCGCTTCAAATGGGCTGACGTCGACATGTACCTTCCGCTCAAGACCACGCGCGACCCGCACATCTATTTCGGCGCTTCCATCAAACTTCGACCCGGCGTCACCACGGCTCAAGCCAACGCCGAACTCCTGCCCTATCTCCAACAGTTCGCCAAAGAATCGCCCGAGCGTTACCCCGAAAAATTTCGCGTCAATCTTCGCAGCATCACCGAACTCTACGCCAAACCGCTGGGGCCTACGCTCTATCTCCTGCTCGGCGCAGTCGCCTCGCTGCTGCTCATCGGCTGCGGAAACGTTTCCATCCTTCTTCTGGCTCGTGGCACGGAGCGCCAGCAAGAGCTCGCCGTCCGCGCGGCCGTTGGCGCAGACCGCGCTCGGATGATCCGCCAACTGCTCACCGAATCTCTCGCCATCGCGCTCGCAGGCACCTCGCTCGGAGTAATTCTTGCTTGGAAGAGCCTCGCTCTTATTACCGCGTGGCTCCCGCAGAATTCTTTTCCTGCAGAGTCCGTCATCAAAATGAACTTGCCTGTGCTCCTCTTCAGCGCAGGCCTAGCTTTCGCCACCGCGATTCTCTTCGGTCTTTCGCCGGCCCTCCAGCTTTCTCGCCCCGACATCGGCCGCCTAATGCAGAGCAGCGGCCGCCGCGTCATGGGCAGCTCGCACGCAAAACGCGCCCACAGAGTTATGGTCGCCGCGCAAGTCGCCCTAACGGTGCTCCTCCTCTCCGCCGCAAGCGCCGCAGGCAAAGGCTTCCTCCGCCTTCTGCACGCCGACCTCGGCTACGACCCTCACGCCGCCATGTCCGTCCCGATCCCCATTCACGAAAACACGCACGTCTCCTGGAAAGATCGCTCTGAATATTTCGAACAAATTCGGGCCACCATCGCCGCCATGCCAGAAGTCGTTTCCGCAGGCATCTCTACAAACGCCACTCCGCCCGACAGTGGCTGGGACACGCGCTTCGAAATTTTCGGCAGCGCCGCGTCCGAAAAGCCCGAGGCGAGCGTCAACTACATCAGCCCCGAATATCTCGACGTTCTGCACATCCCGCTCTCTCAAGGCCGCATTTGGGACCACACCGAAACCATGCGCGCCGCTCCGGTCGCGGTCATTAATCAGACCATGGCACGCCAATACTGGCCCAACGGCGACGCCATCGGCCATCAAGTCCGCATTCCCGCCGTGAAAGACGAGCCGCCCTACTCTCCCGCCGCCGTGGGTGCCGACGGCTGGTTGCAAATCGTCGGCGTGGTCGCGGACGTTCGCGACGACGGCCTTCGCAATCCCATCAAGCCCGCCATCTACGTGCCCTACACCATTCAAATGCGCATGTTTACGCAAATTTTGGTGCGTACCCGCGTGGCGCCCCTCTCCATCCTCCACGACATTCGCGCCCGCCTCGTTACGCTCGATCGCGAGCAGCAAGTCATGCAAGTTCGCGACCTCGAAACCTGGATCACCGGCATGCAGGAATACTCCCAGCAGAAATTTATCGCCACACTCTTCGCCATCTTTTCCATTCTCGCTCTGGTGCTTGCCGCCGTAGGTCTTTACAGTGTGGTCTCCTATGGTGTCGCCACGCGCACCAACGAATTTGGCATCCGTATGGCCCTCGGCGCCCGAAGCTCGGACGTCTTTCGCATCGTCTTCTCATCCACCGCCATCAACGTCGGCGCCGGCCTCGTCGCTGGCATTCTCTTGAGCATCGCTTTCAACAAAATCTCGACGCGGTGGGTAATGGAAAGTTCCCGCAACCCGTGGATACTGGCTGGCGTAACGCTCATCCTCATCGCCGCCGCAGCGCTGGCCTGTTTCGTGCCAGCCCGCCGCGCTGCCTGCATCGACCCGATGGAAGCCCTGCGGTACGAATGACACGACTGCCGCATAGACACTGGTCCGTGAGAAGGGCCGCTTTAGAGTCTTGCGAAGGTGGTGCCGCACGGGTACGCTGCCAGAAGGTCTGTGAATCCAAACGTTTACATCATCGCTGGGCCTAACGGGGTGGGTAAGACGACGTTTGCGCGAGAGTTCCTGCCAAATTACGCGAATTGCAGGATTTTCATCAACGCGGATTTAATTGCGGCAGGAATGTCACCCTTTGATCCGGGAAGAGCAGCATTCCGGGCGGGGCGGCTGATGCTGGAGGAGATCGAGACACAGGCGAAGCGGGGAGTGGATTTTGGATTTGAGACGACGCTTTCGGGCAAGGGCCACTTGCAGGTAGTGCGCGGGCTGAAGAGGCGCGGATACGAAGTGCATATCTTTTATCTTTGGGTGCCTAGCGCGGAATTGACGCTGGCAAGAATCAAGGAGCGCGTGTTGAGGGGCGGGCATGATGTGCCAGAGGCGATAGTGCGCAGGAGATTCGGGCGGTCGATCGGAAATTTCCTGGGAGCGTATGGACGATTGGCGGACAGGTGGATTCTGTTCGATAACTCTGGGGTGGTGCCCAGAGAGGTGGCAACTTCACGGCTTGGGAGGCTTAGCGTCATAGACGAAAGGCTATATAATCAACTTCTTGCGACTTACGGTGAAGCATGATTAGTCCGCCAGTAAATATCTTGGATTTGCCGCTCGAAGAGCGCGCCCTGATGGCGCTTCAGGAGGCGGTCCGGGGCGTCATCGAGGATCACATTCGCGAGGGGCTTCCGCTGTATATTTGGCGCGACGGAAAGGTCGTCGCGGTTCCCCCTGAAGAGTTACGTACCCTATCGCGGTAGTCACCCCTGCCCGAATTAAGACTGGTCTGTTCCCT
>Ga0206859_1152_pt1 | contig 10364 bp, 9 predicted proteins | sample Alteio_BWOrgCont_47_FD_152882 | JGI IMG/M metagenome (GOLD analysis project Ga0206859, IMG submission 152882) | Enriched cells from forest soil in Barre Woods Harvard Forest LTER site, Petersham, Massachusetts, United States -... | ecosystem: Environmental > Terrestrial > Soil > Temperate forest > O... | reverse complement strand
GGCGATCCAAATCGCAGCCAATGAGCAATGGCGCCGAAAGCAGGCACCACATACTGATGTGGGTGTATTGTTCATCAGGGGTTAGGCGCGTGGAGTGAATGCCATTGGGTGAACCGACACTGACGTAGCCGACGACGAGCATATCCGGGTCATTCCAGTTGCCGGGTTCGGAATAGGACGACCAGTTTCCCTGCAAAAAACCAATTTCGCCGACACCGTGGTTGAATCCCTGGCTGCCGCGGCCCCAGGTGTCGGTGATGTCGCCGGTGGTGCGCCAACTGTTGGCGAGGCGCTTCCAATCTTCAATATTGCCGATGGGGGCGGCATTGGAGAGGCTAAAGATAATGTCACGTCCACTTGCTCTAAGGGCGTTGCTCATGGACTCTGTGTGGGCGACGTCATTGGGGTTCCAATCGTATTTGAGGTAGTCGAAGCCCCAAGCGGCCCATTGGTTGGCGTCGGCCTGTTCAAAGTAAACAGAGCCGGGGCGTTGGAACTGTCGCGCGTTGTTTTCAGACATCGTCGCTTTGTCCCATGTGCCGTCAGGGTTTTCACTGGAACCACCCGCATAGCCGGCATAGGAAGTAATCCAGGGAGTGGAATAAATACCGGCTTTAAGTCCCATTTGGTGCAATTGATCACACAAATCCTTCATATTTGGAAATTTTTCATTGGCTTGCAGCGCATGATTTTCGCCGGTGCGGTTGCCCTGCCAGGTGTCGTCAATGTTGACATACGTCCAACCGTGATTGGCAAGACCGGTGGCTACGAGCGCCTTGGCGGCGCGCAGGACTTTGTCCTGATCCACATTGCTCGCCCAGGAATTCCAACTGTTCCAACCCATCGCCGGAGTGAGCGCGATTTGGTCGCCAATTTTAAAGGTCAGACTGCGGGTGGCCTTGCCCAAGGCGTTTTCTGCGGTGATTCTGACGATAAAGTCGCCGGTTTGGGACACGACGCCCGTGATTTGCCCGTTATGGCGGTCGAGCTTCAAACCCGGAGGTAAACCGTCGGCGGTAAAGGTTAGCGGGCGGTCGCCGGTAACAGGAACGGCGTAAAGAAATGGATGGCCGGGACGCTGGCCGTAGACGCTGGGCCCATTAATGCGCGGAGTGTGCGCAGTAGGAGGGGTCAGGATGTAATTAACCGGTTGCGTAGCTGAAATGGTGGCGGCGCCAGCCGAGGAGACCGGCTGGGCCGCGAGTTTGGTCGAAAGGCACAAGATCAGGGCCGCGAACTGGATTTTTTGCGAGAGGGGCAACATGGGGACGCGGATGGCGACAGTTTCGTGGATTTTAAGGGTTTTGGGAATAAAAATTATACGAGAGACAAAAGCAAGTTTACGGCTTGGCGGGGCGTGGTGGGATGCCTTTACTGACAGCGAATGAATGTCACCATTCTTGGAGCTGGGGCGTGGGGCACGGCGCTGGCCCTGCATTGCAACCGTTCAGGCCATATTACGACGCTGGTTCCCCGGCGGCTGGAACAAGCGCTGGCACTGGCCGCGGCGCGGGAAAACCACGAATATCTGCCCGGCTATCCGCTGCCGGCAGATTTGCAAATCGGCCTCGAAGTGCGCCCAGCTTTGATGGAGGCCGAAGTAGTGTTGCTGGCCTGCCCAATGCGTGGTCTGCGCGAACTGGTTCAGTCCGTGCGCCAGCAGATGGATGCCGCATGGGCCCGGCCGATGTTCATCACTTTGTGCAAGGGGATGGAAATGGAGACCTTCAAGCTGCCTTGCGCGGTGGTGGCGGAAATCTTGCCCGGGGCGGATACCGCCGTGTTGTCCGGGCCATCGCATGCAGCCGAGGTGGCGGCGGGACAGCCGACGGCGGTGGTACTGGCGACCCAAGCAGAAGACGAGCGCGCCCGAGGCGTGCAGGCGGCCCTGAGCGGGCCGACGCTGCGCGTATACCGCACGCGTGATGTCATTGGGGTTGAGGCGGCAGCGGCGCTGAAGAATGTTTACGCCATTGGCGCGGGCTTATGTGATGGTTTGAAGCTGGGCGACAACGCGAAGGCAGCCTATCTTACACGGGCGTTACACGAAATGGCCACGGTTGGCGCGCATCTCGGCGGGCAGACGGCCACGTTTTACGGCTTGGGCGGCTTTGGGGATTTTGTGGCAACCTGCAATGGCCAGTGGAGCCGCAACCGGACTTTCGGAGAGGACATTGCGAAAGGCAACTCACCGGAGAAATTGTTGAGCAATCGTCATACTGTGGTCGAGGGCTACGGGGCTACGGCTGCTTTTGCCGCGTTGTGCCGGCAAGAAAAAATTGTGGCACCCATCCTGGGGGAGATTCAAGCTTTGCTGTATGCTGGACAAGATCCGCATTTGGCCATCCAGCGACTCATGGGTCGGGAATTGAAAGCGGAAGATTGATTTGAAGGAAGATCCGTGGATTAAAAATCGTTGAAGAATGTGACGGGGTCGCGATAATTTATTTCTGTCGGGCAAAACCTTATCTTATTCAAGTTATTATTAATAAGGGACTTAGTCTAAACTTGATGATAAACCGAATTATTTATACAGCTGAAACACGACGAGGTAATTACATGTTTATTTAGGTCATGACTACCTCGCTTCATATTTCACCGATTCGTTCTCTGCTCATTCTTGCCAGTTGTGCCTGCACCCTCTTCATTGATTCGGCCAGTTTGGTTTGGGGAGCTGACCAGCCAGTGGCGCAGATTCCCGTGGTGACCTTTGAGGTCAAAAAAAACGACCCAAAGCCGCAACCGAATGTGACGGGAAAAAGTCCCAATGGCATGGGCGCAACCAACACGACGGTCGTTCAGGAAAACATGAGAAAAGCCGACGTGACTTACACAATTACCATCCACAATAACGCCAAATTTTCAGCGAAGAACCTGGCCGTTGAATACCACTTTTACAACAAGACCGTCATGACCACGAATGGCATCGCTACTTCGACTCTTGATGACATTACCTCGGTTGAAAATGTTGATATTGATTCCGGAAAAAACGCCATCATTACCACCCGGGGTATTCCCTATCAAGACTCCCAAGCCTCCAATGGGAGCGCGACCGGCCGTGGTGGCAAAGGGGCTAGGACCAGCCCTTCCATCACCCAGACTTATGTTTTGGGCTGGCACGTCGAGATTCGTTTCAATGGCAAGATTATCGCCCACGATGACTACCCGGACAATCTGCAAGATTTGCTGAAGTCATATACTCAGAGCAAGTGAAGCGGCTCGTGGAACCGGCGGGATTAGGCAACTGAGTAATGAAACCCATATACGGCGCGTGGTTCTTTTGTTATAGTTGTTTTATGTCCAAAATATCTCGCACTCCGCTCACGGAGCCTGAAATCAACACGGCCTTGGCCGAATTGCCCGGCTGGATCTCAACTGGCCAGAAATTGGTGAAAAAATTTCAGTTTGGGAATTTTCGCGAAGCGCTGGCATTTATCGTGCGCGTCGGTCTCGAAGCCGAGGGGCTGGATCACCATCCGGAAATCAAAAATGTCTACAACAAGGTCGAGCTGGGACTAAACACCCATGATGCGGGCGGGTGCGTCACGGCGTTGGACACGGAACTGGCAAAGCGGATTGAAAAATTGACGGCGGGACGGATCTGACGAACTACAAGTTGAAGACCGCCGTCGTGCCATCAGGTGCGATAATCGTGGTCTGGGTGTCGTGTTGGGTCATGTAGAAGCCGGAGTAATCTTCACCCATGACCGGGGCAACATTGCGGATGTAGTTGTCCGTGCCGGTGCCGACGAGGTCAAAGTAGCTGGCCGCGGTCACGCCTTTATCGAGCATATATTGCTGGGAGGCGGAGGAAAGCTGCCGCAGATTGTTGGTCATCGCTTTGATGCGCGATTGCTGGCGAACTTTGTCAAAAGCGGCCTGGTTCATCTGAGCTTGCAGTGCCGCTGCGGCGGCAGACTGAGAGGCCGGTGCTGCTGGTGTGGTAGGAGCCGCCACCGGGGATGTGACGGTGGTCTTTACCGCCGTTGCGGGAGCGACGACAACCGGTTGGACAGGGGCGGTGGCGTCAGCGATTTTAGTCGTGGGTTCGGCAGTAGTTGGCGAACTCGGGCTGAACATGCCGATGAGCCAGGCGAGGAACAGACCGAGGAGAATGCCGAGAAAAACACTGGGGAGATTTATTTTCATGGGGTTGAGAATAAAAACAATTTTCAAATTGCTGCTACAACTTCCGGATTACATATTATAGGTGACAGTGGTGCCATCCGGGAGAACAACCATGACTTGGGTGTCCGATTGATTGACATAGAAACCCGAGTAATCTTCGCCCGCGACCGGGCGAATGTTGCGGATGTAGTCGTCGGTGTCAGTGCCGACAAGGTCGTAGTAACCGGCGGCGGTAACGCCTTTATCGAGCATGTATTGTTGGGCGGCGGTGGAAAGCATGCGGAGGTTATTCCTAGCTGCTTGTAACTGCACTTTCTGGATGACTTGTTCTTGTTGCGCCGAGGTCAACGTGACCGGAGCGGGAGGCCGCGGTGCGCCGGTGGCTTGCGCCATCTTCACCGGAGGCGCAGATGGCGCAACCACAGAGGAAGCTGGAGCGGTCTTGACCGCCGTAGTGGGAGCAGGATTACCCGGTTGGACTGGCGCTGAGGCGTCGGCGGTCTTCGCCGCAGGCTCGGGCGTCGCTGGGGTGGGGACGGGGCTAAACAGCCCCAGCAGCCAGGCAACAAGCAAGCCAAGCAAAACGCCAATGATGACGTTGGGCAGGTTTTTGTTCATTGGCTGGGGGCCGCCAAAACACTTACAAATCGTAGCTGATGACCTGGCCGCTGGCGGTGGTGACGGTGATGCGCGTGCTGGTCTGGCGGATGATCAGATTGCTATAGTCTTCACCGGCGAAGGAATGGGCGGGGGGAATGAGCGGCGAAGGCCCGCTGACCAAATCCTGATAGCGCACTTCAGTGACACCTTTATCGAGCATATATTGCTGGGCGGCCGAGGTGATCATGCGCAGGTTATTCCGGATGGCTTGGTCTTGCGAAGTTGTGGCGGTGCCGACGGTGCTCATGGCGCGAGCGGTGTTATAGCCCTGCATGCCACCAGCCGCCATGACGCCCACGACGGCGACAGCGGCTACGGGCGCAATCAAAATAATATCTTTGGCGGAGCGAGTGGAGGCACCCTGCACCATAATGCCATCGGGTAAATTGACTTGGGTCATAGCGAGGCCATGAGGAATTTTTTCCAATCCGCCAAAATCAATCACGCTGTCGCGCAGTGCCGGGGGGACGTCAGCCAGCATTTGCCGGTCATAGTATTGGACAAAGGCAGCGGCGCCTTTTTTGGAGAAGTAGCTGAGGGAGTTTCCTTCCGTGGGCAGGCCGTCCGTCGCGGCTTTAAAGTCGTCCGAAGTGGACAAGCGCGCGCCCTGGCCGAAGACCGTTTCATTGGCGAAGGATTCGCGGGAGACAATGTAGAGACGTTTCGTCTTGGGGTCGGAAATGAATATCGGCTTGTAAACGGCAAAGGGGTCGGGGATGGGGAAGTCAATGGTCACAACTTTCATACCATTTTTTTCGCTGAAGGTGAAAAACGGCTGACTTTTGAGCAGAGGTTCCAACTGGTCGAGCACGTCGGAGAATCCGTCGAGACCAATGAGAAAATCAGTCATCGGCATTTTGAAGCTGGGGCCGGCCTGCAGGATTTGCTTGGTGTCAGCGCGGGCGATGAGGATGCCGCGAGTGTTAAGGTGGTCAATGAGACTTTGTCCGGTGATGGTCGTGCCGGGAATGGGTTCCTTCAAATTGTCGGTGATTTCCTGGACTGCGGCCGGACCTCCGATATCTTTTACGTAGCTGAGGATAAGGTCATACAACGATTTGAGATCAACGGTGCTTTCAAATGCCAAATCAGCGTCCGCCGGTGCGAGACCGGGAGTGACGAATGGGCTGGGAGAACCGCCAAAAACTTTCAACAGGCCAGTGCGACCGCGGGGGGTGTAAAGAAAGCTGCGATTGTGGTGCACGCCATCGGTATCTTTCCACGAGCTCAGGCCAAAGCCGTCAATATTGGAGAATCCAAGACGGTTGACGAGTGAGCGCGTGTCGAGGCTGGCGAGAGGACCCCCGCCGCCCATCGCGCCCGTGGCTTGCTTGATAGCGTAGCCGGCAAAATCCGCCATGAGGTTGCTGGCCTGATCCACGTCGCCTTTGACATCCACGACGGCGAAGAGTTCACCGCCGGATTCGAGATGGCTGGAGATGGTGGCCGTAGTGGGTGACTGGCCGGCGGCAGGCACAGCGGGGGCTGAGTTGTCGCTAGATTTTGAGCAACCGGCGAAAGTGGACAGGCCAGCGACCAACGCCAACCCGGAAAGTGAGAGGTATATCAAGCGGCGTGATTTCATAAGCACGGCCAACCTAAGATTCATACCCGGCACTGTCGAGCACATTAAAGCAGATCAAATAATGACCATTATCCGGCCAAAAAATGGCGAATTTCCCGATGAAAGCGGACTACTTGCGGCCGAGCAGGGTTTTGCTCATGCCGAGGACGCTGAGGACGATGCTGATGGCGAGGACGGCGACCAGAATGAAGGCGGTGCCGAGAGCGCCACCGGTGATGGCAATAGTCAGGAAGTGAAATTGCTGGGTGAGCTGCTGGCTGTGAACTTTGTAGATTTCGCGAAAACTTTTGGCGATGTTACCGGTATTTTCGCCGACGGAGAGCAGGTCGAGGTCCAGATCGGGCAGCACGCCGTAGCGGCGAAAGGCATTGGAGAAGGAGGCGCCGTCATTGATGAGGCCACGGGCCGCGTTAAAGCGCGCTTGCATGACGGTGTTTTCCACAGTGCGCTCGGTCATGCGCAAGGTTTCGGTAGTGTTCAGGCCGCTTTCGAGCAGAGTGGCGCAGAGATTGGAGATGTGGCAGATGTCAATGTTGATGAAAATGCCCTTGAGAAAGGGAAGTTTAAGCAACCACATATCCGTTGCACTGCGGCCTTCCGGTGTTTTGCGCCAGCGAAAGACGGCCACAGCGGCCAACACGGCCATCAACAGCACCAGCCAGCCCCATTTGGCGGCAAAGCCCGAGAAGCCAACGAGGATTTTGGTGAGAATATTCATGTCCCCACCCATGCTCTTCATCATGTCATTGATGCGGGGCAGCAGGAAATAAAGGAAGAGCAGCAGCACGCCGAAGGCGAGGGTGCAGATGAAAATCGGGTAGGCCAAGCCACCGAGGATTTTGCCGCGCAGTTCAGCGCGTTCTTCCAAGTGGTCAATGACGTTCTTGAGGACGGGCACCAGGTTACCCGTGGTTTCACCCGCTTCGATAAGGCTGACGGTGGCCGTACTAAAAGTTTTCGGGTAATTGCGCAGGGCATTGGCAAAGGTGCGGCCCTCGCTGATGTCCTTCCACACGCGGGTGGCAACGGAAGCCTGCTTCTGGTCGCTGACGCGCACACTCAGGAGGCGGATGGAATCGCCCAAGGGCATACCGCCGGCATTGAGCTGGTAAAGTTTCTTTAGGAACGCCAACGCGATTTTTTCTCCTTTAAACTCCTCGGGTTCGAGGAGTTTCATCGGACCGGTGGGTTTGGAGTTGGCCGTGGCCTCGGGCACCATGGACTCTTTGGCCTGGGATACCGCGGCCGCAGCGGCGGCGCCACCTTTGGCGGTGATCTCCACCGGACGGAGTTCCTTCGAGCGCAAGCGTTGCATGACCGCGCGGCGGTCAGGTGCATCCATGACCCCGGTCTGTGTCTCGCCGGTGGTGGTCATCGCACGATAGGAGAAGGTCGCCATGAGTGAAAGATAAGGGAAGGGTGGGTGAGGAAGAAGAAAAAAAACGGAAAACTTTCCAGCGGGCGTCCGTTCCTTTTAGCGGGTGAGGCGTTGAGAAAGGGCGTTGGCGGAAGGCCGTCAGCGATTAAACCCCGTGGTTCAGGCTTTGTTTTCCACGACAGGTTCGACAGGAATCTTGGGCGCGGACTCCTCCATCATTTCGGCGTAGTCCATTACCTCGGTGAGAGAGGTCAAACCGCGTTTGCAGAGTTCCCAGCCGCAGTCCTGAAGACTGCGCATGCCGTGCTTGAGGGAGTAAACGCGGATTTCGTGGGCGGAAGCGCGCTTGAGGATGAGGTCGTGCACGCCTTCGTCCACGTGGAGGACTTCGGCCATGGCAATACGACCACGGAAACCAAGGCCGCGGCAGGCTTCGCAGCCATTGGGCTTTTGCAGAAGGTGGGCGTTGGCAATTTCCGCCGGGTCCATTTTCAGGGCCATGAGGCAGGAACTGACAAAAGAGATGGAGTCATCCGAGGGCTGCTTGCAAATCTGGCAGAGGCGGCGGACGAGGCGTTGGGCGAGAATCATTTCCACCGACGAGGCGATGAGGAAGGGCTCGAGGCCCATGTCAATCAAGCGGGTTAGAGCGCCAGGGGCGTCATTGGTGTGCAGTGTGCTGAGCACCAAGTGACCGGTGAGCGAAGCACGAATGGCGATGTCCGCCGTTTCACGGTCGCGAATTTCACCGACCATGATGACGTCGGGGTCTTGGCGCAAAACGGTGCGGAGCGCAGTGGCAAAGGTGAGGCCGATTTCCGAATGCACCTGAGTCTGATTGATGCCGGGCACTTCATATTCGACCGGGTCTTCGACCGTGATGATGCGCAACTCGGGTGTGCGCACCTGGCGGATGAAAGCGGTGAGCGTCGTGCTTTTGCCGGAACCGGTCGGACCAGTGACGAGGATGATGCCGTGCGGGCGTTTGAGCGCCGGGGCCATCTTCGCAATGTCGTCGGGCAGGAAGCCGAGTTCCTCAATGGAGAGGGGCTGGGACTTCTGGGACAACAAGCGCAAGCTGACGCTTTCGCCGTAAAGCGTTGGGAGGGTCGAAACGCGAATATCAATTTCGTCCGCGCCGGAGGAGAAGCCAATGCGACCGTCTTGCGGGCGGCGGCGCTCGGAAATGTTGAGGCGCGCCATGATTTTGATACGGGCGATAATGGCACTTTGCACGCGAACCAGATTGTCGGGCACGCGCACCGGGACGAGGTTACCGTCAATGCGGTAACGGATGACCAGGATGTCTTTGCCAGGTTCAAAGTGAATGTCCGTGGCACGGTCCTGCACGGCGCGGCTGACGACTTCGTTCACGAATTTGATAATGGCGGCATTCTCGTCTTCCTCTTCCTCTTCTTTTTCCTCCGCGATGCCAGTGAGGTCGGAGTCGTCCAGGCTGCCGGAACCGACGCCGAAGCTCTGCATGATGGTGTTGGCAATCAACTCGGCCGGACCGAGCAACCAGCGGGGGCGTTTGCCAGTGACGGCGCGAATCCACTGTTCCCAATGTGCTTCCGGTGGCCAAACAGCAACCAAGGCAATTTCATCCGGGGCGAGACCTTCGTTTTCAATCGGCAACACCTGATATTCGTGGATCAACCGCAGCGGCACAGTCTTGGTCGGCTGGGCGATGAGCTTGAAGTGCTCCACATGGGGCAGCTTGGTCAACTCGCAGAGGCGTTTAAGCACCTCGACCGGGTTGGAGGAGGTGAACTCAGCCAGGCGGCGAGTGCGATCCGCCAAAGGCGTATCGCGCAAAGCAGCCTGTTTTTCATCGTCGAGCTGGGCGAGCCAGTCGGCAAGAGCCGATTGAGAGGTAGCAGTGGCAGACATCAGGTAGGTAAAGTAAAGGGGGGCTGAAACGTTGGTTTCAGCCTGCCAGGATTAAAAATGAATCAACCACCAGCGGGCTGGACGATACTGCGACGGGTCGCTTGAGCGCCACCGCCAACGGTGTTGGTTGTTGTCGTGAAATTAGTGTTGCCGACAGCGCCACCGTTACCGGTGTTGAAGCCGCCACCGTTGCCAGCGGCGCCACCACCAGCGGCACCGACAGTATTACCGGCAGCACCCGCGCCACCGCCACGGCGACCACCACCGCCAGAACCGCCAGCACCATTGAAGCCGCCGCCGTTGCCACCGGAACCAGCAGCACCGTTAGCACCACCATTGGCGCCATTGGCACCACCTCGGCCACCTCGGCCACCAGAACCGTTTTGACCGGCAAAGTTGCCCGCTCCGCCGCCGGGACCACCGGGTCCGGCCGCTGGACCACCAGCAGGAGCAACTACACCACCTAGTCCACCACCACCACGCCGACCACCCGGGCCACTGCTAACTGGGCCAGTGGACAGGTAAACGCTGGGAGTGGAGGAGGCAACCATCGTGGCTTGGGGTGAGGGTGTCTGCAAAGGAACGTCAACCGTACGGCCAGCCGTGTTCACGTTGATGGATTTTCCAGCGTCGCCAAGGCTATTGATAGTGACTTGGCCACCATTGGGAATATTCCAAGTTTCGCCAATGGCGATCTGGCGGCCTTGCTGGCTGCGCACG
>Ga0206859_1148_pt1 | contig 10433 bp, 8 predicted proteins | sample Alteio_BWOrgCont_47_FD_152882 | JGI IMG/M metagenome (GOLD analysis project Ga0206859, IMG submission 152882) | Enriched cells from forest soil in Barre Woods Harvard Forest LTER site, Petersham, Massachusetts, United States -... | ecosystem: Environmental > Terrestrial > Soil > Temperate forest > O... | reverse complement strand
CCAAAGCATCCAGCGTTTGCGGCTTTCCTGTATATCATCTTCTATTGCCTTTACTATTTTTTTGCTGGAAAATTTCTTCATATCGCGAAGTATGTCTGATAAATTATAACCCTCAGCAGCCGAAGCAATTAAATGCACATGATTATTCATGATAACATAAGCGTAGATGATGAAGCCTTTATTTGCTTGGCAGTATTTTAATGAGTCTATGAGTAAATCTTTATAATAAGGCCTTGATAAAGCATCAACCCATTCAACCACTGCAAAAGTGATAAAGTAAATTTCCTGGCTATCATGAATGCGGTATTTGGAAGGCATGGTGGTAGAAAGGTACAAACTTTTTTATTCGTTTCGAAAGTTGCAAACTTTCCTGATCTGTAGGCTTTAGTTATAAACTGAAGCCAGTGGGAGATATCTCACTGTAAAATACTGGTTTCAGTTTATAACTGTCATAAAAAAAAGCCCCGCTCCGATTCACGGAGCAGGGCTAACATTAATTAACTTATAAAACTGAACACCACATCCAGGACCGAAGCCCTGAATATGGACGGGGAAATCAGCTTAACTGCAACCCATTGAGTTGCCACAGTTCAAACATTTGTAACAAGTACCGGAGCGTACAGTGGTGTGTCCGCACACATTACAGCTTGGCGCGTCGCTTTGTACGCCCATACTCACGTCAAACGCTAAGGCTTGCTTTTTAGCTGCCTGGCCTGCACTGCTGCCATGGTCGTTTTTAACGGGGGCATAAACATTGGTTTGGTCAGGGTTAATATCGCTGTCCTCCATTTGCGGGTTGTCGATAATAGCCTTTTGCTCGGTAATCACATGTACAAGGTCGCTGCGGTCAAGGTATTCATAACCTAACATTCTGAAGATATAATCGATGATCGAGGTCGCGCTCTTAATATTCGCGTGACCCATTACCATCCCTGCCGGTTCAAACCGGGTAAAGGTGAATTTCTCTACATATTCTTCCAGGGGCACGCCGTATTGTAAGCCTACCGATATCGCGATAGCAAAACAGTTCATCAGCGAGCGGAAAGTAGCGCCTTCCTTGTGCATATCCACGAATATCTCACCCAAAGTGCCATCCTCATACTCACCTGTGCGTACAAACACGGTTTGTCCGTCGATAGTCGCTTTTTGGGTGTAACCGCGACGTTTGTATGGCAGGCTCTTCTTCTGTACCACGCGCGAAAGCTGGCGCATAAAGTTGGTATCTTTCGATTTCTCCATGATCGCCATGGCGGCTTCCAATACCTGGTCAGGGGTAAGGTCGCTTAGCTTTACGTTAGCTGCTTCGCCTAAAACTTCTTCAACGGTTTCCAGTTTTTCTTCCGCTTCTTCCTTAGTGTCGGATTTGGTGGATAACGGCTGCGATAATTTACAGCCATCACGGTAAAGAGCATTAGCCTTTAAGCCCAATTGCCATGATAACTCGTAGCAATCTTTTATCTCATCAACTTTAGCCTCATTTGGCAGGTTGATAGTTTTTGAAATAGCGCCGGATAAAAAAGGCTGTGCAGCAGCCATCATTTTAATGTGGCCGTGCGCATGGATATAGCGTTCGCCTTTGGCGCCGCATTTGTTGGCACAATCAAATATCGGGTAATGCTCTTTTTTCAAATAAGGTGCGCCCTCGATGGTCATTGTACCGCAGATATACTCGTTAGCCTCATTGATCTGCTTGCGGCTAAAGCCTAAAGTACGTAACACGTTAAAGTCAGGCGCATTGTATTGCTCGGCAGTGATGCCTAAGCGTTTTAAGCACTCTTCGCCCAAACTCCAGATATTAAATGCAAAGCTGATCTCGAATGCAGAAACCAAACCTTTGTCCAATTTCTCCAGCTCATCCTGCGTAAAGCCTTTAGCCAGTAAAGTATCCACGTTAATATGCGGAGCACCTTTTAAAGTAGCTGCCCCTTTGGCGTAGTTAACTATCGCGGTAACCTCATGCTCTTTGTAACCTAAATTGCTCAAAGCTTCAGGCACGGCCTGGTTAATGATCTTAAAGTAACCGCCGCCTGATAATTTCTTGAATTTCACCAAAGCAAAATCAGGCTCGATACCGGTAGTATCGCAATCCATTACCAAGCCTATGGTGCCTGTTGGCGCTATAACGGTAGTTTGCGCGTTGCGGTAGCCGAATTGCTCGCCCATTTCAACCGCTTTGTCCCACGCGTTGCAGGCAGCCGAAAGCAGGTAGTCAGGACATTGTTTCTGGTCAATTCCCGGGGGCAATATTTCTAATCCTTCGTAATTGCCCGGCGAGTTATAAGCCGCGTAGCGATGGTTGCGCATTACGCGCAACATATGTTGTTTGTTATCCTGGTATTTGCTGAAGGTGCCTAATTCTCTCGCCATTTCAGCAGAGGTCGCATAAGCGGTTCCGGTCATAATAGCGGTTATCGCGCCGCCTATCGCGCGGCCTTTGTCGCTGTCATAAGGGATGCCGTTCACCATTAAAGCTGAGCCTAAGTTGGCATAACCTAAACCCAATGTGCGGTAATCATATGACAATTGCGCCACTTCTTTTGAAGGAAATTGCGCCATCAATACCGAAATTTCCAGTACGATGGTCCATATACGGCAGGAATGCTCGAACCCTTTTACATCAAATACACGGGTGGTTTTGTCGAAATAATGCGCCAGGTTAATTGATGCCAGGTTACAGGCCGTATTATCAAGGAACATATACTCCGAACATGGGTTCGATGCGTTGATGCGTCCACCCTCAGGACAAGTATGCCATTCGTTAATCGTGCTATCGTACTGCACGCCCGGATCGGCGCAGGCCCATGCCGCGAAGGCGATATCATCCCATAATTTTCGTGAGGAAATGGATTTGATCACTCTTCCGTTCATGCGACTGGTCAGATCCCATGGCGAACCGGTTTTCAACGCATGGAAAAAGTTATTTGGAATACGAACCGAATTATTCGAATTTTGGCCCGATACGGTACGGTAAGCCTCACCTTCATAATCCGAAGAATAACCCGCAGCTATTAAAGCGGCAACCTTCTTTTCTTCTTCAACCTTCCAGTTCCCGAAGCCTTCAATTTCAGGGTGATCAAGGTCAAGACAAACCATTTTGGCTGCGCGACGGGTAGTACCGCCTGATTTAATAGCGCCTGCGGCCCTGTCGCCTATTTTCAGGAACGACATTAAGCCTGATGAATAACCGCCGCCGGAAAGTTTTTCGCTCTCGCCGCGGATCTTCGAGAAGTTGGTACCAACGCCGGAGCCATATTTAAATATACGCGCCTCACGAACCCAAAGATCCATAATACCGCCTTCGTTAACTAAATCGTCATCGACGGAAAGAATAAAACAGGCATGCGGCTGCGGGCGCTCATAAGCCGAAGTCGATTTGCTTAATACTTCGGTAACAGGATCAACAAAATAATGCCCCTGTGGCTTGCCGGTGATGCCGTAAGAGGTATGTAAGCCTGTATTGAACCATTGCGGTGAGTTAGGGGCAGCTAACTGTGCAGTAATGGTATATACAATTTCGTCATAAAATATATCGGCATCTTTTGGCGTAGCGAAATAACCGTAGCGCGAGCCCCAGTCTTTCCAGCAATTAGCCATACGGTGGGCAACCTGTTTAATGCTTTTTTCAGAACCTGTTGTTCCGTCCGCCTGCGGCACCATGGCCTTGCGGAAGTATTTTTGGGCAAGAATATCTGTAGCCACCTGCGACCAGCTAACAGGCACTTCAACATCGTTCATCTCGAATACAGCATCACCCGATGGGTTACGGATAACCGACGATCGTTTCTCATATTTGAAAAGGTCAAATACATTTACGCCATCCCTGGTGAAATACCTGTCAACCTTCAGTCCTTTTCCGCCTGCACCGGTTGTTTTCTTTGTAGCTTTGTTGCCCATATCTGCTCAGTCTTGTAGTTAAAATATACTTTAAAAAACCTTTGGGGTTTTATATCAAATCTATTATTATCATCCCCGGAATTCAATTTTGAGTTTTCCACACCATGTGGGCAAGGCATCAGCAAACCCCATCAAATGTTTTAATTTATTAGTTTACACCCGCTTAACCCTGTGGAAAACTTAAATTAACAGGTTTTGTAAAGATTTTAGTGCAATTCTCTATATGTTATATGCAGGGTTAAAAACATGTATATTTATAGCCTAAAGGACATATTTATTTAACTTTAGAATCAGAGCACAGCTGCCTTTATGAAGAAGTACCAATTTATCAAAGCATTTGTTTTATTAGGCTGTATTTGCAGCTTCATGGTTGCCTGCGATGGTTTGTCTTGACCTTGATCACCCTGAAATTGAAGGCTTCGGGAACTGGAAGGTTGAAGAAGAAAAGAAGGTTGCCTGCGATACGGGGGGACAAATAGGCGATACCGCCAGTTTCAAAACATCGTATGCCACATTGGATGCTGCGATAGACATCCTCTATGCGCAGCATCCCGAGTATAAAATACCGCAAAAATGGGCGGCTTATGATAACTTCACTTTAAAGCCGTCGAAATACTTATTTAAAAAGGTATTCTATTTTAAATCCCCGCCCGAGGAAATGTATTATGTATCGCTGATAGACGATTCAATTATGAACGGCGATACCTCGCACGTGCGCCTGGCCATACGTGCTGTTAACCGTGGCGGCATATGGATGCAGGAAGATAAATTCGGCTATAAAGACCAGAAAAAAATACAAAAGCGCTTTAGTAAAGAGATCATCGCCAAGCTGAAAGATATTACTAAGGTGAAGGTGTATATGGAGGAATAGTAAACTCAACTTTTTATTTGTCATCCTGAATGCAGTGAAGGATCTATTCGCGTTCTCCAAATCACTGTGGTAATTATCCTATCGTATAATAGATGCTTCGTGCCTCAGCATGACAAAATTTAGAACCCTCTCCTTTGGTGAGGGCAGGGTGAGGCCACAAAAAATGCCGGAACAAGCCCGGCATCTGTATTTATATAAAAGAGAGGAGTTAATTCAATCATTCACTCCATCACTCATTACTCTATCACGCTCACCTTAAGCATATTGGTTTTTCCTTGTTTAACAATAGGCACCGCAGCGGTATTAATTACAATATCACCTGCCTGTACCAAATTGCTGGCTTTAAGCGTATTGTTTACATCGCTGATGGTTTGGTCAGTGCTATCCAGCTTATCATAATAAAAAGCGCGTACGCCCCAAACCAGGCTCAAAGCGTTAAGCAATTGCCTGTTCGATGTAAATATATAAGTGCTGGCCTTCGGGCGATAACTTGATATTTCAAAGGCGGTATAACCCGATATGGTCATGGAAACGATCCCGACTGCATTCGTGTGTTCAGCTAAATACACCGCTGATCCGCAAACCGCATCACTTAAATGGTTAGCATTTAGTGTATCGTTTGGCTGTGCTTCTTCTTTATTGGAGTTATATGGATAACCCAGCTCTTCTACGTTGCGCACTATCTTAGCCATAGTCTCGATTACGATTACCGGGAATTCACCAACCGAGGTTTCGCCACTTAGCATTACTGCATCGGCACCGTCTAATACAGAGTTGGCCACGTCATTCACCTCGGCGCGGGTCGGACGTGGGGTGGTGATCATGGATTCCAGCATCTGGGTAGCTACAATAACCGGTTTCGAAGCCGCGCGGCATTTGCGGGCTATCATTTTTTGCAGCAATGGCACTTCTTCCATCGGCATCTCAACACCCAGGTCGCCACGGGCAACCATTACGCCATCGGTAGCCGCGATGATCGCGTCGATATTTTCAATAGCCTCCGGTTTTTCGATCTTAGCGATCACACGTGCCGAGCTCCCGCTTTGGCTGATAATATTTTTAAGCTCGATGATATCCTGCGCGTTACGCACAAACGAAAGCCCTATCCATTCCACATCAAACTGTAGAACAAATTTCAGGTTTTCCAGGTCTTCTTCGGTTAAGCTTGGGATAGATACTTTGGTATTCGGCAGGTTAACCCCTTTGCGAGATGTTAATATACCGCCATGTACTATCTCGCAAACCACGCTGTCAACCCTGTTGGTCTCTATAACACGCATCTGTATTTTGCCATCATCCAATAAAATGATCTCATTGGCCTGTACATCCTGCGGGAAGCTTGGATAAGTGATATATATCTGGTTATCGTCGCCTATGCACTCGTGGGTGGTCATGGTAATACGTGTACCATTAATAAGGTGTATACCCCCGTCTTTAACCAAACCTATACGGATCTTCGGCCCCTGAAGGTCGGCAAGGATGCCGATATTGGTTTTATATTGCTCATTTATCTCGCGGATGGTATCAATAACTTTTTTGTGGTCCTCGGGTTTTCCATGCGAGAAGTTGAGGCGGCAAACATTAACACCTGCCTTTATCATCGATAAAAGCGTTTCTTTCGGGCTCGATGCCGGGCCCATGGTGGCAACTATTTTGGTACGGTTATAATATAAATTCATAGTTATCAGGTTAAACTGGCTTTATTTTAATGATATATAGTGTAAAGCGGACACGTTTAAAAATCTGCGCTAAAATAGAAGATTTTCGCGTGATTTTATTTTTTTTGGCTCAATCTTTACAGCGGCCACAATTTCAGGTATTTTATTTAGCAACGATATTAGGTTATCAACGTCGCTATCGTCGATATAATTTTTTATCATTAAAAAATAATCGGTTTTGCGCATTTCGGGTATAAGGTAAGCATCGGTGCCTTTGTTGGCAATAAAATAAAAATCGGTCTCGGTGGCTTCCCAGCTGTAAGTATACCTTGAAAAGTAAACCGGCCCTGGATTTGGGGCCATTTCAACCGCAAGATCGGCGGTTTTTACGAAATTAAAGTTGAGATACCTGTTTATAAGATAGCAGATCCGGTAATCTTTTAACGATGTTGTAACTGCAATTAGTACAAAATCAAGATCGATCTCAAACTTTAATATTTTTCTGTTCAAAATCATTACATTTGCGGCTGTAAAAATACTAATTGAAACCTTTGCACATAAAATTTTGTTGGCCTAAATGTGTAAAAAGTTTTAGATTTGATATTTAACAGAATTTATTTTTCTTTGCACTGAAATTATTAATCATTAAACTATAAGACTATGTCTGATATCGCTTCAAGAGTAAAAGCTATAATCGTAGAAAAAATTGGGTGTTGACGAGAACGAAGTAACACCGGAAGCCAGCTTCACCAACGACCTTGGCGCTGATTCTTTGGACACCGTGGAACTGATCATGGAGTTCGAAAAAGAATTCAATGTGGCTATCCCTGACGATCAGGCTGAAACTATTGGCACTGTAGGCCAGGCTGTTGCTTACCTTGAAAAAAACGTTAAATAATCTTTTAAATACCTTAAATGGAGTTTAAAAGAGTTGTTGTAGCCGGTCTTGGCGCACTTACTCCGATAGGCAACAGCGTTCCTGAATATTGGAATGCTTTGATAAACGGAGTGAGTGGCGCAGCCATGATTAAAAGTTTTGATACATCCAAGTTCAAAACAAAATTTGCCTGCGAAGTAAAGAATTTTGACGCAGGTGCCTTCCTCGGCAGAAAGGATGCCCGTAAACTCGACCCTTTCGTTCAATACGCCCTTTATTCCACAGACGAGGCAGTTAAAGACGCAGGCCTGGATTTCAGCAAGCTTGATACTACACGTATCGGCGTGATATGGGGTTCGGGTATCGGCGGACTGAAAACTTTTTTAGATGAGGTATCGGCTTTAGCCAGGGGCGATGGAACCCCGCAGATCAATCCTTTCTTTATACCAAAGATGATCGCGGATATTGCTCCCGGGCATATTTCCATTAAATATGGCTTACGCGGCCCTAATTTCACTACTGTTTCGGCTTGTGCATCCTCTAACAACTCATTGATAGATGCCTTTACCTACATACGTTTGGGTAAAGCGAATATGTTTGTTAGCGGCGGCTCGGAGGCTATCATTAACGAAGCAGGGATCGGCGGTTTTAACGCCATGCATGCCTTGTCTACCCGTAATGATGACCCGGCAACGGCGTCACGCCCGTTCGATCTTGATCGGGATGGTTTTGTGGCAGGCGAAGGCGCGGGAACCATTATCCTTGAAGAACTGGAGCATGCCAAAGCACGCGGCGCTAAAATTTATGCGGAAATGATCGGCGGCGGCATGAGTGCCGATGCTTATCATATGACAGCCCCGCATCCCGAGGGATTAGGCGCAGCACTGGTTATGCGCGAGGCTTTACGCGACGCAGGCATTCAACCGTCTGATATCGATTATGTTAACGTTCACGGTACATCAACACCGATAGGCGATCCGCAGGAAATAAAAGCCATAGAGGCCGTTTTTGGCGACCATGCTTACAAGATAAACATCAGCTCAACCAAATCTATGACCGGGCACCTCTTGGGCGCTGCAGGCGCGGTTGAGGCTATTGCTACCATACTGGCTATTAATAATGGCATCATTCCGCCAACTATTAATCACTTTACCAATGATCCTGCATTTGACCCAAGGATCAATTTTACCTTCAATACCGCTCAAAAAAGAGAGGTAACTATAGCACAAAGCAATGGCTTTGGTTTCGGCGGGCATAACGCATCCGTAATATTCAGGAAATACGAAGACTAATTGTATAAAATGCCTATCAGTCGTTTATACAAACTCTACCTATCGCCCAACAGAAAATACGTTAAAATATTAAAGAATTTGCTCGGCTTTGTTCCGGGTAATATCGCTTTGTATAAACTGGCGTTCCGCCATAAATCGGTAGCGCAGAACGTAAAAAAAGGCGTAAAGAACAGTAACGAGCGCCTCGAGTTTTTGGGTGATGCCGTACTGGGCAGTGTAGTGGCCGAAGTGCTTTTTAAACTATACCCTTACGAGGACGAAGGTTTTTTAACCGAATTACGCTCAAAAATAGTGAGCCGGGTAAACCTTAATCAACTGGCCCGTAAATTGGGCTTTGATAAGCTGATAGAATTTGATAACCGCGCGCTTAATGCACAACGACAAGGTTCTTTATTGGGCGATGCCTTCGAAGCTTTGATAGGCGCTGTGTACCTTGACAAAGGATATGATTTCACTAAGAACTTTCTGATCAACCACATCATTAAGTCGCATATTGATATTCATAAACTGGAACAAACCGAAACCAATTTTAAAAGCAAGCTGATAGAATGGTGCCAGCGCCACAGCAAAGATATCAGCTTTGATCTTATCGATAATCTCGAGGGGGAAAATACCAAACTATTCACCGTGCAGGCCAGTGTCGACGGCGAAGCCGTAGGTCAGGGTAAAGAATTCAGCAAAAAGAACGCGGAAAAATTAGCTGCTGAAAAGGCATGTGAAACTTTGGGGATTTAGTATTAAGCATTTTAGTTAAATAAGAAATTAGTCATGCTGAACTTGTTTCAGCACCCCACAAGCCAGGTCTCAGCCAAATTGGTCACCAACCCTATGAGGTTCCGAAACAAGTTCGGAATGACGGAAGCGTACTTTAATACAACTTCTGATCAGGCTCGCCATCCGGATGCAGCTTGTAGTACACCAGGTACTTTTTTATATGAGCTATCAGCTCATAATCATTCCACGCCTGTATATCTTCATACGACGGGCGGTATTGCTGCATAAATTTTATAACATCTTCATCGGATAAATTGGTCACACGTTTCACCAGCGAGCGCGTGTAACGACCGTCGACAGTGATAGCTTCGCTTTCTTCTTTGGAGAATTTTATAAACCGCCGCTCATTTTTCGCATCCCGGCTAAATAGCTCATAAAACCCTGTAATTGGCGAGCCGCCAAAAGGGCTGAATAAAGATAATGGCGGTTTGCCATCGAAATATAGACCCTTGCTGCGATAAGTAGTGATCACATCTTTTAGTTCCTGTTTACTACTTTCACTTTTAATAGTAACCCCTTGTAAAACTACCACGGGTTGCATATATACCACAATATCCGTAGGCCCGGTAACTACCTGCTTTAGCGGGGCATAACCTGTTTTGTTAAAAAGCAAAGTATCACCAACAGCAGTTTTTATGCTGAAGCCACCCAGTTCGTCGCTCATCATAATTACCTGGTTTTTTAGGTCGGTAATTAATGCCTGGGCAATCCTTTCCGAAGTGTTTTGCCGGTATATAACTACATTGATACTGATCTCTTTTTGTTGTGAAAAACAAAATATGGGCAGGCAGAAAAAAAGAAGGGTAAAAAAGGTGTTTTTAAAATTCATTCAGGCACAAAAATAGCAATTAAGGCAGGCTGCCGGTACTACTTAGTAAACGATACAATAATTTTATTAGTGTAAAGCTCGATAACCTATAACTACTGCACTCGCACAAAATAAAAACTAATCACAAATCTCTAACCTCTAATCACTAAATTTGCGCATGATAAAATCCATGACCGGCTATGGAATTGCTGCTTTCGACTCCGGGAGCACAAAATATACCGTTGAGATAAAATCCCTG
>Ga0206859_1073_pt1 | contig 10461 bp, 13 predicted proteins | sample Alteio_BWOrgCont_47_FD_152882 | JGI IMG/M metagenome (GOLD analysis project Ga0206859, IMG submission 152882) | Enriched cells from forest soil in Barre Woods Harvard Forest LTER site, Petersham, Massachusetts, United States -... | ecosystem: Environmental > Terrestrial > Soil > Temperate forest >... | reverse complement strand
CGTCAGGAAAGATTCCTGCCGGTCCACCAGTTCTTTCAACATCAACTTTAATTTTTCGGGATCATGGACCGGCTGGTAAAGGCCGTAGACATGAACGGCGGTGTAGTTCCAGGTGGGGACGGTGTTTTCCGCTCCATACCAGGCGGGGGAAACATAGGCGTGGGAGCCCTGAAAAACCGTGAGTACCCCTTCGCCGGGGCCGATGGTTTGCCAATGCTGGCTGGCCCGAGCCATGTGGCCCCAAAGGCTTCCCTTTTTCCCGAGGGAGGGTTTGATCAGAATAGGCAGATGGCTGGCTTGAAGATTGCCCGAGATGCCGGAGAAAAGCGTGGCGAAATTATTTTTTTGAATGAAGGCCGTCAGCAGGTCCGGGTCTTCCTGTTTGAATTGCTCGGGAACATACATGAGAGCCCCCTTTTAATTTGACTTGATCACCCGAATGACCACCAATAACACCACCGCGCCCACGACCGACATGCCGAAGCTTTCCCAGAAACCGTTCACATTGACGTGGAGAAAGCCCGCCAGCTTATCGCCGAGAAAGGCCCCCAAGATACCGATGACCATGTCGGCGATGAGGCCCAATCCCTTGCCGGTCACCAGCTTGCCCGCCAGCCATCCGGTCACGACGCCGATCACCAAAACCCAAATCAAGTCATGCGGCATAGGTCCCTCCGGAGAATGAATTGATAACTCTTATAAGTAAGCTTAAGTCCCTTTTATTTCGGCTTGATCAATTGATTGATGATCAAGAACACCGACGCGCCCAATTCCCAAATAACAAAATTATCCCAGAAGCCGTGTACGCGGGCCTGAAAAAAATAACCTATCTTTTGAGACAGTAAAATTCCCAGAAAGCCGGTGACCATAGCCGCGATGACGCTCAGGAAGCTGCCGTTTCTTAACAACCTGCCCATCAACCAGCCAAGCATGGCTCCAAATACTAAAGCCCAAAAAAGGTTAAGAAACATAGTTCCCGCCATCCAGTCAATGGATCCACAGCCTATGAATTAAATAAGATTTAGGCCTTCCGACGAACCGGATGTTTGATAGCCCGGGTCACCCAATAGGCCAGGATGAGGTTGATGAAAACAAACAGGGACGCCAGGTAAAAAGGCGAACCGGGCAAGGGCTGAGTCCTTTCGGGGGCGATGAAATAGGCGTAAATGCCGGTAAAGATAAAGGGCGCCGCCAGTTCGGCGATGGCCCGGATGGAACCGTTGGCCCCCTGGAGCTGGCCCTGTTCGGTAGGACGAACCCTTTGGGACATCAGGCTTTGGATGGGCGAGCCCGCCAAACCCCAAAGGGACAAGATGGGAATCCCAAAACAAAAAAGCATCCCGGTGGGCGCCCAGCCAAAGGCGGCGAAACCGATCATTCCAAAGCCCAGTCCGATCAAGAGGGACAACTTCTCTCCAAAACGTTTCACGAAAGGCCGGATCAATCCCCCCTGCACGATTCCCGTTGAGATGCCCACCAGCATCAGGGAAAGGCCGATGGTCTTTTCATCCCAATGGTAACGGTAGGCCGCGTAAAGCACGAACACACTGGCGAAAACACCGTGGGCCAGGTTGTCGATGAAAGTAATCCAGGCCAGCCCGAGCAATTCCGAATGGGAACGGAGCAGTTTCAGCGAACCCACTGGGTTGGCCTTTTTCCAGCTGAAGGGCGACCGGCGGGAAGCCTTCAGGGATTCGGGAAGAACGAAGTAACCGTAAAGAAAGTTCAGAAAGCTCAACCCGCCGGCCACCCAAAAGGGCAGCCGGGGATTCATATTGCCCAGCCATCCGCCGACGCCCGGCCCCACCACAAACCCGATGCTGAAGGCCGCGCCCAGGATGCCGAATCCCGCCGCGCGGGTCTTGGGCGTGGTGGAGTCGGCGATATAGGCAAAAGCGGCGGTGATGCTCGAAGAAGTGATTCCCGAAATAATCCGGCCCAGGAAAAGCCAGCCCACGGTGGGCGCCAGGGCCATGACCATGTAATCCAACCCCATTCCCAGGTTCGAAAGAAGGATGACCGGCCGGCGGCCGAAGCGGTCGGATAAGGAACCCAATATCGGCGAAAAGACGAATTGCATGAGAGCGAAGACGGTTCCGAATACACCGTTCATCAAGGCGCCTTGGACCTGATTGCCGCCGACCAAACTCACGACCAGGTTCGGAAGGATGGGAATGATGACGCCCAGGGCCAGCATGTCGAGAACCACGGTGATAAAAATAAAAGCCAAGGCATGTTTGTTTTGCGGGGCGGCTTTGGATTTGGCCATGCGGGGAAAAACCTCCTGGAATGGGTGACGGCAAAATATAACAAAAAATAAACCCACCGGGGGTTTATTCCCCAGTGGGTTTAGGAATCCGGCCTACTACTGATTTTGGATTATTCCAATTTGGCCGTTTTGCTTTTGATAAAAGCCGAGGCCCCGTCAATGGCCTCGATCACGTTCACCGGCACCGCCAGCACCACTGTGTTGGAGGCGGTCGGGCCCAGGCCGTCGATGGTCTGGAGGGTGCGAAGCTGCATGGCGCCCGGGCTAGCGGCCATGGTCTGGGCCGCCGCGGCCAGATTGACGGCCGCTTCGCGGTCGCCCTCGGCTTTGGTGATGGTGGCCCGTTTTTCCCGCTCGGCGGAGGCCTGGCGGGACATCATCTTCTTGAGGTCCTCGGGCATGTTGATGTCCTGGATGCGGATGCCGGTGACTTCCAGGCCCCACTCGGCTGTGTCCTTGTCCACCGCTTTCTCGATGATCTTGCTGATCTCTTCCCGCTCGCTGAGGAGCTGGTCCAGAGTCATCTGCCCGATTACGTCCCGGAGCGAGGTTTGGGCGTACTGCAGGATGGCGAAGCGGTAGTCCTGCACCTTGATGACCGCGTCCGCGGGCTCATCCACCTTGAAGAAAATGACCGCGTTAATGGTGACCGGCACGTTGTCCTTAGTGATGACCTGCTGGGCCGGGATATCGGCGGTGCGGATACGCGTGTCCACCAAGGTGACCTGGTCCAGGATGGGGATGACCAGAAACAGGCCCGGGCCTTTCAGCGTATGGTACTTGCCCAGGCGGAACACCACGCCCCTTTCCCATTGGGCGGCCATCTTAAGGCCCGAACAGATGACGAAATCCAGGATGATCCAGGCGATAAGGCCGCACACCCCGAAGGGGCCGTTGACCATCATCAAGGGAACGCAGACCGCGGCCCCCGCCGCCAATAACGCGACAAAGAGTAAAGCCGAAATGCTGTTGATCATGGGAGTCCTCCGATAGATTAAATCGCCATTAAGCCTACAGGGTTTGCCCGGTTTTTTTAAACAAATTCAGACGGGTTTGGCGCTGGTTTTACGGCGAATTTACCCAAAAGAAAAAGCCCGGGGGAGAAACCCCGGGCTTCGGAACGGCTTTAAAGACTGGAAAACTCTGGTTTCGAACTCAAATATTCATAATTGGCGAGAGTCCGCGGGACCAATAGAAATCGGTCCGTTTCAAAACTGGTATCCGACCCCAAAGCTGAGCAAGTATGGAGCGACTTGCTGGTAGCCATTTTCATCACGATAGAGAGGTATATAGATGGCCCCATTGGCCAGCAAGTGTGAATCAATCCTATCCTGAAGACCCGGGGTCAAATAAAAATTGGAGTATCCACTGTCCGCATTCCCAAACTCCGCGTCGCCCCCACCTTGATCATAGTCTCGAAACTGGTAGTGAAGCTCGAGGGTAGGAATGAGACTGGTAGCCGTTTCAATTCCATGAAATTGGTCCCCGATAGCCGCATCGATGCTATCACCCGGCCGATATCCCTGGAAACTGTAAAGGGCATGTTGCCACATAGCCCGGACAAACCAACTGCTGGGACCTAAATTCCCGACTTTATAAGCTCCCAGCAATGTGTCGGTAGTACCCGTTCCCGGCTGGGTATCCTGGTCCATGATGGGGCTGCCCTGGAAATAAGCCCCGGCATCATTGGGGCCAGTCGGCAACTTGAGCCCAAATTGTATCCCTATCGACATGTCATCGGAAAAACCCATATATTCACCCGTGAGGCGAATGTCTGACAGTACGGTAGCGTTGGATGACAATAATAGCGGGGTGACACTCTGGCTGGCATCGGTTACGCCCGGAGTACCATTGTTATCAGTTACAAAATTTCGATTCCATACCGGTATCATCGCCATGAATCCCCAATCCCGATCAAAGCGATGCGAAAAAAATAAATTAAAAAAGTTAGTCTCGACCTGTTTATCCGGGTTCAAGCCACCCGAAACAAGCCCCGAACCATGTTGAGTCTCATTTTGGTTCATGTAATCGTACTGTAAGGAAAAAGTTGTAGAGTAGTTCATATCTGGAAGGCCAGGAACCACTAGGTTGAAAATCCCGCATCCGCAGGCACAGGCGGAAGCCAGATGAGGAATGGCCCCTATGCTCACAATTATGGATACAACCTCCAAAAACCGTCTCATTTTGAACCAACTGAATCGTTTAATTCTGTTCATGACTTTTCCTTTATGAGAAAAAAATTTGGGATAAAAAGGGTTAAACATTTTAATTCTACTTTTTAGGAAACGTGAATAGTTCAAACGCTCAAAAGCGTTTAAAAGAAAAAACAATTCGGAGGAGAATTAGGCTCGGGGAGGAGGCGAGAGAATATCGGACTGAAAGGACAAGCAGACAGTCTTCACGGAAAACTTTTCCCGAAACAAACCCGGCGGAGTGAAGATGGCCGCGTCGGGAACCCATTTGGCCATAGAAGGAGCGAACAACGAAGAAGAAGCGTGGTTGGGCCAACAGCTGGAGGAATAAAGTCCCAAAACCCGGGACATGACACAGCGGGAGAGGGTTTGGTTGTCGAAAGCGCGGCAGCAGGCCATCCCGCAATCCGTTGACATAGCTCCGCAGAGGGCCGCCCTTTTGGGTTTGGGCGAGCCAAGATTCACGGAGGGCAGGCAGGGTTCCGCCACCAAAACGAAAATCACCAAGTAAGCGCAGAGGGTTCGAAAATGCATGTCTCTAACCTATCCATTCATTCCAACAAATTCAACAGAAGTGAATAGACCTCAAAACCGGATTGGGTTTCAAAAAAACGCCGTTCCCTCTAAGGCGGCAATTTTCCCAACCAACCTCCGTCTTTTGCTAAACTTTGGCCCAATTTCAAACCCGAGGTTTTGATGAAACGCTTTTTACTGCCGCCGATATTCGCCTATCTGACTGTTTTGATCGGTTTTATCTTGTTCCAAAAACACCTGATTTTCGTGCCCCGGCCCCTGGACGGCGTCACCACTCCCGCCGCTTATCACCAGCCTTACGAGACGGTGAACTTTACCGCCTCCGACGGCGTCACCCTGAACGGCTGGTGGGTGCGCCACCCCCATCCCCTTCCCCATCAACCGGTCTTGGTCTATTGCCACGGCAACGCGGCCATGCTGTCGCTTTTAGCCCAAGTCACCAGCATCTTTTACAGCTATGGATTTGACGCTTTGATTTTTGATTACCGAAGCTACGGCGACAGCGAGAAGGCCCCCTTGAGCGAGGAAGCCATGGATCGGGATGCCCTGGCGGCTTACCACTGGGTGAAGGCCAAGGGATACCAGGACGACCAGATTTTCATTTGGGGTCACTCACTGGGATCATCCGTGGCGGCCGAACTGGCCACCCAAACCCATCCCGCCGGACTTTTTTTGGAAGGGGCCTTTCCTTCGATTTACGCCATTTCCCGCCAAAGATATCCCTGGCTATTGATCGCGCCTTTCATGATCACGGATAAGTTTGAAACGGAAAAATACGTGACTGAGCGGACCTGTCCCCTGATGGAGTTTCACGCCGAGAAGGATACGGTGATACCGATCGCCTTGGGCCGGGAAGTTTTCGCCAAGGCCTCAGACCCCAAGCAATTTGTGGTGTTGGCGGGCATCAACCATAATGACTTTCCCAGCGTGGCGGAGCAATACCGCCAACCGATTGAAAATTTCATTCAGACCTGCCTGAAAACAAAAAAGCCCAGCCAATAGGCCGGGCTTGGATTGTGCTGGTGAATTAGTGCTGGCAGTCGGCGGGCGTTAACCGGCGGCCTTGGGGAAAATCATGCCAGCCCTTTTGGACGGCATATTCCAATACCAGCGGCAGACGGTTGTCGAACATTCGCTTCCAACCTGGACCCATGATACGTTTCAACAACAGGCCCCGAATGCCTTTCAAACCGTCATGCACCAGCGAAAGCCGGGTGCCCTTCCCTTCTTCTTTTAATGTCCAGGTGATGATGAAAGGATCTTTTCCTTCGTCGTTGCCGCACTGGCTCCAGGAAAGCTTGTAAGGTTTTTCTAAAACCAAAACTTCACAACGGGCGGTGCCGTCCCACCCGGCCATAGGCTTCGACCAAAATTTGAATTTATAACCCAGTTCGGGTTTAAAGTCGGTAGCCATCAGCCATTCGGACAGCGAATCGGGTTCAGTCAAAGCGTTCCAGACATGCTCAATGGGGTAGGGATAAAAAGCGTCCAGTTCAATTTTGCCCACGGCTTCTCCTAAATCAAGAAAGTTGATCCCGCTTCGCGCGGTCCATGCGTTCCAACAATTCGAGCAGATGGAATTCGGTAATCGAATTCAAGGTGAAGTCCGCTTGGCCCTTTAATTCGGGCGGGGTCACGCAAAAAAGTCCCGCCGCCTTGGCGGCCTGGACCCCTTCGGGAGCGGTTTCGAGCGCGATGGCCTTGATGGGTCGAATCCCTAAGGTTTCCATGACATTGATATGCAGATCGGGGTTGGGCTTTAAGGACGGTAGTTCTTCCGCGCAGCGGATGCAGTCGAAATCCTCGGCCAAATTTAACTGATGTAATTTTTCCACCACGGTCTTTTGGTTAAAGTTGGAAGTCATGGCCAGACGGATTTCAAAGGTTCGCAGGCGGCGGAAGGTTTCTTTGAGCCCCCCGGCGGCTGAGGTGGATTCCACGTCGGGCATGGCATGGGGCCGGAGGGCCGCCTCCCGGACGATCCAGTCGAAATCAAAGATGAGCGCCTTGGTCAGCCAAAAGCTCTCAGGCACATGGGCCCATTGAAGATTGTGGGGATTCTTGACGTCCGAAGGACCGAAGGATACGGGCATTCAACTCTCCATCTCAAACTGGCTTTCGCCGGACTAGGAATCCAGTTTCTTCTTCAGGATTTCATTCACCAGCTTGGGATTGGCCTTGCCTTGCGTGGCTTGCATGACCTTGCCCACCAGAAAACCCAGAACACCCTGCTTGCCGCCTTTGTAGTCGGCCACCACGTTGGCGTTCTCGCCGAGGACTTTTTCCACGGCCTTCTCGATAACGGCCGGGTCAGACACTTGAACCATCCCCTTATCTTTCACTATGGCTTCGGGCGATTTGCCCGTATCGAAGAGCTCAATAAAAACTTCCTTAGCCTGTTTGCTGTTGATGGTTCCCTTGTCGATCAGGTCCACCAGTTCGCAAAGTTTCTTTTGTTCAAACTTCAGGTCTTTGAGTTCTTTTTCTTCTTCCTTCATTCGCGCGGCCATGTCGCCCATCATCCAGTTGGAAAGGCCCTTGGGATTCTTCGTGTGCTTGGCGCCTTCTTCATACCAATCGGCCAGTTCCTGATCGGAAGTTAAAACTCCCGCGTCATATTCGGTCAAACCATATTGGGAAACAAAGCGAGTCCGCTTGGCCGCCGGAAGTTCAGGCAGGTTTTTCTTGATGCTATTCACATAGTCTTCGCTCAGGATGATCGGCACCAAGTCGGGCTCGGGGAAATAGCGGTAGTCGTGGGCTTCTTCCTTGGAGCGCATCGTCTTGGTTTTGCTTTCGTTCACATCCCAAAGTCGGGATTCCTGAACCACCCTTTCGCCCTTATCCAGCAAAGCGGACTGGCGTTTGATTTCGTACTCGATAGCCTGTTTGGCGAATTTGAAGCTGTTCATGTTCTTGATCTCGGTGCGGGTTCCGAATTTCTCCGTGCCCTTGGGCCTCACCGAAACGTTGGCGTCGCAGCGCAAAGAACCTTCTTCCATGTTGCAGTCGGACACTCCGATATAGAGCAAAATATTGCGCAGGGCTGTCAGGTAAGCGTGGGCTTCGTCCGCGCTGCGGATGTCGGGTTCGGACACGATCTCGACCAATGGAATGCCGCCCCGGTTATAGTCGGCCAGAGAGTAATCGGAGGATTCCAAACGCCCGGCCTTGCCGCCCTGGTGGATCAGCTTGCCTGCGTCTTCTTCCAAATGAGCCCGGGTAACGCCAATGCGCTTCGTGCCCTCTTTAGTAATGATGTCGAGATACCCGGCGTAATTAAGCGGCTTGTCATATTGGGAAACCTGATAGGCCTTCGGCAGGTCAGGGTAATAATAGTTTTTACGGTCCATTTTGGAATATTTGGCGATAGTGCAGTTAAGAGCCAAGCCGATCTTCACCGCGTATTCCACGGCTTTTTCGTTCATGACGGGCAGTGTCCCCGGAAGGCCCAGACAAACCGGGCAGACCTGGGTATTGGAGTCAGACCCAAAAATAGTCGAGCAACCGCAGAACAACTTGGTGGCGGTTTTGAGTTCGCAGTGGACTTCAAGTCCGATGACTGGTTCGTACTCCATAAAATCCTAGCTTTCTTTTAAAGTTGGCTTGTTCTTGTGCCAATCGGTGGATTGTTCGTAAGCGTAAGCGGCCTTCAGCAAAGCGGCTTCGTCAAAGGGTTTGCCGATCAACTGCAGGCCGATGGGCAGGCCGGTTTTGGATAAACCGCAGGGCACTGAAATGGCCGGAACCCCGGCGATATTAATGGAAATGGTGAAGATGTCTTCCAGGTACATGGTCAAGGGGTTGTCGGTCTTTTCACCGAACCGGAAAGCCGGATTGGGCGCGGTGGGTGTGGCGATGATATCCACTTTTTCAAAGGCCTTATCGTAATCCTGCTTGATAAGGCGGCGTACCTTGAGCGCCTTCAAATAATAAGCGTCGTAATAGCCCGAAGATAGGGCGTAGGTGCCCAGCATGATGCGGCGTTTTACTTCCGGGCCAAACCCGGCGGCGCGGGTCTTGGAATACATCTCCACAATATTCTCGCCCGGCACCCTTAAGCCATAACGGACGCCGTCGTAGCGGGCCAAGTTGGAAGAGGCTTCCGAGGGAGCTAAAACATAATAGGCGGCCAAGCTGTAAGGTGAATGGGGTAAAGAAACTTCGTGGATCTCGGCGCCCAGGCTTTTCAGTTGTTCAATGGCTTTTTTGACCGCTTCCGAAACTTCCGTGTTCATTTCACTCGGAAAAAATTCTTTCGGAATGCCGATCTTCAAACCCTTGACTGATTTTTTCATCTCAGCGGTGTAATCGGGCACCGGCACGTCGGCGGAGGTGGAGTCTTTCGGATCGTGGCCGGCAATGACGTTCATCATCAGGGCACTGTCTTCGACGTCCTTGGTCATCGGGCCGATCTGGTCTAGGGAAGAGGCAAAGGCAATCAGTCCGTACCGGGAAATGCGACCGTAAGTGGGCTTGAGGCCGACAATGCCGCAAAGGGCGGCGGGCTGGCGGATAGAACCACCGGTATCGGAGCCTAACGAAGCGAAAGCCTGGTCAGCGGAGACACTGGAAGCGGAACCGCCTGAGGAGCCACCGGGCACGCAGGTCAGGTTCCAGGGGTTCTTGGTCTTTTGGTAATAGGAAGTCTCGGTGGAGGAACCCATGGCGAACTCGTCCATGTTGGTCTTCCCCACACTCACGGCCCCGGCGGAGTTCAGTTTTTCCACCACCGTGGCGTTATAGGGTGGTTTAAAGTTCTCCAGCATTTTAGAAGCGCAGGTCGTGCGTACGCCTTTGGTGCAAAGCAGGTCCTTGAGGGCGATGGGCACTCCGGTGAAGGGGGTAATATTATTACCCGAGGCTAACCGCTTATCGGCCTCGGCGGCCTGAGCCAGGGCTTCGGTTTCGGTGATGGTGATAAAGGACTGAACCTGGGGTTCCACCTTTTTCAAGTGGTCCAGAACGGTCTTGGTCAGTTCGACCGAAGATGTTTTTTTGGACTGAAGCGCCTGGGCGGCCTCATGAAGGGTCAGTTGGTAAAGTTCCATAGGGATTACATGATCCTCGGAACTTTAAAATGCCCGCTTTGAACTTCCGGCCCATTGGAAAGCACTTCCTGCTGGGTCAGGGAAGGGATCAGGACGTCTTCCCGGAACACGTTTTTCATATCTAAGGGATGGGTCAAGGGCTCCACGTTGGTGGTGTCCAGCTTGCCCATTTCCTCGATATAACCCAGGATATTGCCTAATTGCTTCGTGTATTTCTCAACTTCGGCTTCGGTAATTTCCAACCGGGCCAGCTTCGCCACGTATTGGACGTCTTTTTCAGATAAGGCCATGGTTCGCTCCTGGGGATTTAAGGGACGCCTATATTGCCAGAAGAAACTCAAAAGCTCAATATTTTCGCCGGGTTCAGAATTTCCTGTTTTCAATCGATTCAACCGTTTTATATTAAAGAAATGAA
>Ga0206859_1151_pt1 | contig 10507 bp, 7 predicted proteins | sample Alteio_BWOrgCont_47_FD_152882 | JGI IMG/M metagenome (GOLD analysis project Ga0206859, IMG submission 152882) | Enriched cells from forest soil in Barre Woods Harvard Forest LTER site, Petersham, Massachusetts, United States -... | ecosystem: Environmental > Terrestrial > Soil > Temperate forest > O... | reverse complement strand
AGGTCGGGTCGCCGTTTCTCTTCTTCCATATGCTGTTCAATAGCGCGTTGCCACCTGCGCAAAACAGCAGCTTCTCCCGCTAAAAGCTGCTGCAGAAAGTCCACCAAAACCTCAGCTGTTGCTGCTGTCTCTCCAAGCATATGACCAGCTCGTATCTGCTCTACAACAAACTGAGCGTTGTGCCTTTGGTGGTCATCGGTGGCATATGGATAAGGAATAAAGAGCATAGGTACGCGAAATGCCAAGGCTTCTGCTATTGTCGAGGCGCCAGCGCGACAGATGGCAAGATCGGCAGCATGCCAAGCTCGATCCATATGGGATTCAAAGGGCTTAACGACGGCAGAGATCCCTGCGGAGCAATATCTCACATGCAGCTGCCGTGCATCGCCTTCATTGCCAGTAAAATGGAGAATTTGAATGGCGGAAGAAAAAACAGCCCAGTAAGCAATAGGTATCTCCATAAATAGAGCATTGAGCGCGCGAGCCCCTTGGGAACCTCCAAAGATGAGAAGCGTCAGTCGCTTGGGATCGAAGCCAAAGTACTCATATGCTTGCTGTTTTTTTTGCGCAGAGAAAACATAGGCCGAGCGCAATGGCATCTGAGCTAAGACGACCTTCCCAACAAGAGAGCTGCAGGTCAAGGGAAAGTAAATAGCTGTAAGATCGGCATAGCGCGCTGCCAGGCGGTTGACACGTCCAGCAATGCTATTAGCTTCGTGAACCAAAAGAGGAATGCCCTTACCAATAGCAGCACACAGCAATGGAAAAGTATAGTAACTGCCAAAGGCAATGAGTAATTCGGGGGAAAAATGGTTGAGGAGGCGCGAGCTCTGGAAGCAGCCGCAAGCTATTTTTGACAACGAATGCAGAAAAGACAGCGGATTTTTTGAGGAAAACGAACCACAAGAGATCTCTTTCCCAACAAAGCAAGAGCGCACAAGAAAGCGGTTGGAGCCAAGGCCGCCCCCAGCAAAAAGGAGCTGGGCATCGGGATGGCGCTGCAACAGCGCCTCAGCAACAGCAATAGCGGGGAAAACATGGCCACCAGTTCCCCCCGTGGCAAGCAAAATGCGATAGGACATTAGGAGCGCAGAAGTTGAAAAAGCCGACTTTTGATATCGTCAATACCTGCACCCTCTTGTGCAGAAAGAGGTATCAGCTGGTCGGGTCCTCCCGAAAATTTCTGCAAAAAAAGATCTAGACCCGCCTGAGCCTCCTCTCTATCCATTTTGTTCAAAGCAATTAAAAAGGGACGATCCAAAAGCTCAGGGCTATACATTCTTAGCTCTTCTCGCAGCGCACAAAAATCGCTCCAGGCATCGCGGCCATCGACTCCTGCGCTATCCAAAACAAATAAAAGTAACTTGGTACGCTCAATGTGGCGAAGAAATTCTAATCCCAGCCCCCGATTTCTATGAGCTCCCTCGATAATTCCTGGAATGTCAGCAATATAAATGCGAGAGAAGTCTTCAAACTCGATGAAACCGAGGTTGGGCGAAAGAGTCGTAAAGGGATAGGGAGCAATCTTTATGTCGATATGTGCAAGGGATGAAATCAACGTCGACTTCCCCGCATTAGGAAAGCCTACAAGCCCCACATCAGCGATCAGCTTCAATTCGAGCTCAAGCTCGCAAACCTCACCCTGCTCTCCTTCAGTCCACTCATTAGGGGCTTGGTTTGTAGGGCTTTTGAAGCTCTCGTTACCTCTACCCCCACGTCCTCCTCGACAAGCTACCCACTGCTGTCTTTGTTCTGTAAGATCGCAAAGAATCTCACCAGAAAGGGCATCTTTAATTAACGTTCCCAAAGGCAACTTGACGAGCAAATCTTTCCCTTTTCTTCCCTGCTGGCACTTGGAACCACCTGGACGGCCATCTTCAGCTTTAAGACGGCGATGAAAAAGATACCATTCCAAAGAGGATGTTTGCACCTCTGCCTGAAAGATGACTCTTCCTCCATTGCCTCCATTGCCTCCTGAAGGACCTCCCTTTGGGAGATACTTTGCCCGGAGCCAAGAAACCACTCCATTGCCACCTTTACCTGCTGTGGCGTGAACGGTAATGTGATCAATGAACATGAAATAACTGCTACATTTGGACTATGCGAAAGCTCCCTCTCTGTGATCTCTGTGGTAATTTATTATTTTTACCACAGGGATCACAGAGGAGGCTTCTTAAACTCTTTCTCTGCGGGCTCTGTGGGCTCTGTGGTAGATTTTGTTTTTGTCATTCAAAATCCCAGCGGGAGCTGCTGATCACAGAGTAGCAATGTCGACAAAAATGGCGCGCGGTTCAAATTAAATCGGGCACGGGCTCGTTCACAGTATACCTCAACTTCATGAGCAATTGCCCAAAGCACTAGGCACTAGGCAACAATTGATACGTATGTCTTATCGCTTTTGCGAAAGGAGACAATTCCATCGGCTAAGGCAAAGAGAGTATCGTCTTTGCCTCTGCCCACATTGCTTGCTGGATGCCATCTGGTGCCCCGCTGGCGCACCAAAATACTGCCAGCCTTCACAAGCTGCCCTGCGCCCACTTTTACTCCGAGCCGCTTCGACTCTGAATCGCGCCCATTGCGCGTCGATCCTTGCCCTTTCTTATGTGCCATATCTCCCCCCTTATTGACCGATCCGGGTGATTTTTACGCGAGAATAATGCTGCCTATGGCCGAATTTACGCCGCTGATTCTTTCTGCGCTTGTACTTCATGCTGACAACCTTTTTGCCCGCTGTTTCAGCAACAATTTCTGCGTGGACAGCCCAACCCGCGACAAAGGGCTGACCTACCTGGGGGGTGGCACCATCGTTGACAAAAAGTACCTCTTCGAAAGCGATAGCTGTTCCCACTTCACCTCTATTCAAAAGCTCAATGTCGACTTCATCCCCTTCTGCTACGCGATACTGTTTTCCCCCCGTCTTAATTATTGCATACATGATTAACTCCATTATGGCCTGTTTATGCGCTATTTACGTATCCGTTCACGGGGGTGTAACCTAACTCAGAAACGGATGCCTAATTTACCAAGCGGAAGTATACTGCCACTACTCTTTGAAATCAACGATGAACCTATCTCAGAAAAAAAGATGCCAGAACTGGAATCGAACCAGCGACACCAATGGATTTTCAGTCCCATTCATCGCAAAACTCTGAACAACAGAGATTAGACCAGAATCCTATTTTCCTCTCAATGTCTTTGAGGTTTTATTCTGGTCTGCTCAAAAATGTTCGCTTGTTTTCGGGTCGGTGCGTAAAAAATGCGGAAAATCGTTGGCTCCAGCAGGACTAATTATGCAGGTACTGCTTGCACAATTGACTTGTCCACATGTATACATGTCCACTTGACGATCGGTCAGTTAATTAGGCCTTGTCCATAAAGTGGGCCACCAATTTCTGGCACTGTTCACCTTTTCAGTCAGAGCCCCTCTCTGTGTACTCTGTGATCTCTGTGGTAATTTATTATTTTTATCACAGAGTGCCGTACCAGACTAGCGCCTGGAGAGATCTACAAATAACAAACCATGTTATTTAGAAGCCCCCCAACTGCTTCGCTTTCCATATCCTGAAATAACTGAAGTTATATAAAAGATCACAGAGTACACAGAGGAGATAATTAACTGACCGAAAGTCCTTTCAGTGAAGGTGAACAAGGCCTGATTGTTCTGGCCCATTTTTCTCCTACGTAATGAACAAGGCCCCATATTCACTACTTAGTGGCCCATTTTTTCTCCAGGCTTATGGACTCTGAAAGAGCTTTGAAGCGATTGCCTTTCTTATAGTCTTTCTTGGAAGTCTCTGGCATCGCCTTTAACTGTCTCACAGGCAATTTTTTCGCTTTATTTCTCGGGAATAGCAGGAAGTATGCCCTTCGAAATAAATCGAAAAACTTGCTCTGTGATACATTCAAATGCGATTCCAGAGACTTCCAAGAAAGACTATAATCGATTCAAAATGAGAGTTGACTATAGAGCTATGGCAATTTTTGTCGACCGATGAGACAATTACGTGTTATAATCGCTTCAATATGTGAGGTGATTAATGCAATGGATTTGGCAACAGCCCAACTGGCCAGATTTTATTTGGAAAACAGAAGCTTTGCTTCCTTTTCTCAGTAAAGCTCGATTAGAGCAAGGAAAACTTTTAGGTAGAACGAAGGAGTTGGGGTTTGAGCTTAGCCAAGAAGCAGGCGCCAATATTTTGATTGAGGAAGTTATCAAGACGTCCGAAATTGAAGGGGCCTATTTAAATCGTGATTTAGTTCGGTCGTCAGTAGCGAAGCATTTAGGGCTTCCAAGCTTTGGGTTGCCACAGGCAAGTCGGTCAATTGACGGTCTTGTCGATATTCTGATCGACGCTACAAAAAAGTATGATCAACCTCTTACAGCGGAAAGACTTAGGTCTTGGCAGGCTGCATTATTTCCCACAGGTTACTCAGGCCTGTTGCGCATTCAAGTAGGCGAGTGGCGGAGCGGAGAAGACCCCATGCAAGTAGTTTCAGGAGCGATCGGAAAGGAAAACCTACATTTTGAAGCTGTGCCAAGCTCGTGTGTAGGAAACGAGATGGATCAGTTTCTCAATTGGTGGAAGATTAGTCTGGATAAAATAGATGGTCTTTTACGTGCAGGTTTAGCTCACTTCTACTTTGTCACTGTTCACCCTTTTGAAGATGGCAATGGACGTATAGCTCGTGCATTAACTGATATAGCCTTAGCTCAGGATGAAAAAATCTCCACCAGGTTTTATAGCCTCTCTTCGCAAATCATGAAGGAGAAAAAAGAGTACTACGATATTTTGGAACGATGCCAACGAGGAGATATGAATATAACAGCTTGGCTTGTCTGGTTTTTGGCAAGCTACACTAGATCGCTGGAAGGTTCTTCTGACCTGATTGCGAAAGTACTTGCTAAAGCCTCTTTTTGGAAATATTTCGCTCAAACCGCACTGAGCGATCGACAACGGAAGGTGGTGAATGTTCTATTGAATGCTGGCAAAGATGAATTTGAGGGAGGGCTAACCACTCGTAAATATTCGTCTATTGCAAAGGTGAGCCGAGCGACAGCTTTTCGCGAAATCACAAATTTGATCGAGAAAAAAGTCATCCTTCAAAACCCAAGCAAAGGTCGAAGCACAAGCTATGATCTGAATTGGGATGTTTTGGTGGAGAGGGAAGATGTATCTATACTGTGGGGCGATTAAGAGAAACTACCAGCTCCGTTGGAATTCCATTTTTTCTCCGGCAAGAGAAAAAAGAAGGAAAAGGCAAAAAGCCCTTCCCCTCAAGAGTGGCCAGAACTGGAATCGAACCAGCGACACAAGGATTTTCAGTCCTCTGCTCTACCGACTGAGCTATCTGGCCTCGGCGAAGCCACAAAGATATATACAGATAAGATTTCCTACAATACATTTATGAGGGAGTTGCAAAACTCCAATTTGGGACAAAATTCGCGCTTGTGCCCTTGGTTCGCGCTCATCGCAAATTGCCTATCCTCAGCCGGATATGTCAATTTGCAATGAGATCAAACCAAGGGCACAATCATCAAATTTTGCCTCCAAAGCGAGTTTTGCAACTCCCTCTTATGACAGAGCTTTGACGCTGCCCAGGAGCAATTATAATTTCCAGACACCCTCTGCAAGCTGCTCGGCCTCCAAACGGCGATAATTCACCTTTCCCGTCCCCATAATGGGTATCTCCTCTAAGACTTTGACAGCTGCTATCTTTATCAAATTGCTGAAACCTGCTTCGCGCAAAGCTTTATTCACAGCATCGAAGCCTACAGGAAACCGCGTGAAGAGAAAAAGCCGCGTCTTCTCCCCCGCCTCTTCTTTCGCGGATATAGCCAGCGAAGGCCCCTCATCAGCAATAGGCCACCCACATTGTTTTGCCATACGTATAAGGGCATCTTCAATAGAAGAGAGGCTAACCATTTCGCCGCCTATTTTGACAAAACGCTTGAGCCGCCCAGATAGCGTGAGATAGCCTGCACTATCCAAAGAACCTAAATCCCCAGTATTATACCACTGCTTGCCATCCACGAGAAGAAATGGGGAAGCCACGTCGGGGTTTAAATAGCCAGAAAAGATATTGGGACCACGCGCCAAGACAAGCCCTACATCCGCTAGGGGTAGCGGTTGATGGCTCTCGGGATGTACTACAAGCAGTTCGATATTGGGAAGAAGGCGGCCTACCCCACGTGAAGGAAAACTTGGGCAATTTAACGTGAGAATAGGGGCACATTCAGTAATGCCATATCCCTCATACAGGGCTCCAGGCTTCCCCAGCTGCTCCATGAGTGTAAAAAGCTCTGCAGGAGTTTTTTCTGCTCCCGAGACTAAAAAGCGCAGAGAATCGAGTTGACCCGGCCGAGCCATCTTCAAAAGTGCCTTAATAAAGGTCGGCGCCCCACACATCATGGTTACCTGCCACCGTGCGATAGCTTTGGCAAGGCGTTTGCCATCAGTGGGATCTGGAGAGTAAACGATGCGCATACCTCCCAATAGAGGCAATAGCCCGCTTGCTGTGAAGCCAAAGGCGTGGAAAGGTGGTAGGATACCGAGCATAATATCCGTGGAGTAAATCTCTGCCAGCTGCACAGCCCCGCGCTGGTTGCTCAAAATATTGCGGTGAGATAAAGGCACCCCTTTTGGCATGCTCTCAGTGCCGCTAGTAAATAGCAAGACAGCAGGCTGTTCTGCGTCGAAATTTTTCCGTTTTTTTAAAGAACGCATAAGAGGTGCAGCACGCCGCTTAGACTTAACAAAAGCCGTAAGCCTCTGTGTGATCGAAAGCTGGCGGCCGATATCTTCTAACATAAGCAGCAGCTCATCAATCCCATCAAAATTTACATTGTTAAGCCTTTCAATAAAACTCCACGACGTAAGCACCGCGCGCACATGCGTTAGTTTGACAATAGCTTCGAAATGCTGAGACCCTACAGTCCAATTAACCATAAGGGGGATCTTTCCAGCAATCTGACAAGCTAGGACGCAGATATAAGCTGCAGCGCTTGCGGGCAAAAGAATACCGACATATTTCCCTGGAAGTCTCTCGATATATTCTGCCAAAAGCAATGCGCGCACCTTAAGTTGGGAATAAGTGAACTCCCCTGAGCGCTCGTCGACGCAAGCTATAGCCTGCTTCTTAAGGTCGCATATGCGAAAAAACAGCTCAACAGTGGTGTCTCCAGCCGGAAGGGCTATACGCGTTGCCTGCGAGGCATCTCTATGCCATGCCGTCGTATCGATATTTTCCTCCTCAATTTCTGCCTCGTAAACAACTTGCCTAGCAGCAAGAGCCATGACTTTAGCAACAGTATCGATTTCATCGACGGGAATACCTTTAACATCAAACTTCTCTTGGAGAAAGAGGGTCACTTCGGCGATATCGAGAGAGTCAAGGCCCAGATCTGTCGACAGATTCATATCGGGCTCAATATCTTTCGGATTGCTTTCACTCATTTCGGCCAATTTGGCGATAACTTTTTGCTTAGTATCAAGAGAAATGGCATCGATATCTATTCCGCTGGTAGACCTCGCGAGGCAATGATATACGACAGGTAGTTTCTCGCGCCAAATGCTATACGAGATGAGGGATAGAGGCTCCCCACCCGTTGCGGGATCTGTCCCATTGGCATAGAGGTTATACCAACGATCTAGGTAGTTATTGACCTCTAAGCGCGAGCCTCTCCCAGGAAAATCGCTAGGTACAAGGGAAAACTCTATAGTGACCTTGCGGCGCGGCATACAGAAAAGCAAATTGGCAAGCAGCTGCTTAAGCCCTGCAAACAACGTGGAGAAAAGGGGGGGCGTTTGCCCTGTCAAAGCTCTTGAGAAGCTACTCCCCCATAAGCCGCTGATCCTTATTAAGACAATATTGGCTTCGGGAGCCTCCTGAAGAATTTTATGGACAGCAGAAGCGCCGCCAATGGCTTCAACAGCGGTGCGTTTAATTCTCCCTGAGGGGTAGATGAGGAAATTGTCACCTTTTTTGAGGTCAGTAATAATCTGTGAGATGGACTGCTCTGCCCGCTTGCGCTTGATACTATTTGTCGCTGTATTGAAGTTGGGAACAGGCAGAGCGTGCAACAAGCGCATTATGCCATGAACGATAGGCAGATAATACATGTACTCGACGATGAGAGGGCGTACGGGGAAGTAGGTCAGAATAGCTAGCGCTGTCGCCAGAGGGTCGACGAGGATGGTTGTGTGATTGGGAAGAAAGAGGATACCGCCAGGTTTATTGAGGACTTGCTTATTGAGAATTTCTGCCCCTGTAACTTTGATGCGATAGCGCAACCAAAGAAAAGCCCAAAAAAAATATCGCAAGACAAGGACAAAAGCAGCTTTCACGGTATACTCATAGTAACGTTACAAAATATCTTATGACTACGAAGAAGGCATTATGCGAAAAGGAGAGAAAATGCACAACCTGCAAAAAATGGCAACAAAACCACCCGTTAGGAGCTGGGCATGAATAACTGTTACATTTCGACTGCGCCAAAGCCCCGGGGTTGAACCGATCGAAAATGACCCCATATTATAATATTGGGTCATTTTCGATCGTTCAACCGCGGCAGATTTCGCGTTGCCCAATCGTGTAGGTTATTGTTTCACAGTCCCTAATGCCAGAATATGCGATAAGCTCCTGGCGTTTTATTTTGGGCGTAGGACTCAAAACCTGTAACTATTCAGATACCCTACCCCATCGAACACGGAGCGAGCTGAGCCAAAAATTGCGGATCGCGACGAGGGCATAGCCTGAGCTCTGTCCGAGGAGCGATATGCAATTTTTGGCCAGCGCAGCCCGTGTGAATGGGGAGGGGTATCTGAATAGTTACCAAAACCTTCCCCCCGTATAATTACAACAAAATAGTACAGAAGCCAAAAAAATGATTTATAGTTCATGAAATCACTCCTTATGTGTTGCAAAAAAAATAATATCAATGTAGAATGCGGACTGTCTATTTAGAAATAAATACCTGTTACATGCAAATTGAGGTAAATAATGATAAATAACATCACTTTAGGGCGTATTCTGGTAGCTTGCGATACAGCAATGGACTGGATACCTTTTATTAGCACTGTAAATACCATCGTGGATCTTGTTATAAAAAAATTAATACTTGACAAGATGGATGTAAAAGATGTTTATAAAAACTATTACTATTGCCATTTGAAAGAAAAAGAATATGATTATATGTTTCTCGCCATTCCATGGCTTAATCTTTGCTGCAAAATCGCCCAATTATGTGATGGGCAAAAAGAAGTATATGAAAGAAATGATTTACAGTTCATGAAAACAGCTTTTGAGCTATCTGATCGCCTACAAACTACAATATCAGAACCTACAGATGATCTTTCTGGCAAAAGCGAGACTGCGGAAAAAATAAAAAAACTCCATAAGGAGATGACTGAGCTTAAAGAACATATTGATGAAAGTCTTGGCTATTCCGGACGATCCAGTTCATTTCTTCGCGGTGCGCGTATCTCATTAGCTTATATAAGCTCGAATTTTACTGCTCCAATAGCTCATCTAAACGTCGTGCTGAAAGTAAGAGAAAACATGATGGCGCAACAAATTCATGATAGTACAACTCCGCCAAAAATGAAAAATCTGATAGATAAAGTACGAACTGAATGCAATGAAATCCTGCTGGAGATCGAGGGGGTGCGCGAGCGGCTGAAATTGGCGCAATACGACGTGGCGCCAGCCCAATAAGGAGCTTTGGCGCTGTTTTTCGCGATCAATTCATCTGCAAAGACCTATAAGCCGTTACAAAAAAATTGACATTATTTCCCCTTTCGGACAAATCCAGATTTGGATAGCAAGATCTTGTTCAAAATGTATCTCACCTTATGCAAAATTTGAATAAGTGGTTTTTGATGTAGCCTATGTATGTTCAAGATGCCTAGGATAGACCTAAAAGCACTCTTCAAATTTTGCGTAAGGTGAGCGTATAACCAAAGGGGAAAACATATGAAAAAGCTACTACTTGCCCTAGCCGTCGGGTCAACTTCATTACTTTCCGCTGTGCCCTATTACGACGACCACTGCCCCGCCTGTGCCTACGAATCTTGGTTGCAAAATAGAAACGAACAGCATAGCGACGAACATTATGGCGACCCGCGCTGGAGGAAAAGACCTTATAGACATTGGAATAGATATGATCGCCCCCGCTATGACAACAGGTATTCTGATGAAAACAGGTATTCAGACGAATATGAACCGCGGTGGCAAAATAGAAATGAACGCTATAACGACGAATATTATGGCGACCCGCGCTGGAGGAAAAGACCCTATGGACATTGGAATAGATATGATCGCCCCCGCTATGACAATAGGTATTACGATGAAGACAGATATTCGGACGAAGAAGAGCATAGAGATCGCGGACAGTATGGCCGTATGCGCTATTCTGATGAAGAAGAGAGCAGTCCCTCTTCTCGAGAATATATGGGGGGTGGAGAAGACAAAAGAGAGATGAAAAAGTCCAACTGGAGCGACAAAAAGA
>Ga0206859_1149_pt1 | contig 10574 bp, 12 predicted proteins | sample Alteio_BWOrgCont_47_FD_152882 | JGI IMG/M metagenome (GOLD analysis project Ga0206859, IMG submission 152882) | Enriched cells from forest soil in Barre Woods Harvard Forest LTER site, Petersham, Massachusetts, United States -... | ecosystem: Environmental > Terrestrial > Soil > Temperate forest >... | reverse complement strand
CTTTTGCGCCACGGCTTGTTGCTTGGCCGTCACTGCGAGGAACAGCGTCATCTCCGGCCGCGCTTCTGAGAGCAGCTTCCAGGTGCGGGAGGGAGTGGCAGCTTCTTTGCCGGTCAGGCGCTTGGCCAGGTCTTTGGAGTTGTCTTCGAGATCCTTCCAGGCCTCGACCAGGTCTTTTCTTGGGATGGAACGACGAATGTCGGCAACGTCTTTGTCGCTAAGGCGCGACGTCAGGAAATACAGCACCGCGGGCGAGGGATCGGGCGTATAGCCGAGTTCATTCATCTGCTGGCGCGTTTTGACGAGTTGACTTAGTCCGACGGTGTCCACTTTGGCGGTGGTCCAGTGCGGGTTCAGGACTTTGAGCCAGTCTTCTTTCTCCAGGGAGCGCACTATGTGCAGCGGATCGTCTTCGTAGGCGAGTTGCTCGATCTCGATGCCAATCGAACGATGGTTGACGTGGTCAATATAGTTATTTTCCCGGGCCGACTGGTAGCGCGCCTGGGTGCGCTCTTCGAGCGGCCAGTGAAAGCGGGCGGCAAAGCGCGTGGCCCGAATCAGACGCGAAGGATCTTCGACGAAGGCGTAATTGTGCAGCGTGCGGAGCAGCTTGGCTTCGATGTCCGCGGCGCCGTTAAAGGGATCCATCAACAGGCCGCGCGAACCGGGGTTCAGCGAGAGCGCCATGGCGTTGACGGTGAAATCGCGGCGGCGAAGATCTTCGATGATGGTGGAGGGCGCAACCTGGGGCGGCTTCCCTACTTTTTCGTAGCGTTCGGTGCGCGCGGGACTGATCTCAGCCCGCACCTTGCCGGGAAGCACGAGGTAGATCGCTTTCAGGTCGTCGTCGGTGGAGGAGACGATGGCGCCAGCGCGCTCCAACTCTTTTTGAAGTTTGAGGGGATTGCCCTGGACGGTGAAATCGAGATCGCGAATGGGAAATCCGCTGATGATGTCACGCACGGCGCCGCCGGTGAGATAGATGTTCATCTCCGCGGCGCGGGCAACGTCCTGCACCAGCGTGACGCCCCGTTGTTGATCGGGCGTTAGACGAATTTCCATGGTGTAGATGTAATCAGCCATGCGTCATTCGGAAGTGCAGGGTTAGGCCAGCGAGCGCAGTGGGACAGAGATTTTCCACAGGGCACACCGGGAACTTAGGAATAGACCCGCCGACTTCCACGTAAACTGCTCTGTAGACTAGCTTTAGGCGATTCAGGCGTGGCCTCGGTAAGCTATAGAAAATATCACAACGTTAACGTTTTGGCTACTGCGAACGAGATGACTGACTATGTTCGCAACAAAAGTGTGAGAATGTGACTACGCCGAAGCTCAGGAAGCCGCAATCCTGGCGGTTTTGGCTCGACCAGCATGCCCTCGACCCACAAGAAGGTGGTAGTCCGTAAACTTGACCGCGACTCGATCAATGGCTTTGTCGCGCCCGCCAATTTTGTCCACGAATGCAAGCTGGAACTGCTTAATACCACGGGCAACGTGATCGCCATTGAGTTGCGCGAGGTCAAGGTGGTTTACTTCGTGCGCGAGTTCGGTGAGGCGGATTCGCCCAGCCGCAAGACTTTCACCACTCGACCGCGGACCGAGGGCTTGTGGGTCCGGCTGCGCTTCAAGGATGGCGACATTCTGGAAGGAATGATGCCGAACGACCTGTTGCAGGGTTCGGCGGAGGGATATTTGATCAATCCTCCGGACCTGCGGTCGAATACACAACGGATGTTTGTGCCGCGGAGCGCACTGGAGTCTCTGACGGTGCTGGCAGTGATTGGGGCGACGCGACGGCGACGGCGCGGGATGCCGAGCGATGCTTTACAGGTGCCTATGTTTGGGGAGCAGTAGATTTGAACGGGCGCACGGTTTCATCTTGCGGCGCGCCTAAAGCCCCGCCCATTCACAGCTATTTCTTGAATAACCTTTGGTCGAATGGGTAAGCGTCGTGCCAGAGGACGTGGATCTTTGCGGCGTCTGGATGCAGAGGGTTCAGCAAGAGGTTGACGGTCTCGGGCAGGATTACGGAGGGCACTTCCAGCAGCGCAGTCTGGTTGCGCGCGAGCCATTCGTCTCCGAGGGTGCGGGAGGCGATTTCGTTTCGTCGCCAATCGTCGGTGAGCGCGGAGAAGTGCATTTTGGGTAAGTCGTCCGGCGCTTCAGCTTTCAGGAGACGATAACTCGCGGGCAGTTGATCGGGCTTGAGTTCAAGATGCACCAGCGCCTCGACCAGGGCTCCGGCGGGAGTAGCGGCGAGATAGACAATCGGACGCCCGCGGGTATGCCAACGGGCTGAAGCTAGAAGGCCGCCGCGTCCGTCGAGCGTGTCGTGATTGCTGATTCTCCAGAGAAACACTCAGGCAAACATTCCTTCGTCGATCTGCACCAGCATTTCTTCCACTAAGCGGCCACCGGTTTCTGTGGACATCATCTGGATGGGGGTCTTGCCCTCGAATCGGGTTTTGGGTTCGCGCACCCAGGTTAGTGCTGACGCGGCATCGCCCAGCGTGGCTTGCGCACGCGCCAGAATGCGGGCAGTACGGATGGCGCGATCGGATTCTTCTTTCGACAACTTCTGACGGCTGGCTTTGCGATGTTTGAAGGTACGGCGATGAATCACCAACGCATGAACTTCGTCGCGAGTGAGGCCGTGGCGAGTCATGCGGTTGACCGTAGTCAGCGGCAGACCGCGCTCGGCGAGTGAGGCTAATTCGAGTTCTGAGGAGATGCGTCCGCCAAGCCACTCGCGGAGGAAGTCGGAGAGTTGGTGGGCGGTGGAGAGTGAGGTTGCTGGGCTGGGTTGCATAGGGACATTATGCCATACAAATTGGGGCGAAGTGTACGATGTAACATCACAGTATCGCATAACTCATTGTAAACAGGGAACAAATACTCGGGATTGTGCATTTCATACAGGAGGGGATAGTATGATTCTCCTGTGGGGGTGTACACGGTGCGAGACTTACCGTTGCCATCGAATCCTGGTCATCAGTCGGAACCAGGAACTCTTCACTGGATTCTTGACCATCCGAAATTGTGGGGCATTGTGACTCTCTTAGCGATAGCCCTAACCTTTTCCCCGAGGGTTAGCGCCGGAGGCGTGTGGATCTGTTTGATATTGGCCGAAATAACAACTGCGGGTTTCGGGGCGAGTCTCGCCCAGAAAAGGCACGAATCCAAATGGGGATGGTCAATTGGCTTATCTGTGCTTGGATTATTACTGTTTGGTTTTTACGGGAACTGGTTACTAGGTGGCAAGAGCAAAAGCGTGGAACCGACCACTGCTATGCCTCAAGCTTCCAGTCAAGTTCCGACTGCACCCATGCCGAAGCGTCGTTGGACGCGTGATGATATAAGAACTGATTTGTTGTTACGTGGTAACGATGGCCTCTACCAAGCAGACATAACATATACAGGGAAAGTTCTTGTTGACCCGATAATCAGGATTGTGTTTTCTAAAGCAATTAAGTCATCGACACCGAAAGATGGTGTTTGGGTGAAATTCTACTCTAAGGATTCACAAAGAGAGGGAGTGCGTTATCCGGGCCAGGTCACCAATTTTGTAGATCAGCGGACATTGGAAATTTCTGGTCTGAAAGTCTCGATGTATACCAATGATTTTCTCAAAGTGTTCTTGAATATCCCAACGTTGGACGATCTTACGATCACGGACGTTCAGCATAAAATTCCATAGATCACGCAGCTTTCGGTGCAGTGAGTTTCTTGTATTCGAGGTTGTCCGAATGAATGAGCCGAAGCATAGTGTCACGGAACAGGAACGGGTTCTTGCGATTGTTGAATCGCCACGTCATTTCGGCGAGCTAGGCAGGGGGCGCCGTTCGGCCTCGCGTTCTTTTCTGCCCTTGGCAAGGCCGTAGCAAGCCAACGCAAGCCCAACTGCAACCACGGTGAGCAACTGCAAGGCATGGGTCATGAATGGCACCTACTCTCAGAGTGAACTAGCCGAGACATCTGACAGGGCAATTGCGTAAGCCTTGGCTTTCGCTTCACCTACAGTTGTGCCATACGCCATCGCGCCCGGGACTTCCGGAATCTCCGCTATCCAGCGGCCGTCTTCCTCGCGTTCTGTCTGAATAGTGACTCGCAAGCCTGAGCTCATAAGGTCAAGCATAGCCCGGACGAGACCGAGCCGGTCAACAAAATTGCAATCCGGGATGGTTCAACTGGCCACACGAACACCGATTTGGCACGCCGGTCGAGGCGCGGCTGAGGCCACGCCCTGCCAAAGCTGAGTGCAGACACTTCTGCCCCTACGGTATGGTCCCCTGGAAGCCGGCGAACTGGCCGTTGCTGCTTAGCAGGAAACGTCCGGCTATCAGGTTGCCGTCATTGAGTCCGTCGCCGCGAACGCTGTTTCCGTTGGGATCGTCAAAGATGTAGTAAGTCCCATTCTTCAGAAACGCACCATGTTCGTTGCCGTAGAAGTCATACCAGCCCATGATGACGTTCCCCGACTTGTTGATGACATGGGCAAAGTTGTCGAGCGCGCCGGGAATGGCGAGTGTGGTAAACGTCGATCCGTTATAGATTGAAGCCTCGGACAGGCCATTGGCGTCCAGCCAGTCCACTGTCATCAAGCCGTTGGCGTTGATCGACCAGACTGTGGCGTTGGTGCCGCCCGGCACATCAATGGTGGTGTAAGTAAAATTCTCGTACATGAATCCATGTTCCACATTGCTCGAGTCATAGTAGGTGCCGGTAATGACGCCGGCATCGTTAATGCCATAAGCGTAGGTGCTGATGGCGTTGGGGACGCCGATGTCGGTGTAGGCCCCGTTGGTGTATAGGAAACCCTCTTCGGTAATGGCGGCCGTGGAATAGCTGCCGACAATCTGGCCGGGGTTATTAATCCCCAGGCAAATCGTCGTTCCTGCCACCGCCTTGGGGTCGTCGATATTGGTCGCCGTGCCGTTTGAGAGCATCAAGCCATGCACGGCGCCGGTGGAATCGGTGTACCAGCCCGCGAATACATTCGGGTTGTTCACGGCATAAATGCTGGTGTTCTGTGCGTTGGTCACCTGGATGGTGGAAAGCGTATCGCTTTGCGGTGTGGCCAGGTAGCCATAGCAGGTGGTACCGGTCGCGCCGCCGCAATTCGCCGAACCCGGACCGTAGTAATAGCCGACGTAGGATCCGGTGCTGCTGACGCCCGCGGTGAAGATGAAGTCGTTCGGCGCAAACTGGCCGCCGATGTCGGTGAAACCGTGGAAGGTCTGAGCGCTGTCCTCGTACCAGCCGGTGATCTCGCCCGCGTCGTTGATGCCGGTGCAGGAGGTTTGCAAGGCTCCGGGAAAAACGATTTCGGTGATGTTACCGCTGGAGCTGCGCGAGTACCCGTGCGAGTTGTTGCCGGAATCAATGTACTGGCCTACGACCGTGTTCGAGCTGTTCATCCCTAAAGCAAAGGTATTGTCGGTGCCGCTGCCGTAAAAGGTGGTGACCTTGCCGCTGATATTCACGAAGCCCTGGTTGGGCCCGCCGAAACCGGTTGCGCCGGCAAAGTTCCCAGCCTTGTTGATGCTAAATATCGAAGTGGACGTTCCCTTGGCGACATCGTACTGGCTGTATTTCGTGCCATTGTGGGTGACGATAAAGCCGTGATAGAAATTGTCGGTTCCGAGGAAGTCTCCGACGGCGACGTTGGCGTCGTTGATCCCGAGGATGCGGGTGAACTTGTTTGATTTGGGCGCTGAAAAGGTCTTGAAGTTGTTTCCGCCGAGATAGGCGAAGCCAACGGTGGCGCCGCTGGAGTTGATGAAGTCTCCCACCACGATGTTGCTCTTGTTCACTCCGTTCGGATAAGTGTTGACAGCACCTGGGGCGATGATCTGGACGACCTTCATGGCTTGAGCACGGCCTTGCGAAGGGCTCAGCGCGGCAAAGAGTACGGCGAGCAGAACTTGGCGGAATGGGAATCGGTTGCCGGCTGAAGAGGGGGTTGCGTTCATGACTTCCTCCATCGTGGTGTTGTAGGGATCAATCGCTCTCGCGGACGGACGTTCTCGTCCGAATGGCTACTGCGCGGCGGGGGAACCGCAATTAAGGCAAGACATTGTGGTTCACCTTGGTGGCATGGGTCAAGATGAAACAATTTGCACACCGACCCGGTACAATCAGCCTTCCGATTGTCTCCACGGGATACCACCATGAAACTTGCAGAGATCGCTTCCACTGTGGGCGCGCGGCTGGAGAATGGCTCGCCTGAGACTGAAATCACTGGCGTGGCCGGCATCGAAGAAGCTGGGCCGGGACAGGTCACGTTTGTTGCCAATCCAAAGTACGCGGCGGCGGCGCGCACCACGAAAGCTGCCGCGGTGATTGTGGCCGAGGACTTCCCTGCCATTCCGGCGGCCATGCTGCGCAGCGGGAATCCATATTTGGCGTTTGCGAAAGCGATTGGACTGTTTCATCAGCCGACGAAGTATGCGGCGGGAGTGCATCCTACAGCGGTGGTGCATGCTTCGGCGCGGATCGGTGCGGGCGCGCATGTGGGGCCTTACGTGGTGATTGGGGAAGACGTTGTGATCGGCAAGAATGCGGTGCTGCTGGCGCATGTGGTGATATATCGCGGGGTGAGGATCGGCGACAACTTTTTTGCTCATGCACATGCGGTTGTGCGGGAGGGGTGCCGGCTGGGAAACAACGTGCTGCTGCAAAACGGTGTGGTCATTGGCGCGGACGGCTTTGGCTTCGCCAAGGATGACGCGGGGCGTTGGTATAAGATTCCGCAGCCGCAGCCGGTGGTGATTGAGGACGATGTCGAGATCCAGGCGAACTCGTGCATTGACCGGGCGAGCGTCGGCGAGACTCATGTCGGGCGCGGGACGAAGATCGATAACCTGGTGCAGGTGGGTCATGGTTCGCACATTGGCGAAGATGCGCTGCTGGCATCGCAGGTCGGCCTCGCCGGATCGACCGAGATCGGCAATAAAGTGATTCTGACCGGGCAGGTGGGAGTGGTGGGTCACTGCAAAGTTGGAGATGGTGCGATTGTTACTCCGCAGAGCGGCGTGGCCGGCGATATAGAGGCGGGTGCGATTGTCAGCGGGGCGCCAGCGGTGGAACACAAATTATGGTTGAAGTATTCGGCGCTGCTTAGCAAGTTGCCGGAGATCGCTAGAGCGGTGCGTGAGAGGAAACCGTAACCACAGGGGGCACAGGGGATCACGGAGGAAAGTCTTCAGGCTGAGGCGGCGTCTTTGTTGGCTCGAAACTCTGGCGGCAGGCCGCTCTCGATCACGCGACGAACCGTCTCCATCAGCTCGTCGCGGGTGCCAAAATCTTTCGGCTCGATGGGATCGTGAAAGATTACATCCACTAGACCGGGCTTGATGGCAAAGCGCGTCTTGGGCATGACGTAGTGCGTGCCCACGATGGTGATGGGGACCACTGGAACTTTGCAGCCTTCAGCCAAATAGAACGGACCTTTCTTGAAAGGGATCAGCTTGCCGTCGAAGGAACGATGGCCCTCGACGTAGATGGTCATATTGACTCCCTGGCGGACGACTTCACTGGCGAACTTCACGGCGGCGATACCCGCTTCGCGGTCGCCGCGGTCGACTGGAACCATCGAGCCCATGCGCATGGCCTTGCCCATGATTGGAATATTGAAGAGTTCCCTCTTGATGAGGACCGAAGTGCGGCGCGGCAACAGCGGGACGGTGATGGCCGGGTCGAGATTCGAGATGTGGTTCGACATAAAAACATAAGTGCGATTGGGATCGAGTTTGTCGAGGCCGATGACGCGGGTTCGCACGCCGGTGAGGCGCACTCCGGTTGCCGCGCCCCACATGAAGACCTTGTACATGAGATTGACGTTGCCGACTAGAAACGACCAGGGGATGAAGAACAGGGCCACGGGAATCAGCGCCAGTGCCCAGAACGTCAGCATGAGAACGGTGCGGATCACGGTTTGGGTTGAGTCTCCATAGTTTATTGCCCGGCTTTGGCCTGGCTTGCAGCGAGTGACTTCAGGCGCTCCGGCAGTTTTTCGTAGATGCCGCCGAAACCTCCGTTGGAGAGAATCGCGACGACATCTCCCGGGCGCAGCTCGGGGGCTACGAATTGCACGATGCCGTCGACTGTGGCTACGGTTCTGGCGCGGCGGCCTTTTTGTTGTATTTGTGTGGTGACCGATGCCAAATCGAGCCGTTCGCTCTCCGGAATGGCTTCCGACTTGAAGACTTCGGCTACCACCACTTCATCGGCAAGAGCCAAACTTCCGGCCAAGTCATTCTGGAAGACATTGCGACGGAGTGTATTGGAACGAGGCTCGAGAATCACCCACAAGCGTGCGCCGGGATAGCGAGAGTGCAGAGCTTTCAAAGTTCCTGCGATGGCTGTGGGGTGATGAGCAAAATCGTCAATGATGGTGATGCCGTTTATGGTGGCACGAACTTCGAGGCGGCGTTTCACGCTCTTGAAAGTCTTGAGAGCGGCAGAGATTTCTGCCGTGCCGATGCCACATCCGGCGGCCAGGGCGGCGGCTGCCGTGGCATTCCACACGTTGTATTCACCCGCCAACGGAAACTCGAAGTTGGCCCACGGCTTGCCATCGCGCAGGACGGTCCAGGTGGTGCGCGCGGGATCCAGACGGAGGTCGGTGATTCGCCAGGTTGCTTGCGGGGTGGAACCGTAGCGTTCGACGGGACAGAAGGCGCGGGCCAAGCAGAGGTCGATACTCTCTCCTTGGTCGAAGCCAATGATTCGTCCACGCTTGGGGATTAGGTTGACGAGGCGTTTGAAAGCAGTTTCGACGGCGTCGAGATCTTTGTAGATATCGGCATGGTCGAACTCGACCGAGGTAAGGATGATGGCGTCGGGAAAATAGTGGAGGAACTTAGGGCCCTTGTCGAAGAATGCAGTATCGTACTCGTCGCCTTCGAGGATGAAGTGCTTGCCCTGTCCGAGTTGAAAGCTGCTGCCGAAGTTTTCGGCGATGCCGCCGATAAGAAAGGATGGCTGCAATCCGGCGGTGTGAAATATCCAGGCCAGAATAGAAGTTGTAGTTGTCTTGCCGTGGGTGCCGGCGACGACGAGGACTTCTTTGCCGCGCAGGAATTCGTCATGCAGAATCTGCGGCAGCGAACAGAAGGGGATGCGCTGATCGAGGATATGTTCCAGTTCGACGTTGCCGCGGGAAACTACGTTGCCGACGACGACGAGATCGGGCGTTGGATTGAGATTCTCGACGGCAAACGGCTGACGGACGGTGACACCCAGCGACGCTAGAAAATCGGACATGGGTGGATAGGCGGCGGCGTCTGATCCGGTGACGCGGAATCCCCGCTGCTGCAACATGCCGGCGAGTGAGGCCATCGCGGTGCCGCAGATGCCGATCAGGTGAATGTGTTTCCCGTTAGTCATGAGTCAAGAACCTTCACCACAGACGACACAGGGGAGCACAGAGGAACCCCCGCTATCCATCAGTTGTTGCCGATTCCACAATCTTTAGGTTTACCTCCCCGCCTTTCACATTCAACGCAGCACGCACGCCAATCGGCAATGTGATGTTGCCGTGTGAGACGTGGCCGGAGCGCAAGCCGTAGGCGATGGGCACTCGCAGATCGCCTAAGACTCTCAGCACGACTTCTTCCAGGGAGTAGCCTTGATTTTGGTGCTGCACGCAATCCAGCATTTCGCCAAAAACGATGCCTCGAACGCCCTTCAGCTTGCCGGCCAGTTTCAATTGCATCAACATGCGATCGATCTGGAAAGGGCGAGCGGCGACGTCTTCGATGAATAATATCGTTCCGGCGGTTTGGATCTCGTAAGGTGTGCCCAGCGACGCGGCCAGCATGGAGAGGCAACCGCCGTAGAGAATGCCTTGGGCTGAGCCTTCGGCCAAGGGCTTGACGTCCGCGAGATTGATGGCCCATTCGGACACTGCGCTGAGCGCGTTCTTCCAGGAAACGATATCTATCCCGTCGGCGTGCGCGAAGTCTTTGGCGGCCATGGGGCCGTGAAAAGTTACCAGGCCTGCAGCGTCAGTGAAGTAGGTCAGCAGCGTAGTAATGTCGCTATAGCCGACGAAAATCTTGGGGTGGGACTTGATCTTTTGCAGGTCGATGGCTTGGAGCAGATGGTTGGCGCCGTAGCCGCCGCGGGCGCAGACGATGGCGCGAACTTCAGGCCGCACGAACATGTCTTCAAGTTCTTGCGCTCGGCGCTTGAGAGATCCGGCGAAGTACAAGTCTTGATCAAGAATCGAGTCGAAGTAGAAAGGCTTGTATCCGAGCGCCCTCAAGGCTTCGCAACCTGCGTCGAGCAGTTCGCGCTTGAGGTTGCTGGCGGGAGCGATGATGCCGATCGTGTCACCGGGATGAAGACCAGGTGGCTTGGTGCGCGGGTTCGGCGGCGTGGGCAGCATGTGAAGTCCCAATATTAAAGGAAAAATTCTCCGCGGCAGATTAGCTGAGCGGGTCCGCGGAGGAACACCTGGCCGCGCCAGCGGACGGTTTGCGTGCCTCCGGAAGCGTGCACGCGCACTGGCGACTCGGCCTTATTCGTGGCTATAGCGGCAACGGCGGCAGCGCAGGAACCGGTGCCGG
>Ga0206859_1147_pt1 | contig 10730 bp, 14 predicted proteins | sample Alteio_BWOrgCont_47_FD_152882 | JGI IMG/M metagenome (GOLD analysis project Ga0206859, IMG submission 152882) | Enriched cells from forest soil in Barre Woods Harvard Forest LTER site, Petersham, Massachusetts, United States -... | ecosystem: Environmental > Terrestrial > Soil > Temperate forest >... | reverse complement strand
CTGGCTATGCACACGCAGGCTGCAATTGCATTGTTGATTACATTGCGTACAAAAAAGCATGGATTGATGATTTGCATACAAAACTCACCGGGATAAAAACATACTGGGTAAAAATAGAGATACCATTGGATGTGTTGGAAGAACGAGAACGTGCACGCGGAACATCACCAGTCGGCCATGCGCGCAGTCATTACGATACTGTGTATGCAGGCATACAGTATGACCTTGTTTTGGATACTTCTAAACTCTCTGCTGCCGAATGTGCCAAAAAAATAGAGCTCTTTATAAAAGAGATCAGTTAAAGAGTTGATCACTTGAAAAGAGATATAGTTTATGGTTTCATACCAGCAAGCCTAATAAACTGCTCTGCATCAAATTCAACATCTTCAGATAACCCATGAATCTGCTGTGCAGGGATAAATGGTATTGTCATAGCGCGAGCAGCATGTTCGTCATGCCACGTATCGCCGATAAAAAAGAGATTCGTTCTGTCTTCTATCTGGTATAGTTCTTGCAATAGATCTTGAATCACCATAAGCATGCCGATGCCGGGCTTTTTGAACTGTCCTACCAAATGCATATAACGTTGATCTTCATGGGCTGTGCGGATTTCAAGATCATCAGCAGAAGAATGTTTGATAACGACATAACATTGCGTGCCGCCAATGGCGGGTGAAAAGGTGGCCAGAGAGATAGGGAGTTTGTTCATCAAAGCAGTAAAACGCTCAATAACCCGTTGTGGGTCAAAGTTTTGCAACTCGCTTTCAGGAGTTTTGCAGCCAGAGCATATGATGTTTATAATACCTTCAATTTCCATCAGGCGTTGCACATTCGGCAGTAAGATCTTTGCCTGATGTGAACTATCGTTGGGATTGGCAGATCCCATAACGGTGCCATCATTGTCCCAGATCAGTATTGTTTTTGGCATTAAGATTCTCGTTGATAACCATGAGGATTTTTCAATAATTACAATACATAGTATACCGTGCATATTCTTTAAAGCCCATGCGTTCGTACAATGGTTTTCCTGCCTCAGATGCGAGTAAATACGCATTCTGCCACCCAGCATTGCGTGCATCAACAAGCGCTGTGTAACTAATCGCGCTGGCTAATCCTTTACGTCGATATGCCGGCAGCGTACCAATCCAATGAAGTGTTACCACTGAACCATGCTGCAATGACATACCGACTGCTGCCGCCTCATCTTTATAATAGCCCAGATATAGTCTCAGAGAATTCGGTATAGCTTTGCGCATCAATGTATGCATGACAACCGCTACTTGTGATGCATCAGCAGTAAAACTAGCTGCCATAATATTCGCAAATGTAGTGAGCTCTTGGTCATTATTTACATCAACTTTGCGTACCGTACAACTAGCTTTGCAGGGTTGATCTTGAAGCAAATCAAGCTCTATGCCCATTGCGGGAAATGAGAATCGTGTAGAAAGCTGGTGCGCTTCTAAAAGAGTTCTTACCTGTGCATCATGCTCTTCAACTGCCCAAGAAAATGGTCTACTGCCAAAAAAAGATTTGACCTGTTCGATTTCATCGGCAGTTGGTGTATCCGTATGCATAACACGGTTACAAGGACGAATGGTACTCTTACTGTCAAATACATTACAATGTGGTGTTGCAAGACTATATTGAAGACCTATAGAGGGATCCATATACAGAAGATATTGCAGAATAAGAGAAGTTAACTTCATGATTAAAGACCTATAAGTCTCAAAAACTGTTGTTTATCAAACTGCACTGCACGGTTATTTTCCGTCAATGCTCGATAGCTTTCTGGCAGGAACGGTGGGTTGTTAACAACAGCAAGCACTAAATCGTTCTCAGGAATAACAAAATGAGCAACGTTTGATGGAATGATGATAGCAGAGCCTTTTTGTACAACTTCTTCTGTGCCGCCAACAACCACAATACCGCTGCCTTGTAAAACAAAATAGATCTCTGTTTCTTTATGGTAATGCGGTTCAGAAAAATAAATACCACTCATATCGACTATGGCAAAATTTTCATTCGGGCGCACAATTGGATTGGCAAGTTCATATACAAGACCGCAACCCGTTTTTCGTGGGGTTATAGTTGCAACAAGCTGCTGCCAGTTCTCAATACTATTAATATATGGTTGCCATGCACCAAACAGTTCAATAGAGTCGCAAGGCGCTGCAGACTGAATATCTAAAGTGTTCATAATTGTTTGCTCCTTGCAGATAATAGAAATCGGCAGTAATACACCAGTACATGCGATTATGGTTATATATTGTAATAGATCATTCATAAAAACCCTTTTGGTGTGGGTGAATAATGCACGAATTATAAAATACCCAGTTTAGAGCGTCAAGATTGAGATTCCATCAGAAGTTTCTTCGAATATCATGAAATCGTATAATGGCACCTGCCAATAGCCAAGAGCAAGTCAAAATGAGTGGCAGTATCGATTATTTTTTGCAAAAGATGGCTTTAAATTGGCAATAAGTTGACGTCACCATTAATCATAGTACTCTCTATAATAGATGAGAAAATCCCGCTCTGTAGCGAAAATTCATAGTTATATCATTAATTTATAAGGTTTATTTCGTGAATACTCTTAAAGCGACTTACTTAGCCTTAAGTCTGATTATTTCACCTATGATCTGTGCAAAATCAACCATTCGTACAAAATCAGATTGTATAGATTGTACAATGGCAGGTTTTAGCCTTGGCCTGTTTGTGTCAAGTATGATGTGCGCAAAATCAGAGGAATCTCTTAGGCATCTTAGGGCAACAGGAGCTTTTTCCATTTTTTACGGTACTGCATTAGGGGGACATACTCTATGGCGATATTTATCAAATAAAAAAGATAAAAGCAGCGTCAAAATTAGGGAACGCAATTGGTTCGATTGTACTAGAGCTGCTGGATTAATAATAGGCGGTGGCTTGTTACTAAGTAGTTATAGGCCGACAACCAAGATTTCTAGAGGTTTTTAGTATGCGACTCTTTTTTCAATCTTTTATTACCTTTTCAGCCATTTTCATACTCTTATCTGGAACCGTTTTAGGCAATGAAGGCTCTTCGTCAGAAATTTGCAGTAATCCTATAGAACCTACCCCCTTTGTCCTACAATTCTTAGCAAAAAGCAAAGGATTCAATGATAAAAATATACAAAAACTAGCAACAGCTGGGGCTGTATTAAAAACTTCTTTGGTTGAAGATAAACCAGAAGCATCTGTTTCGGCACAGTTTGCGTTGAAAAATTCCCATGGTGTATTAGAGATTACTTCTGACATTGATCACACAGAGGTATATAACTCATTATCTGATGAACAAATACAATCACTGAAAGATTATGCTCAAAGTGCGCAAGAGTTTCAAAAAGATGCTTATACGCTCTGTAATTACACCGGCACTTTCTGTTTAGATGAAAAGAATCGCACGGCCAAGGCGGTAGTCACCAGTAAATGTAGCACGGCAATGGATTATGCCATGTTAATGTCGTTGATGACCGCGCATCCTCATTACAAGTAAATCTGTACACCTCGATTTAAGTTACTTATTGGATCTCTTCCGATACTGAGCCAACCCAGGCTCGTCGGTAGCGCACTTTGCAGTGATGGCACCTGGTTTCGGAAGAGCTCTATTTTGTTTCTGTTTCTGTCTTGTTCCTATCGGTCGTTTGATCAGGGATATTTGACCTAGACTTACGAACTGTGGATGCTTCTTTTTGTGCGACAGCTATAGCAATTTTATCTCTGTTTAATGCTAGTAGCTGTGCATCGATATCATCGGCTCTACTAAAGCTTTCATATTCAGGCTGCCCCTTATGATACACAGGCTGAATGTCAAAGAATTTATCCATAAGCTTTTTCGCGTTCTTTTCTTGCTCCATACAATATAATAAAGCGGGAAAGAGGAAGAGCGTTAGTCCAGCATTTAATGTTATAAAAGATTTCTTCATATTTTTTCACTTTTCCGATTAGAAGTTGCTCTCTAAGTCTGTTGACCATTCCACTTAAGAGCCTTTACCAGACGCTTATTGTTTATGCTTGATAGCCATTGTGTATATGATAACCATCTTGTATAAGCAGCAGCAAGATGCCAATTGTTATTATCTACACATATGAATCTTGTTTCTCTGGGTGACACAGCAGTTACGGTCATATCATCTGACATCATTACCGTAGGTAAAGATTTTTGCTTGTCTAGGTTAACTAATTTTCCCCATGCTTCGTTACTGGAAAGACGGTTACAACAGAGACAGGTGCCCGTTTTATTTGAACAAAATGAATCAATAAATGAGATATGACTGAAACTACTGGTGGCATCTCTATAAACTATGTTTCCTTGACGTATTGAACAAGTGCCAGAAGGATCGTTTTGAATAAATGCGGTTGTTATATCTACAGCATTTTGTTCGTGTCGAAATGACCTAATACCGATAATACTAAATAAACCTGTCGTTCCTGGACAGGTTTCATACTCTTCACGTCCTTTCAGATCCATAAGATCTTTGGTAAGTTTGTAATATCTGAGATCGTCCTTTGTTGGTCGTAGGAAATCAATGACGAGACTAACAGCATCTTTGGTTAATACCGATTGTAGCGTTGTTACTGCGGTATTTGCATGTGCTGTTTTTTTTAATTGATCACCATGTATGTCATCCAGTTCTTGTTGCGTAGCTGATAGAAGTATAAGTCTGTCGCTCCCATACAAATAAGAACTCCATACAGATAGCATGCTAAAATATAGAAATAGGATTCTCATCTTAAACTCCAGTGCCATCTAATAAAACATAGCTTCACGATAGTTGTAAAACGATTACACTATACCCTATATGGTAATGAAAGTAATCTCTCTGCCCATACATAATCTTACCGAAAAAATAATTTCAAAAATTCGGATACGACAATGGAAACAGCTGCAAAATATATCGCAAACCTTCAAGATCTTCTACAAGAGCTTGAACCTGCTAAAAAGCAAGTCTGGCTTATTGCTATTGACGGCAGACCTTGCTCTGGAAAAACGACTTTGACTGAACAATTGGTAGAACCATTGGATGCTCAAACCATGTATCTTGATGAGTTTTTCATTCCTCCAACACAGTGGGCGAACAATATAATACCGGCTTTTCCTTTTCCTTACATTCGTTATCAAGAATTTATTAAGGGCATAAAAACGCTTGCTGCTGGCAAAGCGTTTCATTACTATAGCCATGATTGGCAAGCTAATAGATTGGCATCAGAACCTACTACCATTTCACCTAACAAAACTATCATTATAGAAGGGATTTCTGTATTAAGCCCTGAACTTGTGGGTTATTATGATAAAAAAATATGGGTTGATAGTGCTAGCAATACCGAATATGCAGCAATAGTAGCGCGAGAAAAGAATAAAAATTTGGATCTTTGGAATAGCATGTATATTCCCAGTGTAGATATATATTGCCAGACAAAACCATGGCTAAAGGCTGATATTGTGTATGCAGGTCGTGGGATACATCAAAAGGATGCCGTATGAAAACATTAACTATGACTACTCTTTTTTGCTTGCTCTGTTTTCAAAATATTGTTTGCTCGCAAAACGATACTCACCCTAAAAATACGCACCATTTAAATAAGTGTCTTGATCCTTCATCATTGATTTTACAACGATGCACTAGCACACCAAGAAGAATGTGGCCCTTTGAAAGCTCAACAACAAAAGCTTGCGATTATATTAATAATTATCTGTTGTGTCTTTGTTTGCATCAAGGTGTGCCTCCTGTTCATGATGTCATGGTAGCGGATGATCCATTAACCAGTGGACTCGTAATTTCAGCTATTGGTAAAGCTGAAGAGAACATGAAAGATGCTATAAGAACTGTTTTGGATGATCAGCCTGACAAGATTAAATGGCAAGAATTCAGCAAAGTTAAGCAAGCATCCAAAACAGCATCAGAAATTGGAGTGATTCATTTTAGGGCTGAAAGAGAAAAATTTTAGGAAATTAGGCTATTCTTATGCTTACCGTACGTAACCTTACCAAAACATTCACCTCCGGTAGGTGGCCGTTTGCGCAAAAACGTTCATACACTGCGGTGAACAATATTTCATTCAGCCTAAAGCCGGGTGAGATCTTGGGTTTTCTTGGCCCCAATGGTGCCGGCAAAACCACTACCATTCAAATGCTCTTGGGAACGCTGACACCAACGAGCGGTTCCATACACTATGACGAACATAACTTTGCCAAACAACCTATTGAGGCGCTAAAAAAAATCGGTTACGCAAGCGGCTACGACAAGCTACCGCCCCGTCTTACGGTGGCAGAGAACCTTGATATTGTCGGACGCATCTATGACATATCAGGACCACGTCGAACACAACAGATTACCAAGCTATTAAATATCTTTGGTATCGATGCATTACGCCACCGACAAACAGGCACGTTGTCTGCTGGGCAAGCAACACGTGTAATGCTGGCCAAAGCGTTTATTGCCGATCCAGATATCGTGCTGCTTGATGAGCCAACTGCCTCGCTTGACCCTGATGTTGCCCACGAAGTGCGTCAATTTATCCTTGCGCAGCGAAAAGAACGAGGTATTGCTTTACTTATCACTTCTCACAATATGGAAGAAGTAACTGAGTTATGCGACCGCGTACTGGTCCTCAAGCAAGGAGCAATCGTCGCTGATAATACACCGCAGGCTCTTGCAGAGTCGATTAATAAAGTTCGTGTACATTTGACGGTAACAAACAATGCTCACCTGTTAACCACATTTTTGCACGACGCCAGCATCTCTTTTACCACTCATGCAAACCAGTTCACCATTGAGCTTGATGAGCATGCTATCGCACAATTTCTTGCTGACTTAGCAACGCGAACCATTATCTACTGTCATATCTCTATCGACAAACCAACGCTAGAAGATTACTTTCTAACCATTGCTCGCCACAAGGAATCCGTATGATCAATCTATCGGCAAGCTGGGCAATAGCATTACGCCATATACGCATGTGGCGCCGAGACCCCAATTTTTTACTGGGCGCATTCTATTGGCCTTTACTTGATATTTTAATCTGGGGATTCTTGGGTTCATGGATACAACAAAGCCAAGCAACACAGTTTCATAACTATGAGATGATAGCGCTGTTATGCGTTTTACTCTGGCAATGTGTTGGACGTGCAAGTAATGCACTTATTACTTGTTTTAATGAAGAGCTATGGTCACACAATATTGTGAACCTTTTTTCATTACCATTGCGTATAACTGATTGGATAGTAGGAGCAATCATATTCACCGGAATTATTCTCAGCATGATTTCTTTCTTTTGTATCTTTGTATGTGCCTTGTTGTACCAGATATCATGGTTGCAACTGTTGTCTGCCTTTTGCATCTTTGCACTGCCGCTCTTTATCTGTGGCATTTGGGTCAGTTTTATGGCATTGCAAATCATTGTTCTGCTGGGCAAGCGCAGCGTGGAATTGGGATATGTGATCGTCTGGTTTTTATTACCCTTCAGCGGTGCTTACTACCCGATAGAAGTGCTACCCGCTTGGGGACAAACAATCAGTACTGTGATACCCATGAGCTATCTGTTTCAAGGTATGCGTGCCTATCTTATGTATGACCAAAATCCTGCCTCATATTTGATTACGGGGTCTGTTATGGCATTGGTCTATGCCAGCGTGGCAATATTGCTTTTTGTGTGCTGTTTTAAATACAGCAAGCATCACGGGCTTGCACGGTTGGCTGATTGAAAGCTCTTTTTTCAATGTTTCCGACCACTATCTACGGTTAAGAGAACTAAAGCATAGGTGCATGACTATTTAACGCTTCTGCTTCATCAGATCATCAAAAAGACGACTGAATTCATGCTTCTTACGATTAACAATGCGAACATTACCTTCATCATCTATGGTTATTACTGGTTGAGGCCCCGCGGCCTTTATATCTTTTAACAGCAAGGCAGTCATTTTTCCTTTATTGTTGTCCCCTCGTTCGGCATAAATTCTTGTAACTTTATCGGGATAAATTTTAAGTGTTTCCTTGCTATGCCTGCCGCCAGGGAAACGTCCTGAGTCTAATACCTCTACTTGTGGTTCTGATTTACTGCTTTTAGAATATTTTTCAACAATAGCGGAAGTTAATCCATTTGTTCCACTGATTAAGTACCAACTATAACCTAATGAGCTTTTTGATGCAGCCCACGTATCAACAACTGCTTCAATAGGCTCTTTTGCTAAAGGTTCAGGTGTTTTTTCTGTAGCTTTTGAGATATCAATTTTAAGAATATTTACGGCCGTTCCTTTACCGCGAAGCTCTTTTCCTACTACAATTTCTGATCCTGGAGGAGCTTCTTGACGTGAGACAATTATACTAAATTTTTCCGATGGCTTATTTTTATAAAAGGCGGTTATTTTATTCAGCCCTTTGGTTTTTTCCCAATCAAACCAAAGTTTTTTTGCAAACCTATCAGTATTATCGGTAAAGGTAGATTCTCTGATTAAAGTTTTACCATCTTCACTGGTTATTTTGATGGTCACTTTTTCTTTTTTAGATTCTTCAACCCCTGCTCCATCTTCTCTTCTAGCTCTTACTGCTTGTTGATCAGGTTTAAGAGCACTTACGGTTTGCATACCAAAAACAGATAGCGCAACAATAACTACCGCACGTAAAAATTTCATTACTTTTACCTCATGAATTATTGAAAGAGTTTCACGAAAGAAACCATAACGCAATGCACAATCAAAATAAAAGTGTTTTATCAGAGCAATGCACAAATAGCCTCTCCTGTTTAAAAAGACTCTCGTTATGGTAAAAACCAAGACGGGAGCTTTTTTTCTAGAACATCTTTTTGCCATTAGGTACTGGTAGCGTAGGCGAGATTAACACCACGTTTCCCTTCTCATCTGGCACTCCAAGCGTTAGGCATTGTGAAAAGAATGACGCGATCTGCTTTTCAGGGAAGTTCACGACCGCCATCACTTGCTTGCCCAGAAGCTCTTCTTTTGTATAATGCTGTGTAATCTGTGCAGATGAGCGCTTGACGCCAATTTCAGGACCAAAATAGAGCTCTTCGGGAACTGAATACTATCTCTGAAAGTTGCGCTAGCATCAAACCAAGATTGACTAAGTATCCGAAGAGATCCAATCAATAAGCAATTGATAAGCAGGTTTTCTTGCTTGCGGAAAATCTTTTACTTCAGTAATAGTCCCAACGCGAATATCAACCTTTTCAAAATCTGCATATGAGATCATATTCATAAATAACCTTTATCATATTGCGTGTGCTGGTGCTGTACGAACATACCAACTCTATAATACCGTCAAAAATAGTAGCTGCAAAGCGATTTTTTTGCTTTTCTTGTTCATTACATTACAATTGGAATCATAGATAAATGCTTAAAATAGAATAATTATCAAGGATCTCTCGATGAACAAGTTATTAATTTTTGCCGTTCTATCTTTGTTCTCCTGCAAAACAGTGTTGTCATTGCAAGAATCTGTGACGAACACAGCCACTACTTCACATAAAGATACTCCGGTGACAGATTTAATTATAGACAGACTAAGCTTAAATAAACATATCAACACGGATCGGATAGAGGTTTACGACCATGAGGTAAAGTCTGGTCCTACTTATGCAACAAGCAAAGGAATACTCACCCCATACACGCATACTCCATCGGAATTCCTCATATTGTATAATCTGGTTCCGGGATTTGTGGATATCACTGCTAAAATATACTATGATGGCAACCCTGATGCCCCAGCATCCGTTGGTAGCACTCCAAAGGATGAATTTAGTGTGTGTTATAGACACAGTAGCTTTTATATGCTCCACCCTCAAGGAGAAGCATTAGGTAAAACAGAATATCTTTGTCGGGCAAGCATACCAGCTGAACTATATTTAAAGAAGATGAAAGAATTTAGAGAGCAGCATGCAGGCCAAATCAGAATCTGAAAAAATTGGTTAATGATCACTCTTGTTTGTCATGTTCTGTAACTCTGCTAACCTACATCGTATAATGTACATACAGTATTTTATCAGCAAGGGATTTAACATATGAAACAAACACTTCTACTCGTTTACTTATATTTTGTAAGTCATTCATGTGTCTATGCCTTTGATCAAGCAGCAATGCCAGCCAACTGTTTTTTAAATAATGCATGGTATCCGACAGCTCGATTAAAACTTTTGTTAACACTGGATTACGACATAAATCGAGCGGAAATGCTTTCATTGCTGGGACAAAAGGCTGACCCAAACGTCACCAATGGTGCTGTCTCAGGCTTAATCTTATATAAAGCTGTTAAAAAAAACGATTTTGAAGTTGCTGAAAAAGCTTTAGCTTCTGGTGCCGATCCAAACGTTATTGATGAAACTGGGGCATCATTGCTCATGCATACGGAATGTCCACGTATAGCCCAGTGCTTGCTTGATGCTAAAGCCAATCCTGCATTTGTTAATGAAGATGGTGAAAACCATTTGCATACAGCTGTTCATAAACCTTTTGAGTTAATGGCCATATTTTGCAATGCACAGGGAGACCCGAACAAACGAGATACCATACTAGGTAATACACCGGTGCATAGATTATTTAGCCGATCTATACTGGTTAGTGATTTTGGCAAAAAGGCGGCAGCTCTATTACTTGCCGGTGGTGACCCTACCATACAAAATGAGTTAGGTAAGACACCTCTTGATGTAGCAAACATTGGCCATATAACAGTTGCTAACACTATGATACAAGTATGCCCGTTGGT
>Ga0206859_1146_pt1 | contig 10912 bp, 5 predicted proteins | sample Alteio_BWOrgCont_47_FD_152882 | JGI IMG/M metagenome (GOLD analysis project Ga0206859, IMG submission 152882) | Enriched cells from forest soil in Barre Woods Harvard Forest LTER site, Petersham, Massachusetts, United States -... | ecosystem: Environmental > Terrestrial > Soil > Temperate forest > O... | reverse complement strand
GCATGGTTCTTGATCGTCCTGTGACCCATTTTTGGCTGTTTTTGAACCACGCCCATTTTCCCGATCAAAGCAAATTTTGAAAGAAATCTATTTTTTTTGCCGAGGTAGGTCAAGGGGTCGGCGCAGCCTCACCCTATGCCAGATATAGGCTGCAGCAATGACAGAGACAATAGCCCATATGGTCATGCGCGCGCCAGTGACAAGGGGAAGTGGGGGCTGGGGAGGGCGGCCAAGTCGATCTCCTACAGGCCAGATAATCCATGTAGGCGCTCCCTGTATGTTGGCCTGGGGGACAAAGCCAAATACACGGCTATCGCCGCTCATCGCATGGTTGTCGCCGAGCATCAGATACTGATCGTCGGGAATTTTTAGGCCGAAGGTGTGAAGAAAATCGAGGTCAAAAGAGCCATCTTCTTTGAGAGGAGGATGGCGATCTTGAAAGGAGATATAGGGACGCGAGCTGCTTGAGAGCTCTTGCCTGTGCATCTCTCTCTTTATAAAGGCCTGCAATGTGGGGTCGTCGCTCTTGAAAATAGAGCCACCCAAAAGAAATAGGGCGCCATCGCGGAAGTAGGCATAGCGGTGAGGAAAAGGGGCGTACCGCTCTGGTTGCGGGTCATAGGCCATGTTCCACTCTATTCCCAAGTTGAATAATTTTTGGACGTGGAGAGGATCGTGGCTATAGAGCTGGGAGTAAGGGGGAACGGGGTGAGCGATGGCTCCCCAGCCGATCTCTGTGGCTTTGCCGAAGTAAAATTCATAGGTGCCATCGGGAGTGGCGGAAAGTATCGGAGAACCTTTAGGGGTTTTAGAAGGCATTTGGATTGCATATCTCTCTGCTTTCTCTGCGCGTACGACAAAGCGGGCGGTATACATGTGAGCCATAAGGGCTTCGAGATGGCGGCGCTGCAGAGGAATAACGGCAGTATAGGAGGCCAATTCCAATCCCATGTCACCGCCTGAGCGAAAAAAACGCGCTTGAGAATAGTTCAAACTCGGAGTATGCCGCAGCTCTAGATATAGCAGTCCTTGTTCTATGCCCTCTTTTTCTATATCGCTGCGCGCGGCAAATTGCTCAGGAGTGAGTAGACGAGCCATGGCATAGTTGCCTATTCCCCAGAAATCGCTATAAGTGCGCAAGCTGCTATGCGGCTTTTTCTGCGCTGTAGGTTCATCTGTTATCCATTTTGTGCCATTGTAGATCTCTCCCAAAGCTGTCCCTGTCGGCGATAGGGTAAGTCTACCTATGGGTAGATGCATCTGATGGAAAAGCAGGCCATGGGCTCCCTGTGGCGTCACTTCTCCTTCAAAGGTGATAAAAGGAACCCATTCCAATCTGTCGAGCCACGGGGCCTTTAAAAGCTCTGTGAGAGGCTGTCCTTCTTTATCTATGCCATAAATTTTTCCCCCATAGAAATAGAGGGTATCGCCAGGTTTTCCCATGCAGCGCTTGATATAGCGCTTTTTTGCTGGGAAGAGGCCAAAGTAGGTTGTATTGTTGTCGGCGATAGGCATATTATCTCCAGACCAGATTACAATATCTGAGCGGGTGACAAGTGCAGGATGGAAAAAAAAATGGTCGGTGATAAGGGGGATGTTAAGGCCAAAAGCGGTCTTTGTCACTAGCAAGCGGTCTTGTTCTTCAAAGGAGGGGCGCATGGAGCCGGTAGGGATCTCGTAGGGTTCGAACCAGGTCTGGCGAATAAGCGTTGCTAAGGCCAGGGCGATGAGGATAGCAAGGGCTAGCTCGCGTATGTGGCCTGCCACGCCTTTGCGCATATGGCAAGAGGCAAAAGCTTCGAGCTGTTGGCATACCTGCGTAAGGCCATCTGTATCGCTATCATCGTGCAGTTTTTCATCAGTTTGGGCTAGGAGCCCTTCGAGCTGCTGCTTCTGGGGAGGGGTGAGGCTCTTGCTATTTTTGCGCCACCAGCGATAGCAGCTGTGAAGCAGGTGGCGCGCTTTGCGGCGGCTGTAGTGTTGGGTAGCCATAGAAAAGACCAAGTGGTGTGTTTATCAAGAGGATATGTTGAAATGAGGACAGATCTGAGAAGAAGACAAGTTTGAAGCCAGTTTATGTAGCGTAGGCTTTAGCCTGCGCTTGTTTGCACAGGTTTTAACCCGCATGCACATAACAACTGCTGTACGGATAATCTTCTGCCTTCTTCACTAAATGTTTTGGTTATAGTCTTTCTTGGAAGTCTCTGGAATCGCATTTGAATGTATCACAGAGCAAGTTTTTCGATTTATTTCGAAGGGCATACTTCCTGCTATTCCCGAGAAATAAAGCGAAAAAATTGCCTGTGATACATTCAAATGCGATTCCAGAGACTTCCAAGAAAGACTGTAAATACCAATCATGACCGTCACAAACATTTCCGAACTATAGGTTGCGGGTTAAAACCCGCAAAAACATGCACAGGTTAAAACCTGTGCAAACAAGCGCAGGCTAAAGCCTACGCTACATAAACTGGCTAAAGCCTACGCTACATATCGGCAAAAAAAGCTCTCGATGGGAGTTTTTAATTGTCCAGCACCGGAGCGTTTTCGAACTAATTTGACCGCAATCACGGAGTACAGAGAGGAAATAGTTAACTGACCGAAAATCCTCTCAACGAAGGTGAACAAGGCCCACACATTCCTTAGCTGCGCCGCCGTCGCCCTTTGCGCGCAGCAACTTTATCTGTCTCTACAGCCTTGATGGAAGGGGTGGCTACGCTATCGAGTGACAAGATAGATATCTCCTCGAGCGATAATGGCAGCAGCTCGCCCAGGGGCCGCTGCGTCTCTAAGTGCATGGAAGAGAGCAGCTGCTGCATGGCGCCATCTCCTTGCAAAGGCATCGGCATGGCAACTATTTGAAAGCGAAAGAGCCCTTTGGCGATCTCTTCTTTTAAGCTGCGTCCCAGAGTGTCAAAGAGGGCAAAGGCTTCATGCTTAAATTCTACTAGGGGATCCCTTTGGCCTACAGCCCTTAAAGATACATCTGTGCGCAGGTGGTCCATGGTCAACAGATGCTCTTGCCAACGCCTATCGAGCTGCCGCAGCATTAAGTTGCGAATGCCATCACTGATAGGATCATTTTCTGGTGCCCAGCCTCTTTTTCCTATTTCGTCAAAATGGGCTTGGTCGCGCGCAATCTTTTCTTTAAAGGCAGTGACTATCCTTTGCTTCACGAATTCTGCCATCTGCACCTTATCGAGGTTGTCTTGGTCGAGCTCTTCTTTGTCAAAGGAGACAGGAAATAGCTTCATGAGCCAATCGGAGAGCCCTTCGATATCCCATTCCCCCTCTTGGGAGCGATTTTTTAAAAAGCGATCACATCCCATAATACATACTTCATGGAGCAGCTCTGTAGCGAGCGCCAGCGCGTCTGCGGTTTGCAAGATCTCATTGCGAAAGCTGTATACAGCCTGGCGTTGTTTATTCATCACATCGTCATATTCCAGGGTATGTTTGCGTATGGCAAAGTGGCGTTGTTCTACGCGCTTTTGTGCTGTCTCAATAGATTTTGTGAGGATGGCTGCCGAGCCGATAGGTTCGCCTTCTGGCGGGCGAAAGCGTTGCAATATAGCTGTGAGGCGTGGGGCGGCGAATAGGCGCAGCAGGGAGTCTTCGAAGGAGACAAAAAATATGCTGCTGCCTGGATCTCCTAAGCGGGCGCTGCGTCCGCGCAGCTGTCTATCGATGCGACGCGATTGGTGACGCGTCGTTCCTATAACGTGGAGCCCGCCAAGAGCTGCTACACCGAATCCTAATTTGATATCAGTGCCCCTGCCGGCCATATTTGTTGAGATAGTGACGGCGCCGCGCTGCCCAGCATGGGCGACAATCTCGGCCTCTTGCTCATGATTTTTGGCGTTTAGGACGGCATGTGGCAGCTCATTTTGCCTGCAGATGCGCGAGAGCTTTTCCGACACCTCTACAGATTCGGTGCCGATGAGGATGGGGCGGCCCTGTGCGTGTGTCTCCTTAATCTCTTTAAGAATTGCTTGGTATTTCTCTCGTTCGCTCATGTATACCAAGTCATGGGCATCGCGCCTTTGGCAGGGCTTGTAGGTAGGTATTGCCAGCACTTCCAGCGTATATATCTGCTTGAACTCGTTGGCCTCTGTCATCGCCGTACCGGTCATTCCCGCCAGCTTTTCATACATCCTAAAGTAGTTTTGCAGCGTAATTGTAGCATACGTCTGCGTCTCGCGCTGAATGGGCACGCTCTCTTTAGCTTCGATGGCTTGATGGAGTCCGTCGGAAAAGCGACGGCCAGGTTGAGGGCGCCCTGTATGCTCGTCAATAATGATAATTTTATTGTCTTGGACGATATAGTCGACATCGCGCTCCATCATGAGATGGGCGCGCAGCATTTGCCGCAAATTATGCGCGCGCTCTTTGCGGTGCCCATCTTCCGCCTGCACAGACAACTTGCGCTCTACCTTTGTCTCAGCATCCAGAGAGGAGTCTTCATCTATTTTCAGGTACTCTTCGCTGATGTCCAGCATGATAAAGTCGTCTGTTGCCGCTTCGTTGTGGGCAAAAGAGACCCAAGCGTGGATGCCCTTATCTGTTAACTCGAATTCATTGCTGCGCTCATCGACGATGATAAAGAGGCTGGCGAGAGCTTGTTGTTTCTCCTCTTTATTTTGATCGCTGTAAAAATAGAGATCCCATTTATCGAGGGCTGCGCGCTTATCGGGATCTTCTTTTACTTTTGAGAGTATTCGATGGCGTGGGATTCCCTTGGAGACGAGCCATAGTGTGCGCATGGCGCTGTCATAGCGCTCTTGTTGCTGTTTATCGGAGGGGCTTGTGATCTGTTCTATTTCGCGCTTGGCCTCATTGGCGAGGCTATTGCACAGGTCACGCTGTTTTCTTACAAGGTCGGCGACAGCAGGTTTAAGCTCTTCGTACATTTGGCGGCTGATGGGGGCAGGCCCTGAGATGATCAGCGGCGTGCGTGCCTCGTCGATAAGGATGGAATCCACTTCATCTACGATGGCGAAGTAGTGGCCGCGTTGCACCTGTTCTTCATGAGTCATGGCCATGGAGTTGTCGCGCAAGTAATCGAAGCCGAATTCTGAGGCGGTGCCATAGACGACGTCGGCCTGATAGATCTCTTTGCGCTGTTCTGGAGGGGTATCGCCTGTGAGCGCCGCCGTTGTGAGCCCAAGCCAACGTAGAACAGTGCCGACCCATTGGCAGTCGCGCTTTGCCAGGTAATCATTGACAGTTACTAGGTGAACAGGCTTTTTTGTCAGCGCATTGAGATATAAGGGGAGGATGGCTGTGAGGGTTTTTCCTTCCCCTGTTTGCATCTCGGCGATAGCACCATAGTGGAGGGCGATGGCGCCGACAATTTGAACATCATAGGGGACCATGTCCCAGCGCTGTTCGTAGCCGGATACGTGCACCTCCGTGCCGCATAGACGTCGGCAGGCGACTTTTACCGTGGCAAAAGCTTCGGGAAGCAGCTGGTCGAGGGGCTCGCCCTTGTTGAGTCGTTCGACAAACTCTTGTGTCTTACTGCGCAGCTGCTCGTCATTGAGGGGCTGAAATTGTTTGTCCCACTCGTTGACCAGGGCGGCGGTATGGGAGTATTTGCGCAGCAGTCGCTCTTGCGCTGTGCCGAAGATTTTTTTTAAAAAATTAAACATGGGGCAAACTGGGGTGGCGGGTGAGTTATTAAGGTAAAAACGGGCTGAGTTCACCTTTTCAGTCAGAGTCCCTCTCTGTGTGCTCTGCGGTAATTTATTATTTTTACCACAGAGATTCAGAGAGGAAATAATTTCACCGCCCCACAGTGTAACTGACCGAAAATCCTCTCAGCGAGGGTGAACAGGGGCTAAAAACGTAACTATTCAGATGCCCCTGCCCATTCGCACGGGCTGTGCTGGGGCCAAAAATTGCATATCGCTCCGCGCTCAATGGGCAGGGGCATCTGAATAGTTACGTAAAAACAAAAGTGTATTGGTTCTTTGCTTTTCTCTTCAAGATTTATCGCAGCTAGGGCAATTGCCGCTAAAAGAAAAAAAGCTGCTGGTTAACTTGCTACTTTGAGGCTGTATCTGGTATATTTTGCTGTCTCTTTATCCATTCTTAATATTTATGTTGTAACATATTCTTATAAACACTTTTTGGAGGCTCTATTCTATGCAATACGTTACATGTAAGATTAATGAGATCAATAATGAAAAATTTTCATATGATATTTATGACAAAAACAGAAAAAAATCAGAGAGAGCTGTCGGCACTCTTTCAAAAATACATTGTATACTTATTAATAGCCCCTCATTTTCATTAAATAATTGTGATATACAACAATTATGGTCTGCTGCTAAGCAAATTAAAAAAAACAATGCGGAAAGGTATAGTTCCCACTGGAGCAAGGCATGTCACTGGTTATTCGGCACAGCAGAAAGAGTCAAAAACAATACCAATACAATCGATGAGCTAGTAGGCGAGATCAAGCTGGTAGTCAATGCTGCTCAAGTTGCAGCAGAAGTGCAGCGAACAGAAGCATCTGCACACTCTGCAGCGGTAGCGCAGCGAGCAGAAGCGGCTGAAAACAAAGCTATAGCGGCGGAGCAGCGAGCAATAGCGGCGGAGCAGGGGGCAGAATCGGCGCAGCGACGAGCAATAACAGCTGAAAAAATAGCTATGAAAGCGAAGCAGCGAGCAGAAGCGGCTGAAAATAAAATAGAGATGATGGCACGGAAAGTAAAAAAATTTATGAGGGAGGTGGAAACAGCTGTAGGGGAATTGGCTGCAGAGCGGTGCGTGTATAAAAATGGTGTAGTGGAAGGGATCACTAGCCATTTGATGTCAACTAACAATGAGAACAATGATAATAATGATAGTGACCATTTAACAGGTCAGAAAATGCAACTAGTTTTAACTACAGAATATCCAATTAATAACTCTTTCACTGTTTACAACAGCCCCTTACCGCGTACCCCTGTAAGGACAAAAGATGAAACCATGTTTATGAATAGCCTGTGGCAGGATTTCAACCTGCATGGCTCTTATATGCGCTATGCGCTTACTTCTCTGGTACGCAGTGTAGCATCAAAGAGTATACGTATGCGGGAGTTTAACTTACCGAAGGATCTCATGCGCTTTGTAAATCAAGCAGCAAATACAGCTAATTATTCCTTAAAACAGGGTAATAGAAAGTTAATCGGCCCGAAGAACAAAGGCAAGCAGGAGACAACAGCTGAAAATACTAGCAATAATATAAAGATAGAGAGCACGCAAAGTCAGCAGCCGTTACTACCTGTAGTGGCCACATTGAGCAGTAGCAGTGTTCCCTTGCGGGAGCATCAAACCACAGAGAAGGAAACGAGCCTTAAGAATAGCAAGCAGGAGGGAACAGTTGAAAATGGTAGCAATCGTCTGATGACAGAGCCGCAGCCATCAGTGAGCCCATCGACTGTAGAAAGCAACGCCATGCCTATTGTTCCCCCTCAGATCCTTACATGGGGTTCTTTTTTTAAAGGAGTGGTAAATAAAAAATCGGCTATTTATGGGCTGCTTATACAGCCAGCCTTCTACAAGTTGGCATGCTGGTGCAGTCCTGACGACAAAATAAAACGAAAATATTTGCATCGCGAATGGTTAGATGCGCTCGACTCCATAGCACGATTCTGGCAGGCTCTTCCTCGGGATCAGCAGAAAGCATTAGATAGTGATGTGACATGGGTAGTGCAATATATTGAGAAATATATTCGTCGGCTTAATAGTAAAGCAAGCCCGCTTTCGTCTTTTATAAGTCAATGTGAGCAGGAACAAATGCACACCTGGCTCTCTCAGGAATTCTCTCTTTTTAGATTCAATAAGCATTTGGGGAGCGGTGTAAAGTCATTAAACGTTGGGGTGAGTTCATCAGCGATCGAAGGGCTATTCAACTTCGTGCAATGGGTCGGGTCTGAGGGACTGCTTAAGAAGGGTGTAAGTGGGGTATTATCCAACTTGATTAACGATAAAGGCTTTCAAGCATCAATGGAGAAGGCAGCAAAGAAAGCAAAAGAGGAAGCAGACAAAGAAATAGCGCGAGTGGACAAGTCAGAAAAAGAAGCAAAGAAAAGACTAGGGCAAAGCGACTCATCAACAGAAAAGATGAGCTCATGGGGCAAGTTCGCTTCTTCGGTGCAATTTTCGTGGGCTACGAAGTCTCCAGCACCTGTGGGCGCTCCTTCGCCCGCAGCTCCGCTCACAGCAGAGACACTACTCGAGATAGATCAGGAATTGAAACAGCTCAAGAAAGATCGAGAGAGGGCGCAAAAGGTCCTAAGAGACGCTCAATTGCTAGAATCCCTTGCTACAAGCCTTGGCAAGCCTTTGGATGCTTTATGTAAGAAGCTTGTTGAACCTGCTTTTGATGCATTTGGAGCCAATCACGCACTCACACCTATTGTCACAGCGGGTAAGCAGCTTTGGGATTATTATAGTGATCTCACTGCGCACACAGCACAAAACGGTTGGAAAAAGGATACGGCAGGTAGGGAGAAATTGCGGCAGCAATGGAGCAATTGTTTCTCGTCATTGATGGGGCTCATGCTGGCTCTTGTTAAAGAGATGGAAGTCAACGCGCAGGAAAAAGGAAAACCTATAGAAAAGCAGCTTTTCAGTGCAGTCGAGAAGGGGCTAACTGCTTTCTGTCAGCAAGAGAAGGATCTACTCACCTGGCTGCTGTCCGAGCCCCCTCAACCCACCAAGCCCTCCACCAATGAGGCAAAAAAAAATGGTTAAGTAATGCGATGGGCGAGTTTTTTTGTGCCGGCATGTAGCGTAGGCTTTAGCCTGCGCTTGTTTGCACAGGTTTTAACCCACAACCTATAGTTCGGAAATGTTTGTGACGGTCATGATTGGTGAAGAAGGCAGAAGACTATCCGTACAGCAGTTGTTATGTGCATGCGGGTTAAAACCCGCGGAAACAGGCACAGGTTAAAACCTGTGCAAACAAGCGCAGGCTAAAGCCTGCGCTACATAAACTGGCCTACAAAACCGGATGAACCGCAACTTCCTCGTCTAATAAAAATTTTTCTCACATGTTATAGTGGTTGGGATCCCCATTGCGAGGCACCTTGTCGATCAAAATATTCACAAATTCTTTCCAGTGGGAGCCTTGCAAAGAGGGGTTAATGAGGGAAGGGTCGATCTGGATGGTATTGGCAAATTCCTGGCGATACGGCAACAGGTTGCCGATAGCCGCCTCTTGGGCGAGGCTGTCGGTAATGCCGCGCAGAAATTCCCTCCATACCCAACTTCTTCCCTGGATATTGTGCATACAAACTTTGAGCTCTTCATCGGTGAAGACACATTCGAGAAATTTGAAGGGGTGTAGCTGTTCAATTTTTTCTCCGGCTTTTTTCAGCGGCTCTTTTTTTATCTTTAAGAGAGGCGTATTTGCCAGCGTACGCATGATGAAGAGGATATTTTTTTTCTCGCGCGCAGAGACACAAGTGTGGTAGTTGCGCGCGGTGGCTTTTTTGGCATAGGCTATAGCTCCTTCTAGGGCTACAGCAGGGGCGATGCAAAAAGCGAGCAAATATAAACAAGAGAGGATGGTGAGAACTGGCGAGGTATACTGTGGGGCGATGAAATTTTGCGTTTTGAGCTGCGTGAAAGCTCCCGCGGTTGAGCTCCCGCAAGTGGGTCCGTATTGATCAATACGGACCCACTTGCGGGAGCTCAACCCCAGGGCTTTGACGCGCTCAAAACGCAAAATTTCATCGCCCCACAGTATAATCGCATGCATACTCTTTCTCCTGTTTCCGCTACATCCGTTGACGGTGGTATACCAAAAGCAGATATATTAATGCAAAAATAGCGAACAGGACGTTTATTTTTTTTGGAGCTACTGTTATTACCTGAAGAAAAGGGTGTTTTCTTTATGGTTGCTTCCCCACTGACTCTATTAGACTTCTTTCGAAATTCCATTTGGTTGTTAAAATTGCCATTTTTGGCACCTTTATCGCCAAATTTTTCGATCATATGTTTGCATATGTTCTCAAAATTTACCGATAAATTTGCTCGAAAATCATCAATTTTCTCAACCAAAGTGAGTTTCGAAAGAAGTCTATTTCTTGCGATGGTAGTAGTTATCACTGCTGGTATAAATGCTGTGGATGGCTCTGATGATCACTTGCAAAGAGTCTCTGTAGGGCCAGAAATATACCGTGTCAAGCGCACACGCCTGGGGGGGGCATGCCAGGCGGGAGTGCTATATGGCGGGCGCGCTATTTACGAGCGCATCCCCAGCTCTGGGCTCTATTGGTCTGCAGAGGGATTAATAGCACAAGGAATTCTTAAGGGGAAAATGCATAGTGGCGACAAGGTACGCTCGACTTTCACAGATAAGGGATTAGAAGGGCGTCTGGGGTATACCTTTTGCAAGCAGATCTACTATAAGGCATTGTGGACGCCTTTTGTGGGGTATGGCTATTTTCGCGAAGATAACAGATATCACTCTTCTTCGCCGTTAAAGGTAAATTTAAAAAATTGCTATCGCTATTTTCCCTTTGGTTTACTGACTACTGTCGCCATGCGCCCAGATACGACTGCAGGTGTGAATGTCATCTGGAAGGCTATGTGGCGGGCGCGCTGCCATGTGACGGGCGATCGCCATCACGACAATGTGACGATGTCCATTGCTGACGAGGTAAACTTCCGCATAGAATTTCCTTTGCGATATCGCTGCGAAGGTTCTGGTACCATAAGCAGGCTGGAATGGGCTCTTATTCCTTTTTATGAGCGGCGCCACTATGGGGGAAAGGAAAATTTCCCCTTCGACTTTCTCGATACTAAGGTGAAAGCATATGGAGCCAATGCCGCATTGAGTTACTACTTTTAATCCCTTGGGGTAATTATAGTCTTTCTTGGAAGTCTCTGGAATCGCCTTTAACTGTCTCACAGG
>Ga0206859_1145_pt1 | contig 10937 bp, 9 predicted proteins | sample Alteio_BWOrgCont_47_FD_152882 | JGI IMG/M metagenome (GOLD analysis project Ga0206859, IMG submission 152882) | Enriched cells from forest soil in Barre Woods Harvard Forest LTER site, Petersham, Massachusetts, United States -... | ecosystem: Environmental > Terrestrial > Soil > Temperate forest > O... | reverse complement strand
CCTATATATCGGACGCCCTTCGGGCGTGCCTTTTTGCTACTAATTTGATCCCAGGGTGCCCATCTCGCTCCGCTCGCGGGCACACCTGGGCTACAGCGTACTAGAAATCTCTACCAGACGAGGGCACCTCCGCTCTGGTATTCGGTAACTCTTGTCTCAAAGAAATTTTTCTCCTTGCCGAGGTCGATAGTCTCGCTCATCCAGGGGAAAGGGTTGCGCGACTGGTAGCGTTGTGGTAGGCCTATGCGTTCGAGGCGCCTGTCGGCAATATGTTGCACATAGCCGCGAAAGAGGCTGGCATTAAGTCCTAACACCCCTTGTGGCAGGCACTCCTCAGCATAAAGAACCTCCAGCTCCACAGCGCGCTCGACCATCTCTTGCAGCTGCTTTTGAAAGGCCGGCGTCCAGACCTCAGGGTTTTCTTCTTTGATCGTATTGATCAGATCAATGCCGAAGTTAAGGTGTATCGTCTCGTCCCTCAAGATATATTGGAATTGTTCTCCAATGCCTGTCATTCTATTTTGTCTATGGAAAGACAAGATCATGGCGAAGCCGCTATAAAAGAAAATCCCCTCCATAATGACGTAGTAGCCGATGAGGTTTTTAAGAAAGCGTTGAATATTTTCTGAAGAACGAGTGTGAAAGCCCTCTTCCAATACATCTGCCGTTAGTTCCATTTCAAAGGCATCTTTGGCATGGATAGCATTGACTTCGCGGTACATATTGAATATCTCGCGCGAGTTGAGCCCCAGCGATTCGACGATATAGTGAAAAGCATGGGTATGGACGGCCTCTTCGAATACTTGGCGCAACAGGTATTGGCGCGCCTCAGCATTAGTGATATGCCTAAAGATTGCTAAGACAATATTATTACCAACTAAGCTCTCTGCTGTACTGAAGAAGCCTAAGTTGCGCATGAACAAGAGCCTTTCATCTTCGGTGAGAGCATCCCAATCTTGAATATCGCGCAACATCGGCACTTCTGAAGGCATCCAATGATTATTACAGCCATTTAAATAGTGTTCCCAAGCCCACTGATATTTCAAAGGCATGAGCTGGTTGACATCGACCTGATCGCAGTTGAGCAATCTCTTCTTGCTCGGGTCGATGCGTTGATGGGCCGCGAAGGCATTTTTATGATTTGACATAGGGTTCCTCAATGGGTGAGATAAAGATTATATACTATAGAGGCAAGAATGAAGAATTGGATACGTGCCCGTGTGCGTGCCGGTGCCCGATTTATTTTCAACCTATTCCGCAGTACGGGCGCAGCGAGCAGGAAAAGCCTGGGTAGGGCAAGAGCCAACAACCGAGTCCTGAAAGGACGGTATAGAAAGTCGCACATTGCGTTTATTGACAACTTTCACACTCAGTGTCTGCCAGAGAACAGGCGTGACTGGCTTCCCCGCGCACTATTTGAATGTTGCTAGAGGCTGAGCGACTTTTCATCCACCGTGGCTGTATTCCGAGCTTATTGACATCTAGGGTAGACTTCTCCACCTGGGTGGCAGCGAGAGTTCGCAGGTAGTAGCATGTCTTCAGGCCATGCTCCCAGGCATAGAGGTATAGCTGGCTAAAAATCCTTCCTAATGAGCTTTTGACATACAGATTAAGCGACTGGCTCATATCTATCCACTTTTGTCGACGACTCGCACAATCAATGAGCCACTTAGGCTCAAGCTCAAAAGCTGTCTTATAGAGACTTTTGATCTCCTCAGGAATTCTTTCAATAGCAACAATGGATCCATCATAATACTTAAGTTCGTTGAGCATATCTTGATCCCAAAGTTTAAGCTTTTTAAGATCTTCGATAAGGTAGGGATTCAGTGAAGTGAAGTCTCCAGACAAGTTAGAGCGAGAGAAGAGATTAGAGTAGACAGGTTCAATGGAGGGGCATACGCCCGAGATATGGGCAATGGTTGCCGTAGGAGCGATAGCCATGGTATTGCTATTGCGCATGCCACTGCGGCGTATGGCAGCGCGGACAATATCCCAGTTGAGGCGCTTAGTGCGATCCATTTTTATTGACTGGCCGCGCTCCTGCTCCAACAGTTCTATGGTATCTATGGGCAGCAGCCCTTGATCCCATAAGGAGCCGGGAAAGGAGCTATAGCTGCCGCGCTCTTGCGCCAGCGCTGTCGAAGCCAAAATAGCATGATAGGAGATGAGTTCCATGCTTTTGTCAGCAAACTCGACAGCCTCTTGGCTGTCGTAGCTGATGCGTTGTAGATACAGGGCATCTTGAAAAGCCATGACGCCCAGGCCAACAGGCCGGTGGTGTTGGTTGGAGTAAGCCGCTTCGGGTGTGGGGTAGAAGTTAATATCGATGACATTGTCCAGCATGCGCATAGCAGTGCGCACCGTTTGAGCAATAGTTGCTTCATCGAGCTGGTAGTGGCCCGGCGTGCCCATCATATGAGCGATGAGATTTATTGAGCCGAGGTTACAGACGGCCGTCTCTTCCCGCGAGCTGTTCAGGGTGATTTCAGTGCAGAGGTTGGAGCTATGTATCACCCCGGCATGGCGTTGGGGAGAGCGCACATTACAGGGGTCTTTGAAGGTTATCCAGGGGTGGCCCGTTTCAAAGAGCATGGTGAGCATTTTGCGCCACAAAGCCACAGCAGATACAACTTTATGTTGGCGCAGTTTGCTCTCTTGTGCTAGCCGCTCATAGTAGGCATAACGCTCTTCAAAGGCACGTCCATAGAGGTCATGTAGATCGGGCGTCTCACTAGGATTAAATAACGTCCACATCCCATCGGCTTGCACCCTTTTTATAAATAAGTCTGGCACCCAATTTGCCGTATTCATGTCATGGGTGCGCCGTCGCTCATCGCCGGTATTTTTGCGCAGCTCGAGAAAGTCTTCAATATCGAGGTGCCATGTCTCGAGATAGGCGCAGACAGCGCCCTTGCGCTTGCCGCCCTGATTTACTGCCACGGCTGTGTCGTTAGCGACCTTCAGAAAGGGAATGATTCCCTGCGTTAACCCTCCAGTGCCTTTGATGAGGGCGCCGCGAGCGCGCACCTGCGTCCAATCGTTGCCGAGGCCTCCCGCCCATTTTGACAGGCGGGCATTATCGGAAACAACTTTGAAGATATGTTCGAGGTCATCTTCCACTTTGGAGAGGTAGCAAGAGCTCAATTGTGGATGAGTGGTGCCAGCATTGAACAGGGTGGGGGTGGAAGAGACGAAGAGGAAGCGAGAGAGTACGGTATAAAATTCGATAGCGCGCTGTTCTTTCTCTTTCTCATGTAAAGCCAGGCCCATGGCAACGCGCATCCAGAAAAATTGAGGGGGTTCTATGCGTCGCTGCTGATTTTGGATGAGATAGCGATCATAAAGAATTTGAAGGCCAAGATAGTGAAAAGAGAGGTCGCGTTCTGCGTGGAGATTTTTTGCCAGCAAGTCGAGATTGAATTCTAGCAGCTCTGCGCTGAGCCTTTCGATTTCGACTCCTTTTCTGATATAGGAGGCAAAATGGCTTCGGTGGAGTTCCTCGATGAATTGTTCGGAGCCCTGGTGTAGAGCAATGTCGACGTCGAAAGATTCTTTGTAGAGATCGTGTAGCAGCAAGCGAGCAGCTAAAAGAGAATAGGCGGGCTCTTTTTCTATACGCGAGCGTGCGGCAAAAATGAGCGCTTTGTTTACCTCCTGCCTTTTTGCTCCCTCATAGAGGTGGCATACGGCATCTTCTAGGACTGATTCGATGCAGCATAGGGCCTCTAGCCCGCGCTGAGCCAGGCTGAGCTTATTCCTGAGCATGACGATATCGAGAAGGCGGCGCACTCCGTCATCATCGGTAATCGTTAAACTCTTTTTTTGAGAAGGCTCTCCCGACTTTAAAGCACGTGCGCGCTTGCGCTCATCGCGATAGAGAATATAACTACGCGCAATGGCGTGATGACCACTACCCATGAGCTGCTGTTCGACAATATCCTGTATTGTCTCTATGTCAATGACATTGGACTTAACGCGCAGCACCGGGAATACAGCGTTGAGTACACGCTCATATATAGCTTGGACCTGAGGTTGGATGCTGTCAGCGCCAATGGAGCGATCGAGGCCGTATTCGGCGCAAAATGCTTTTTCAATGGCAATATGTATTTTTTCAGGTTGAAAGCTGACGCGACTGCCATCGCGTTTCACCACTGTCAACCGTTCTTCTGGTAGAGCTTCATCTCTGGGCACAAAATTATCCTCGTAAAAAGTCTGTCCCCTGCGTCTATATTGCACGAAGCAGAAGCGACAATGACAGTAGTAATCTTCGACAAAGTAGCGAATGTCGTCAAGGGTTTTTGGCTGCTATAAGGGTTTGTCTTTTGAGCTTAATGACTTCGATTCAAAGCCTGGATTTTCTCATTCCTTTGCGCTATCCTCGGTGGAAGTTTTGCAACTCCCTTCTCACCGGTGGCCGCGAGTATATCACAATCCAACAAATAGAGCTCTCATGGCAGAAGCATCCAATAAAGCCCGCGTGGCACCTCATTCCAAAGAGTCCGAGATGATGGTTTTGGGATGCATGCTCACTGGAATCAATGCGCTCAATATCGCCGCCGATGGTCTGGATGACAGCGACTTTTACTTCACCGAACACAAAACCATCTTTCAAGCGTTAAAAATTGCCTATAAAAACGATAGACCTGCAGATGTTCATCTCATCAGTGAGGAACTCAAACGCCAAGATAAGCTGCTAGTCGCCGGCGGCGTAGCGTATCTCACCACCTTGGCGCAGTATGCTGGCACGTCGGCGTATGTTGAAGAGTATGTCGATCTGGTGCGCAGTAAAGCTATCTTGCGCAAAATGATCCATGCGGCGCAGCTTATTGAAAAAAAAGCTCTAGAGAACCCTTCTCAGGTATTAGATGCCCTCGATGAAGCTCAACAGCTCTTCTTCCAAATCAGCCAAGTGGCAAATCCTGGAACAGGAAAACTCATCGCAGATATTCTCTCTGGCGTTAAAGCCGAATCGACACATCCCTATCTTAAAGAGCTCGAGCAGCGGCAAGAGCGCTTTCAACAGCGCGGTGCCGACCTCGGCATTACGGGCCTACCCACCCACTTCACCGACATAGATAAACTTCTCAATGGCCTAAATAAGTCCAACTTGATCATCTTGGCCGCACGTCCTGCTATGGGAAAAACGGCGCTGGCTCTAAATATCGCCGAAAATGTCTGCTTTAAGGAAAACCTCCCTGTAGGAATCTTTTCCTTAGAGATGAGCGCCGAGCAGCTTGTCCACAGACTGATATGCTCACAATCGGAAGTAGAGTCGGACAAAATCAAGACAGGGGCGCTCAATGGATTAGAATTTCAGCGCGTTGTCCATAGCGTCAAGCTAATGCAAAACCATATCATGATCATCGACGATCAACCTGGTTTGAAGATCACAGACCTGCGTGCACGCGCTCGACGGATGAAAGAGGTATATAATGTTCAACTCATTGTCATCGACTATTTGCAGCTGCTGTCGGGCTCGGGATCATCGCGTACCCAAGAGAGCCGTCAGATAGAGATTTCAGAAATCTCCCGCTTGCTCAAGAACCTCGCCCGCGAGCTTAATATCCCCGTTTTATGTCTATCTCAGCTTTCGCGCAAAGTGGAGGAAAGACAAGGGCATCGCCCTCTTATGAGTGATTTGCGAGAGAGTGGTTCTATAGAGCAAGACAGCGATATCGTCCTCTTTTTACTGCGTCGTGAGTATTATGATCCGGCAGATAAACCGGGAATGGCAGAGGTAATTGTGGCAAAAAATCGCCACGGCAGCGGTGGCAGCGTGCACTTGACCTACCGCAAAGAAATTGTACAGTTTGCCAACTATGCCCCACTGAAGTATGAACGAGGGGAATAGGAACCTACTGAGGGAGTTATTCAAGTATTTTGATAAGGGCATTGAGGGCGGGGTCTTCCACATGAAGAATTTCATCGCCTAAGCGGCTGCCACGCTCTTCTAAGAGACGTTGAATCGCTAGCTCCTGCCCTTCCTCTTCCATCTGGTGGCAATACTCGGCACAGATGGACAATAGCTCTTGAAAATCTTCTTCTCTATCCAATAGGAGCAAGCTTTGCTTCACCAAGTTAATAAATATTTCTTTTTCCCCTTCGTCGATGAGGAAAGAGAGCATCTCAAAATTGAACTCCAAATCAGGTTCGGAAAAAGCCTCCTGTGCTAGACGGCGTATTGCTTCCGCAGCGGTCACTCGATCGTGGATGGCGACAAGGCGGGCTTTGAGGAAATCAAACCATTTAGGATCCTTGATATAGAGGGTAAAGGCATCGAGAAGCTCCTGGGCATAGGAATAATTTTCACTGTCGATCTGCTCGGCGATAAAATCATAGAGGAAACTCTCTATGTCATTGGCACAACCTGCAGATATATATTCCCACGCTTCGATAGGTTCGTGGCCTTGATCGACGTTTTCCTCTAAAATATTTTGAAGGTTAGCGACAGCATCCTGGAGAGGCTCCAGATCCTCGAGGTCATCACTGTCGTAGAGAAAGATCTGTTGATCCAGTTCGTCACAGAAGACCGATAAGCAGGGTTTTTCCGCTTTGAGCCGCCGCCATAGCTCAAATATAAGCAGGTATATCTGATCCTGCTGTGAAGCATCGTTTCCTGCTTCAGGTAATAGGCTGTCGCTGAACTCTTCTGGTGTATCATAAGGCTCTGCCATGGCGATGAAGCGATTTTTATCTAGATTGATAGTAAAACTTTTCAATCGAGAAAAAAGATCTTCGAAGTTCACTTTTCTATAATCTTCCACTTGCCATTGTTCTACTTCAAGTTGAGGATCAAGCACCCAATTCATCCTGAGTAAGTTGTAAAACGCTCGTCTTTCAATCTGCATGTCCATAGCCTAAAAGGGAAGTTTTCCTCTATCTATACTCTACGACTCATTTCGCAGTAAAGAGGATTGATGGACTGAATGAATAAAAATAACTTTTGCATTTTTAAAGAAAAAGGGAGAAAGAAAGCTATTCTGTTTTTGTTTAACTGGGATAAAAATTGCCTTATCTATAAACTAGCGCAGATGGGTCGTTCTAAAAATATAGCAGGATAATGAAAGAGGCTTGGCTCACCAACGCATCCACCAGCTCCTTGTCAAATAGCGCAATGGATAGGCTATGGGATCTTTGGTGTTGTCTCTCCATTGTGGGCATATGGCCGCGCTTCGTCGAACCTAATCTCATCGCCACGCGCCTGCTTACCTTGCCAGTTCCCAACCTACCGGCAGATCTCGAAGGGCTACGCCTTGTTCACTTCAGTGACCTGCATATCAATTCTCACCTATCTAATCGCTTTCTAGGTAGGCTCGTGGACAAAATCATGAAGGCAAAACCAGACCTCATCGCCTTTACAGGAGATTTTCTCTGCAAATCTCAGCTATATGACCCTGAGCGGCTGCAGACATTTTTATGCGCTCTAGACGCCCCTTTCGGCTGCTTTGCCGTCTTAGGCAATCACGACTATAGCGAACCCATCTCCATACACCCCAATACTGGCGACTATGACGTCCTTCTCAACGATCAATCTCCTCTCAAGCAAGGTTTCAAGCGTTTTTTTCGCACCGTTTTCCTCTCGCAAAAAATCAGCGAGAGAGCCCGCGCTGTTACTCCTCACCAAGGCCTTGTATCTCTTCTGCAGAGTACGCCCTTCATTCTTTTAGAAAATGAGACGCGCCAAATTCCTATCCAAAAGAGTTTTATAAATTTATCTGGTTTGGGAGAATATACAGCGGGAAAACTTGATACAGCAAAGGCTTTTGCCCAATGGGATCCTCGCTATCCCAGCATCGTCTTGGCCCATAATCCCGACAGTATCCCTCGCCTTGCGGCCTATCCTAGTGCGCTGATTCTTTGTGGCCACACGCATGGCTCTCAGATCAATTTACCTGGGATATGGCAGCGCTTTACCACTATTGAAAATCTCCATTTGCGCAAAGGGCTAGTGCAGGTAGATAACCAACGGGCATATATTAGCAGTGGTGTAGGATCGCTTATGCGCTTTCGCTGGCGCGCTATTCCTGAACTTCTTGTCATTTCTTTACAAGCCCTTAGGGGGCGTGCGGCATGACTTTTCCACTGGAATCTGTAGGGGCTGTGCTTGTAGCAGGAGGTGCCGGGAGCAGAATGGGCGGCGCTACTCCCAAGCAATTTTTGCTCCTGAAGGGCAAAGCTATTGCTCTGCACAGCTTGGAGCTCTTCCTTCAGAGCAGCAGTATCGATGAGATAGCTATTGTATGTTCTCTTGTCTATCAGCCCTTATTTGAGAACGCTATAGGGGATTGTAAGAAAGTATCTTTTGCCCTACCAGGAATACGTAGGCAGGATTCCGTCTACAATGGAGTGCGGGCTTTGTCTGAGAGGATATCTTATGTATGCATTCACGACGCTGCCCGTCCTTTTATTGCCGCTAAGGAGCTGGAAGAGGTGATTGCTGCTGGCCGCCAGTGGGGAGCGGCAACGCTTGCCATACCGGTCAAGGGCACGATAAAACAAGTTAACCAAGAGTTGTTTGTCGACTGTACACCCGCGCGCTCCTTGCTCTTTGAAGCACAAACGCCCCAAGTGCTCCAAAAGCAGCTGCTTTTGGACGCCTTTGACAAGTGCTATGCCGATAAACTCAACGTGACAGATGATGTATCTCTAGCAGAACTAATAGGCCGTCCCGTAAAAATTGTCCAAGGCAGTTATAAGAATATTAAGATCACAACCCCTGAAGACCTCACCGTCGCCCAATTATTTGTATGAGTCAAAACTATAAAGTGGCCATCGCTTATGATGGAACAAACTATGGGGGATGGCAGATACAACCTAACACTATCTCCATTCAAGCGGTATTAGAGAATGTATTGCGAATAATTCTGCGGCAAGAAATTTCCCTCATTGGTTCAGGACGTACCGATGCAGGCGTTCATGCTCTCAACCAAGTCGCTCACTTTCGCTATTCAGCTACTATCGATATACCCAGATTTCTCTATTCCCTCAATGCCCTTATCCCACCAGACATACGCGTTAGATCTATGCAACCCGTCGATGATAGCTTTCATGCGCAATATAGTGCCATTAGCAAGACATATCGCTATCACCTCTGGCTTGAGCCTGTGCAAGACCCCTTTCAGCGGCTGTACAGTTGGCATATTAGAAGGCCTCTAGATTTAGATGCCCTTGAAGAGGCTTGTAGTTACCTTGTCGGCACTCATGACTTCACCAGCTTTGCCAATGAGGCCCATAGTGGCAGTGCGGCAAAAGATCCTGTAAGAACTATGTTTAACGCCTCCTTACACCGACAAGAGGGCTGTGCCTACCTTGAATTTACCGCCAACGGATTTTTGTATAAGATGGTGCGCAACATTGTCGGCACCCTTGTTGAGGTGGCTGGCGATCAGCGCCGTCCTGCCGATATTCCCTATCTTTTAGCCTCCAAAGATCGCCGCCTTGCAGGGCAGGCAGCCCCTGCCCTAGGCCTTTTTCTCGTACGGGTCATCTATACCAGGGCCGCTCCCACTCAGTTGCTCCCGCTATAGCCCAATGTCGTCAAAATAAAGTATTTTAGCGGCAAGGATTCTTCTTGAATCAAGAGCTTCATCACTTCCTTGAGCTTCTCGATGTCCTTACCCCGCTTCTTAGCTCTAACAACTTCTTTCTCGAATAGACGTAGGTGAATAGGCTTAAGCGTTTAGATTCCAAGCTTCTTAAAGAGATCCTCGATATTATCACTTTCAACCAAGTTCTCGCCTCGTTCAATTTGCTTAATAGCCTCGAGGGTCTCAGCATTTGGGGTATTAGAACTGTAGAGGTGCTCGTGTATCCATTCAATAATGATCTCCCGCATACTTTTGCCCAAGACCGCTGCGAGAGCCTTGAGTCTCTTATGATCTTCTTCGGGAACATCGATAGTCATTCTAGACATATGGCCTTTGGCAGACATATCCTATCTCCTTGTTAACTCTAGTGTACCAGAAATAAGGAAATAAGGAAGCCGGATTGTGAAAACATCTGCTATCGTTTTCGAAAAAATTCGCGATTTATAAAATCTTAACGACCGGTTGCTATAATCATTGGAAGGAAGGCGAGACGGGCTCGTCACATGTGACTTAGGAGCTGTTCAATAATAAGTTGGACGGCTCCTTACCTCAACTTTACGAGCAGTTGCCAACTTTAAGGGTAAACATTATGGGCAATGATTATTCGTCTGCTGTCGGGGGCTGCTGCTTCTACAATTGGTGCGCACATATTTTTGGCAACTCTCCACCACCATTGGTCACAGCTGTAAACGATTGTTTTATGGGGCTGCCACCAGCGGTAGTAGGCAAAAATATCGTCAGTTTCATTAAGCCTACAGGGTTTAGTAAGAAGGAAATAAAAGTTTTTGGCGCCTTTTTTGCAGGATTATGCCTCGTCAGTAAATGTTTTAGGAACACTTTTCTGCCCGCTTGTGCGGCAAAACTTGCCGACATAAAAAAAACTTACGACATTGCAACAAAATATAGTGTTCCGGGCTTCTTTAATATGAATGGAGAAAGGTTCAAAGAATATGAAAATTTCACAGATCACCAGCTGCGCCTGACGCCTCACTACCTCCATGTTGCCCTAAGGGAGTACCGAGATGGTCGAGCAACTGAAGACGAGCTAAAAGAGATATTGCGGCTGATGCCCTCCAGCGTGCATTCAAGACAGCTAGAGGCATTTTCCCCTCATACCCCTGTACTTGCCGCGGCATGCAGCTTTGAAGAAGTCGATGTCAAGGCTATAGAGCTGCTCTTAAACCATGGGGCTAATCCCAACGCATTTTATTTGAATGGCGACGGGGACTACACCCGCCTTTGTTGTGACGCGCCAGGCAGCTTGTTAGGGAATCTACGAGACGAAAAGCGCAAGAAAGAAATACTGAGTTTGTTTAAGGAAAAAAAAGAGCCGGAAACTTTTCTGATCGA
>Ga0206859_1144_pt1 | contig 10998 bp, 8 predicted proteins | sample Alteio_BWOrgCont_47_FD_152882 | JGI IMG/M metagenome (GOLD analysis project Ga0206859, IMG submission 152882) | Enriched cells from forest soil in Barre Woods Harvard Forest LTER site, Petersham, Massachusetts, United States -... | ecosystem: Environmental > Terrestrial > Soil > Temperate forest > O... | reverse complement strand
TGGCGGCGCAACTGTTGGGGCACCTACAGATAATCACGCCCGAAGGGTGTGTGTACACTGTAGCCCAGGTGTGCCTGCGAGCGGAGCGAGACAGGCACCCTGGGATCAAGTTAGTAGCAAAAATGCACTCCCGAACGGGTGTGCATGAACTTCATGACATATTTTAAGATGCCTCTGGGCTTGCTGCGTAAGGTGAATAATTAACTGACCGAAAATCCTCTCAGCGAAGGTGAACAAGCCTGATTGTGCTGGCCCATTTTTCTCCTACGTAACAACTTGTTTTCGCGTAGGTAGAAAAAAATAGTTGAATGATAAAGGCTGTTTTCTCATTCTGACGTTTTTCGAAATGGTCTGGGTGGAAGGGAAACATGCCGCGGTTGCCGCGCTATTTTTTGCTATGCATCGCCCTATGGATGCCTTCGACCACGATTTTCTAAGTCCGACATATGAAAGTGTCATCAAACAATCAATTAATAATTTTATAAATAGTAGCGGAGGACGGATATGAAAAAGTTTATGGTGGTTTTTTCATTATTTATTATGATATGGTTATTCGGTTTTATGTATAAAAAAGAAGATAAATATCCAATAACGCGTGGCGAAATTGTATATGAGTTATTGGGGAAAATAAATAAAAAAATAGCAGAAAGTCAGAAGCTATCTCCCTTTGGTACTTTAGTGGGAATGCCAGAAGGAGTGTTACAGATTCTGGGATTAGATTTTCAAATTCGTAAATATATCAGTATTGAAGAAGCTCGTTTGCTTCTCATTAACTGTACAGATCAATTCATACAGATGGTCAACGCAGATAGGGAGGTTAGTTCATATTTAGAAAAAGCTCCTTTTACAATTCAAAATCTTAATATACAAATTTTTGTCCATTCTCGACTTACAGAAACCTATCAAGAGGCTAAGGCTATTCTTAGCAAAGAATGTCTTTATAATTCTCGGCTTTGCAACTTTTCTGAGCTCACCTTCCGAGAGAAGCCTCCTCCAGCTAGATGAATTTCTCAGGAAGGGTAAAGCATACCCATCCTTCGAAATTCATTACGCTGGAGGAAGCTTCTCTCTGGAATCTTCGCCCGGAAAAATTGCAAAGTCGAGATAATTAATTTCCTTAAAAAATGAATTTTTCTGAATTGTAATCGGTCACGGAGGTCTATCCCTCTCAGGATGTGATTTAGAGGCGCATAGACTTCGAAATTATCCTCATTAATAGCTAAAAGGCTATTAATTTCGGTAATTTCTTGCCTCTAAACACTATCCTGAAGAAGGCTACCCCCCGTGACCGATTGTTGCTGATGTGGCTTTTTCCTTCTAAAACTCTTTGCTCTTTTTAATGAGCGATTTAGCTATTTCGAGCGCTTTTTCAGCTTCTGCTTCAATATGGGGGGTGATTCCCACCCCTTCCCAATTTCTATTGTAATTGTCATAAGGAATGATCGGTTCTCCAATAGGCACTGCGACATTAAAATTTTTACCAGCATCACATAACTCAGTGACGTTAGCCGCTCCTCTTGTGGTCTCACCTATAACTGTAACCCTATTGTTGTCTCGATTAAGTTCTTTAAAATGACAAACAAAATCTTCGCCTGCAGACATAGTGTCACCACTAGTAAATATATATATAGGAATTTTGAGCATTCTCTCCTCTTTAGGAAGGCGTTCATATGACCATGTTTGCTTTGGTTCTGTTGGAAAAATATTCGTTTCTTTTGGTTGTTCCCGATATTCATAACGGGACAAGAGCAGATCTGCTTCGTGGAAGTAGCTACAAAACAATTCAGACATGGAAGTTGAACCCCCGCTGTTTCTCCTTAAATCGAAAATAATTGCTTCCGGATTTGAATCTTTTATTTTATTGATTAGTTCAATTGCCTTGTCTTTTGTTATCTCTCTTCCATCAAAAGTGGCCTTTGGATTTTCCATTTTGTGTATTTCAAGAAGACAAACTCTTCCTTCTTCTAATTCTTTTACTTCGCCAAATCCAAAGTTATTGGACTCTAAACGGTGTAATTCCTTTTTCTTCGTTTCTTCTGAAGATTCCATTATTGGCTCATTTCTTTTCGTCTCGACTTCAAAGTGAAAGTCATGACTTGTCTCTCTTAAGTCATTAGTCAATCTGAATGCAAACTCATCCGCTTCGTAAATATCTTCATAATTCCCGTTATTAAATTTTGATGCTATAACATCTATAATCTCAGCACCTTTTGACGTGTCAAAGTATTTTAAGGTGATTTGTTCACAAATGCTATCTAGCGAGGATTTGAGATCAAAAGGACGCGCCGTTTCACGAATGAGGTGCGCAAGTTCTATTTTCCCATCTTTTTGGATTTGATCGGCAATTTCAAAAAGAACAACATCCGGACAGTTAGAATTTTGTATAATTTTTGTAATTTGTTTTTTATCATCTGAATTACAGGAATTTAATGCTTTGCAAGTGTTCTCTCTCAATGCGATAGCCCCTTTAGAATCATAACTTTGTTTATTTAATAAATCATCAGTAGCCAGATCATAGGTTTGTTTTGTAATAGAGACGCAATTGGCTCCAATTACTTCTGAAGAAGCCTCTAAATGCTTTAATAATTTTTTTTCGTCTTTAAAGGAATTCTTACGCAATGATTCAAATAATTTATATGCACAATTGGGCAGTTTTGAATCTTTATTAATTGCGTAATTCCTACCAGCCACACAAATTTTTCCATCCCCGCCAGACCTCTCCGTATCGTGAAGAGAAACCGTGTAAGGTTTGTTTTCATGAATGAAATGTACTTCGTATTTAACGGACATAAAACCCCAGCAGTTACTTTTTTTATATTAATACAAACACAAATATTTGTTATTTTAAAACAACTATAAAATAAACTAATCTACAACTTGATAATTCATCTTGCCCACAACAAATTAATCAAAAGACCCTGCTCCCGAATGGGTGTGCATGAACTGTGCAGTAATTCCAGCGGGAACTGCTGTGAACTTTGTGACACATGCTAATGTTTTATGAGCTATAGTTGATGCGATACTTTACCCCTTCCTTATCGAGAAGGATCGTCTTGGGGGTAATTTGCTCCACTTTCATGCCATCTAGGATATCCCCCTCATAGAGGGCTCTACGACCAATTACTACGCTCATCTTTCCCCCTGCCTGCGAGAAGCCCGTCACCGGATACCGGTCGCTTACATCCACCAATGATTGCTCTGGAGCTAAGTTGAAAACTAAATTTCTCACCTCACGCACACCGCCTATCAGAGGAAATTCTTTCAAAATCTCTTGAAACTCCTGCTGGCGCGTCTGGGGTATCCCCCCCGATAGGGTGACATCTCCATCTTGCATCAGCACTTTGACAGTAAAAAATTTATGCTTGCGAAGAGCGTTATTCATCGACGAGATAATGTCATCCTCAATGGCTACTTGCTTGTCGAGAAGGTCGAGGTACGGAAAATTATTACTGATATAGTCAAAGAGCTTATCGGCTTGCTCACGCGTTTTTAAATACCCTGAGAGGACAAATTTGCCCGGAACGGAGGCATGGACCGTGACGCCGCGCCAAGCTTGCGTCCTTGCCAAAATCTGGTTGGCCTCCTGCCAGACATATTCATCCACGATGACTCCCTTGTCATCGATAGCCGAAATTTCAGGGATAGCCTGCAGATCGTACATCAGCTGATGACGATCGATAGAGGTCAAGACATGTCCCACAAGCAAAAGTTTCCCTGTCACCTTGCTAAAGGAATAACGCACAGCTGGAAACGGTTTCAATATAGCCTCTAAGGCTTTGGATAGATCGCGCTTTTCCAATTTGACAAGTTCTTCAGGGTGAAATAATGCCGAGACAGCAACCCCCGTCACCACGACTAGGCCTATTACCATGCAACTCAATAGGATCATTGCCGAAGGCACCTGCTTGCGCGGCTTCAAATTTACGGCAGGCAAAGCCAGCTGCTCACTACTCTCTAGGGAAGCCTTAGCGGCTTCCGCCAGCTTTTCACTAGCTTTATCAGCCTCTAGAGCCACTTCCTCCGCAGCCACTTCCTGCTTGTGCTGTAATAATCTGACAATAGAGGGCAAGAAGGGCGAAATAATCGTCTGCATTTGCCCCTCGCGGTCAATAATGACAAACGAGGTAGAACCCAAGGTGACGAGGATATTGGGATCGAGAAGCTGGCGTACTTTCAGCGGCTCTGCATCGACTAAGATACCATTGCGGCTATTGGTATCCTCTATAGTAAAGAGCTCATCGTTACTCACCGAAAGGCGCGCGTGCTGGCGTGACACGCTAGTATCGTGGAAGACGATATCGCAGACATTGGGGTCGGTGCCCATGAGATATGTGTTTCCTGGCTGTAAGGAGAACTCCGCGCCATTATTTGGACCTGAGACCACTTTAAGCAACCAACGGCCCACCTGAGTCAAATCGATATCGATCGCATGAAAGCTAGCAGATGCACTGCCGTCCTCTACTGCTTCGAAGAGAGTTTCCTCTGATGACTCATGCTCTAACGCCTGAGCGGCACCCTCTTCCTGCCGCTGTTGTTCGTGCAGATCTGCTGCAGCAAAGCGCCAGAGCCCATTGCCGATCTGCAAAGCATCGCCATCGCGCAGGACCACCGGGTCGTCAGCCTGCTCTCCATTGACCAAAACAGGATTGGTATCGCTGAGATTTTCCACAATAATTCCTTGGGAACTGGTACGGCAGAGTATGTGGCGACGCGAAGCCGCGGGATCGGCAATGACCAGCTGGCACACATCGGGATCGCGCCCAATCACCCATTCATCGCCGTCTTTTAGCAATAGCTCTTGTCCCTGTAATTCACCTTCTTGCGCAATCAATTTATTATTAGCACCCATCGTTTATTCCTTTTTTTTGTAAGAATATAGAATGTCTCAATGATAATTGAGCCCTTCTGATCGCCAAAAGTCAACGGAATTCATAAAATCTTCCACAGCATCGCGGAATTCCCTGTAATCGATATCTCCACTCAACAGATGAGAGAGGATAATAGTCTCCCCATCACTGCTCAGCCCTAAAGTCGCCCCGGCGGTCCCCTGTCCAAATAAATTGGCAAGTAACATCTGTGTATAAAACTCCTCTTGCTGCTGCTTAGGACAAGGCGCTACAGCTGAACGCAACAAGTAATTCCGCTGCAACAAAGAGACTTCAATAACAGCCATGGCATCCAGCGGCAATACGAAGACGCCAGGGGCGCTCGGCTCGAGGGGCCTATCCAACTGCAGCTCTTTAGCAATTCCCTCCATAAACCTCTCCAACATAGAGTCTCCTCTTTATACTAATGAGGGCCAATAGAAAACTGTTTCCGTAGGGCAGAAATCTGTTGACGTAGCTGTACCAATGCTGTGATCTGCCCTTCATCGCTCTGTGCCGCTTGATTGAGCCACGATACCATCTGGCCATATAGCTGTTGCAACGCCTGCTTGACAGCCTCCTCCTCCTTGAGCGGTGCAGTCTCTGCCGCTGCCCATGCTTGGACGGCATTAGAAGCGCAATTGCCCACCGCCGATACTATTGAGCTTAAGGTGCTCATCATCTCTGTAGATTTAGCCATTCCCATACATGCTACTGAGGCTACAGCTTGCACTGCAGCGATAACAGCCATAGCTATATATTGATTGGCCTGCAGCATCTGTTCTTTGTATTGCAGCTGCCCATAGGCTACCCCGGCCTGAAACTGCGTCCCGGCAAATTCACGGGCGAGCTGATTCTGCTCATACTCAGCCCATGCCATAGTGAAGATTGAATCTAGTGTGGCAATCATCTGGCGAGCAGAAGCCCAACGCAAGTTATTAAGAGAGACATGAGGCGCTCCGAGCGTCGCCATCACTTCACTGCTGACAACAGGGCGGCCACCGGCATCTATGCTGGCCTTATTGACGCTATGAAGCCTGCTAACCAAGCGCTGCTGCACATCGGCGGCTACCTGCTGCTTGCCGCCCTCTTCCGCCGCCTGTAGCAGCTGCCCGACCTGTCCTATCGCTTCGCCATGCCCGCTAAGGGCTGCACACTGTGCCTCCGTCATATTTTTTCTCCCGGAGAGCTGTCCCATCGCGGCGGCTACTCCACTACATGCTTTACTTGCAGAGACGGAGCTAGTAGTTGCGCTAGTAACCTCTCCTGCTTGCTGAGGAGGAATCACAAAGAGAGCAGCATATGTCGTCGTCGCTGCGTTGAGGTTTTCATTGGCCTCTTTCACTTTGCTTATCTTGTTTGCTGCCCAATCCTCTCTGCTGTTACCTATGCCTTCGACTCCTTTTTTCTCAAGGGGATATGCCTTTTGTTTGAGGGCCTCAATAGTATGTCCTCCGAAAGCATTTATCTCTTGTGTCTGTGCGGGACCTGCTTGCTCTAAAGTATCTTTATAGCGATTGGTACGCAGCTCCACGGTCTCCTCGCCGGGGATACTCTCTTCCTCCTGCTCAACAACCGCTGCAGCGCCAGCGGCCCCTGAAGCCGCCTCTTCAACAGCTTGCCATGGCGTAGGTGGCGCTGCAGCGCGCTTATAGTGTTCGCGCAGCTCCTCGGCTGTAGACGTAGACGCGATGGCTCCAGGATCGACGCTATATTTTGTCGACTTGTAGGCTTTCTCGACCTCTGTTGCACTCACAGGGGTATCTGCACTACTACCGCCACCTACTACTGTGCTCATAGATATCCTCTAAATTTAGCAGCAACAGCCTAGGACGTTGCCCTAGGCCTTTATAAATCAGGTCTTTGGCCTGATGATAGTTCTCAGGGCAACACCATGAAATATAATAGCCTAGGGCAGCGCCCTAGGCTGTTATAAATCAGGTCTTTTGCCTGATGATAGTTCTCAGGGCAACACCCTGAAATATAATAGCCTAGGGCAGCGCCCTAGATCGGACACATAAATATCTCAGGCTGAAGGCCTGACATATAATGAACGGAGTATCTGAACTGTTACGAGGCAGCTGCTGATTCATACCTCCTCAATGTGAAGGAGCTATGGAGAACTGTTTTTGCAGCGCGGAGATCTGCTGGCGCAGTTCAATGAGCGCTTGGATCAGATCCCCTTGTCCTTGTGCTGCACTATTGAGCCACGAGACACTTTGCCCGTATAGCTGCTGCAGCGCCTGTTGCACCGCCTCTTTCATCTTGAGCGGCGCCTCTTGTATTGCCCCCCAGGCTTTGACGGCATCACTGGCGCAGCTGCCCGCACTGGAAAAGATAGAGTTAATCGTATACAGCTGCGTATCGCTCCATCCACCCCGCTTGGCATAGCCGGCACATATCCCAGAGCCTACGGTCTGGCATGCCGATACCGCTGCTGTCGCGATGTTTTGGTAGGCCGTCACCATCTGCTGTTGGTACTGAGCCTGGCCCGTTTGCACGCCCGCTTGAAACTGCAGCCCGGCAAATTTGCGCGCCATCTGCGACTGTTCGTATTGGGACCACGCCAAAGTAAAGATGGACTGAAGGGTAGCGATCATCATTTCGGCGCAAGCCCAGCGCAGATTGTTGGCAGAAAGGGGTGGCTGGCTTACGCTATGTATGAGCTCATTGCTAGCTATAGGGGCACCTCCTGCCGCTATGCTGGCAGTATTGGCCGTCTGTATCGTAGCCACCAAGCTCTGCTGTGCCTCTGGAGATACCACATCTGAGGAGCTATCTCCAATGGCTTGGTGTGCCCCTGCCAGGCCGTTAAGAGCATTACAATGAGCATCTAAAACAGTTTTTTGCGACCCGGTAAAGTTGCCTGCCTGCGAAAACCGCTGAGTAGTCTTCACGGCGCTATCGCATGCTGCAGCGACATCCATCTGCCCTGACGAGCTGCTCGCCGCCCCCGCCGCCTTAGCACTCCCTATCTCCGCCTGCGAGGAGGGCTCTGCCATAATAACGACAAGAGCTGAGATGCCTTGATCTAACTGCGTCTTTTTTTCCTTCATCCCCTCTAGAGTACCTTGGCTTGTGCTTGTCCCCGATGTAGCACTTACAGCACCTACTGGGGTATATGCACGCCCTATTAGACTATCTGTAGTGTAACCAACAGTAATAACTGATGTTCTCTCGGGGGCTATCTGTGCTACAGTATCTCCAAATTGATTTTCCTGAAAAAACGCCCTTTGTCCCTGCTGCGTAGCGATTTCATTATGAATGGTAGCTTTAGTCTCTTTCTCTTGCCCTCTCGCCGAAATGTCGCCTTTTTCATCCGCAGTATCTGGAGAGATGGCGGGGTCACCATCGCCATCGGAAGAATTGCCCTTAGGCGGGGCAGGTACATACCCAACAACTGCTTCATCAGGGGGTATGGGAGCCCCCGCATTGCCACTGCTACTACTACCTACTGAACTCATAATAAACCTTCCTTGACAATACCTCTAAGAACCTGTCTCCAGACTTGAAATGTGAAGACAGGTTCTAAGCCGGCTGAACAAGAGCCGTCTGATAGTTGCTATCCCGCGCCTGACTCCCTGCAATCATTTTGGAAGCCCTTACCGCTCCCTCTCCCACCTTGCCTATATCGCCCTCGAGCAGCTCCCAGTCTCCCCCAAAAAACGCAGCGCAATCGCCCCACGCCGCCACAAAAGAGTCTGCATCTCCTTGCATTACAGCTAGGTGTTCTTGAAACAGGGCTCTATAAAAAGCAGCCTGAGACCTATCGGAAATCTTCCCACCCTCTCCTAACTGCCGCAGCAGCTCATCCATTGTCTGCTCGTCTTCTTCGAAATAAGGAATGATCGCCTCCGTAATTTTTTCTCGCTTCTTTTTCTTCGCCGCCGCCAGCAGCATCGCCATCTTCGCCGCCTTAGCCAAAGCCTTGCTAGAGAGTTTTGCTCCTTGCTTTTCTGCCTGCATAGATGCCAGAGCCTGAGCAAATACTGTTTCTAACACCGCTCCACGCGTCAAAAGAGCCATAGCCAGCTCCATAGTGAAGGGGCGGTATAGCGGTTCCTTTTCCGCATCTACACCGGCTGGTAAGGACGCCTCAGCCATCAGAGCGCCCGTAGAGGCGGCGAGGGTTAACGCCGCCTGTATTATCAGGCGCAGTAGGAGTTGTTGCCCTGGGTTACTCCCCCTAGGGAACAGTATTTGCGCCAAAGTGGCGGCGAGCAATCCTGCCGCACCAGTCAAAGAAAAGTGGTTAGCAGCTGCCGGCTCTTCGCCCCCCGCACTGCCACAAAAAGCCATCCAGAGGGCGATGAGAAGCGATGGTGCCTCAACCCCAGCCATTTGAGCTGCAATAATTGGCTGCATGGCCACAAGGGCGCTGCGTATCATCTGCATGGGGGCTCCCCGCGGCAACCTATCGAGAGCTTGCAAGGTTCCCTGTAGCCCTGCCCACTCTTCACCGAGCGCCCCTTTATCGCCTTTAGCCACGGCACCCAAAAGCTTATTCCAATATAAAAGCTCCTTAGCTCCAGCCTGGCACTCATCAAAATGAAACATAGCAGCACCTTCTTGCTCCAACATATCTCCAATAAGCTGGGAGAGCTCGCCACTATAGCTCTTGGCGCCTGCGAGGCCACGCTCGGGCAGCTGAAGATACTGGATATGGCGCAATGCTGCCGCGGAGCTAGCCTCTTGCGGCTGCATGGCCCCTTTTAAAGTAACTACAGCGCGGGCGGCGCCATAAAGCACTTCTTCAAGAGCCCGCATCGAGGAATTCCTCGCCTGCATGGGCCGTTCCATATCCATTGTCAGTCTTTTATAGATACCTGGTGTCAGCATTTTAGCTAACGCTTCAAATGTCTTTTGGAGCTCCGAAGAGAGAGCTTTTTCTTTGCCCATATCGATGCGAAATGTCGCCATAGGATGCAGGACAGGATGGCCAGAATCGGACTGATAGCGCCATAGGTTACCCCCTAGTTGCGTGAAGACGACATCTAGGCTATCGCGCATGATCCCACTCATCTGTTTGGCAACCTCTACAGAAGCGCTCGCCTGCATCTGCTCTATTGTCGGCTCCTGCGGCCCTCCGATATTGCCTCCAATGCCGGATCCCATCATCTTTGCTTCTCCTCTACTGCCACAGCAGCTATGTACTCTTTTTCTTGCTTCAGCCGCTCTTCTTTTAAGCGCTCTTCAATGGCAGCGAATAGCAGCTTGCCCCGCTCGCAGTCAATTTTATATTGCGGAATGCCATCAGCTAAAAAAAGGAAGCTCTTAAGAGCCTTATGGGCATGAGTGGGCAGGTTTAGTTCGCTATAGCATTGAATGATATACCAGAGCAGGCTCAAATCGTTGGGATCAGAAGAAAGGCAGTAGATAAAGGCGATGAGGGCGCGGTCATATTCTGCCAGTAAAAAGTGAGAGGTGGCTAACCCAAGCACATATTTGGCCTCTTTCCACCCATCAAAAGTCGTCAGCAGAAGGAAGGCGTTGCGCGCCTCCTCATACCTGCCTACCCGCCCCATCGTACAGGCAAACTCATAGACATCCTGCATCACTTCATCGGATATCTCCAGTGACTCTTTTAAAGGGACTCCCCGCTCCCATTGATCGATAGCCTGTACTGCTCGATTAATAGATGCTGGTGCCATCCTGAGCTTCATCGTGCGGTTTAGCTCTTCAAGCCTGTATCTTCTCTTTTCTTCTGCCATAATGCACCTTCTTTACGCATATGATAACTTAGTCATTATCATGTTCATGCTTTGCCACATCTGCAACTCGGTCTGTGCTATTGTCATGATAAATTCGACAATATTTTGCTCCGACTTGAGGACATTCTGAATGATGCTATTGATTAGCTGGTTAAATGCCTCTGCGTCTGCCTGGCTCATATCATAGCATGCTTTGATCTCGGCAAGCTTAGCCATCAAGAGATCCTGTTGGAATTCTATGGCCGATTGAATGACTGTGGATCCCGCTTGGGTGACAAGAGCCCCTTGCTTTACAGCGTTAAGAACGGATGTAAATTCTACCGCCTTTTTCATCCCCGATGTCGCCGTCGCTGCCGCTTTAGCACACATTTCCCCTATCGTCGACGCATCATCTGCTACTTGCGATGCGCTCTTTGCCGCCT
>Ga0206859_1142_pt1 | contig 11088 bp, 10 predicted proteins | sample Alteio_BWOrgCont_47_FD_152882 | JGI IMG/M metagenome (GOLD analysis project Ga0206859, IMG submission 152882) | Enriched cells from forest soil in Barre Woods Harvard Forest LTER site, Petersham, Massachusetts, United States -... | ecosystem: Environmental > Terrestrial > Soil > Temperate forest >... | reverse complement strand
CAAGAAAATTTAAAAGATGGTTGCGCCTATCGCAAAATTCCCTCCACGAAACAAAGTCCACTCACCGTCATTTACTCTATACATAGAGTAACTGGTGTCTTTTGGAGGATTAAAGTTAGGATCGAAAGGAGAATATATATCCAGCCTTTCACAATCTATTGACGGAAATCCACTGAACGGATGTTTTTCATCAGACGGATCTGCAAACGGTTTTATTACTACCATAAATCCGCTGCTTGGAATTGTTATATCACAGTTAGAAACATCAACACTTATAATTGATTTACCCTTCGGATTATTAACCACCAATGAACTGTCGAACAGCTTATGAGATGGAAAAATACTATCCCTGCTTCGGGTGTACATCTCTATCGTAAAAGGTCTTTTGATACCTCCTGCAGAATTATTTAATAGAAACTCAAGACTCTTAAGGGTTGCCAGCTTATGTTTATCGTTAGGGAAATATTTAACCAACACCTCTCCGGCCCACAATGGCCATGGATGAAGATCATGGCGGTTTACCATCCCTATACTGATCGGGACTGAGCGAACATAATTTATAGTTACTTCGCTTAAATCAGTAGCTAACAAATGCATATATATAGTGTCGGATCGTTTGTATAGGAGGTCGCCCCTAAAGTACTGGCTTTGATAACCGACACATGAAATTTTAACGGTATCCCGGTTAGTAAACTCTTTTTGTGATAAATGAATTATCCCGTTAGGTGCTGCAATTAAAATTAGACGTTTATTGACAATAAAATTTGCATATCCTATGGGTTTTTTTGTTAAGCTGTCAACTACAATTAAATTATTTGGAAAGTTATTTTGTGAATCTTGGGCATGGGTGCTGCCTATATAGAATACACAAAACAAAAGGGAGACGTATATATATTTCATAACTGTTTATAATCTTTACCTACCTCAATAATACTACAAAACACTTACAATTTTCATCGCCAAAACAAATCTTTCATTCCGCATATTTGTTAATACCAAAAGACATAGCTTATGAAGATTATAGTAACAGGTTCATTAGGACATATCGGCAAACCGCTCACGCAGGAATTGGTGGCAAAAGGCCATGAGGTAACCGTGATCAGCAGCAACCCCGAAAAGAAAGCGGAAATTGAAGCCCTTGGCGCGAAGCCAGCCATCGGCAAACTGGATGATGTAGCGTTTTTGACATCCACCTTTACAGGTGCCGATGCCTTATTCGCCATGGAACCGCCAAATTATGCAAGCACTGATTTGGTTGCCTATTACGAGCAAACAGGCAATAACTACGCCGAGGCAGTAAAGAAAACCGGCTTAAAACGCGTAGTGCATTTAAGCAGTTATGGCGCGCATTTGAGCGAAGGCACAGGGATGATCGTGGGTTCGCATAGGGTTGAAAATATTTTAAACGCGCTGGATGGTGTAAGCGTAACGCATCTGCGCCCGGGCTATTTCTATTACAACCTCGATTCTTTAAAACCGATGATCAAAAACGCAGGAATCATGGGGGCCAATTATGGCGGCGAAGACAGATTGCCTTTAGTGGCACCGAGCGATATCGGGGCAGCGGCGGCAGAGGAATTAACCAAAACTTCGGGACCAAAAGTGCGCTATATTGTGAGCGATGAGCGCACCTGTAACGAAGTTGCCGCGGTGATTGGCAGGGCCATAGGCAAACCGGGTTTACAATGGCTAACCTTCAGTGATGAGCAATATGCCGACGGGTTAAGTAAAGCCGGGTTGCCGCCGCATTTCGCAGCCATGCTTACCGAGCTGGGTGCATCCGTTCACAGCGGTAAACTTCGCGAAGATTACGACAAGCACAAACCGCCTTTTAGCAAGGTAAAACTGGAAGACTACGTAAAGGAATACGCGAAGGATTTTTAACAGATAGTACAACCAAAAAGGCAGTCTCAAAAGTCTATTCCTTTGTGTCCTCTGTGTTTTTCACTTTGTGAACTCTGTGGTAAAATTTAACCACAGAGTACGCAAAGAAGTCACAAAGAAACACAGAGACTAATAATTTCAGCCTGTGGCTGTTATTTTCACCGCACCACTAATCTACTGCCCCGCCGTCCAGGTATTATCCTTCACATTCGCGTCCATAAATATGCCGCCGTCAAGCGTGATGGATTTTGCCGTTTTGCCTGTTTTTAGCTTTACGATAATATCTTTCTGATCTTTTTCCCAAACAATAGGGGTTTGATGAAAGCTTTCGGTTGTGCCATCATCATAAGTAACTATCGCATCAAACGGAACAGCAAAGCCCCCAATATTTTTAACCGAAAGATCATACCCGTTTGAAGTTTTTTCAACCTTGTCAAGATCCAGGTCGATATAATAAGGTGTATAGAACCAGTTATAGAAGAACCAATCCAGGTTCTTGCCCGCGCCCTTGCTCATCGAATTAAAATAATCCCACGGAATAGGGTGTTTGCCGTTCCAATTGTCCATATAGTTATGCAGGGCTTTTTTAAACAGTTCATCGCCCAGCATATCTTTCAAAGCCAAATAGCTTAACGATGGTTTGCCATATTCGTTATTACCGGCGCCAAAAGTAAGGTCGGTATTCGGTGTAATGATCGGCTGTTCCTTGGCATGTGGGCCATGTATCCACCTGGTCACGCGGAACTGTTTGTAAAAGTCTTCCGCCGATTTTTGTCCTCTTTCGCTGATGCCTATCAGGTACTCTAAGGTTGTGGCCCAACCCTCATCCATAAACCCGTAGCGGCTCTCATTAGTACCCATATAAAACGGAAAATAAGTATGTGCCTGTTCATGGTCCTGCACCAGCTCGGCAAAAACCAGGTCGCTTGTATGGCTGTCGTTCATCATCATCGGGTATTCCATATCTGCAAATCCCTGGAAAGAATTTGATTTTGGATAAGGGTACGGCACTCCCGGCCAGTTATTGGAATACCAAGCCAGCGAATACCTCCCAAACTGCACCGAATGATGAAAATCCTGCGAAGCATCGGGGAATGCCGCCTGCATGCTGGTGCGTCGGCCTGTTTTGTCATCAACCACAACGCTTGCCGCGTCCCAGTCGTAATGGTCGCTTATCCCTACCGCCATATCCGACACATTGTCCGCTGTCCATCTCCAGGTATTGGTGGCGTTTTGCGCGGTAATATTTTTAGCTGACAGGTCTGCCGGTGTTGCGATATGTATGGTGGAATCGCTGGTCATTGATTCTTCAAACTTCTTAGCGGATTCCGGCTGCAACACTTCATTCGGGTTTTGCAGTACCCCGGTGGACCATACTATAAAATTCTTCGGCACCGTTACGTCCAGCGTGTAGTTATTAAAATCGTTGTAAAACTCAAATCCGCCGGTATGCGGTTGTGTATCCCATCCCCTGTAATCGTCATAAACGGCTACACGCGGGTAAAAATAAGCTAAGTAAAAACTGGTGGAATCAATCACCCCATCCCTGCCCTCCTTTTTTGATAAAGCATAATGCCAGGTAATATCAAGTTTTACCGAATCGTGCGGCATCAGCGGTTTGGCCAAATCAACCATCTGATTGGTGGTTGATGCTACATTATTATCCCATGGAGTCGGCGTACCGTTGATGGTGATGCGATCAACCATGATGCCCGCCGTAGAATCCGGCTTACTGCCGCGACTGCCCTGGCGATGAACATTCACGATCAGTTTCATGTTCAGTGTTTTTAAAATATCGGGGCTGTTGTTAAAATAAGTGATCTGTTCAACACCCCTGATGGTATTATCGGGTGGCATTACGGTTACCGAAATATGATACCGTCCGTGGTTTTCCCAATATTCTTTACCGGGTTTACCGTTAGATGATCGGGTGCCTTTGTCATAAGCTTGCTGTACCTCAGGCGGTAAAGTAAGGGTTTGCGCTTCAGCCTGTAATAGGCCGGTACATAAAAAAATGGATAAAATGAGTGATCTTAACATAATTTTTGCTTTCAGAAATAAAGTAAATGTTAAGCAAAGTTATTAAAAAGTTAACGATGGATACATAATGCATATTTACTTTTCCAAAAATCCGTAGCAAAAACAATTATTCATATTAAAAAGTTAATTGATAATTGATGATAAAACAGATATTTACCAAAAAAGCACTAACCCATAATTAATGAGCAACAGCGTATGGAGCCACATCACTGAGATGTTTCAGCTTCCTTTTACTAACCCGGTACTCATTTTTACCCTCATACTTTTTATTATCCTGCTGGCCCCGGCTTTAATGGAAAGGATCAAAATGCCGCACATTGTGGGTTATATTTTGGCAGGCGTTTTAATAGGCCCGTACTGCCTCGACCTGCTGAAAAAAAACCTCGCGGTCGATCTCTTTTCTACCATCGGCCTGTTGTATATCATGTTCAATGCCGGTATCGAGCTGGACCTGGTGGAGTTTAAAAGAAACAGTCATAAAAGCCTCGTATTCGGCATCCTAACATTTTCTATCCCCATCGCCATCGGTTTCCCGGTTTGTTATTATTTGCTGGGGTATCCCATGCTTACCTCTATATTAACAGCAAGTATGTTTGCCACCCATACTTTAGTGGCTTATCCCATCATCAGCAAGTACAGGATCGCGGAAAACCAGGCGGTCGCTATTACTGTAGGCGGCACTATTTTAACAGATACCGCGGTATTGATCATCCTGGCCATCATCATCGGCGCTAAAAATGGCGGGTTAACCACTGCTTTCTGGCTGCATTTAATAGGCTCATTGATTGTGTTTACGCTGGTGGTGTTTTTAATAGTACCAAGACTGGCAAAATGGTTCTTTAGTAAACCTGAGAGCGATAAAACATCGCGTTATGTGTTTATACTGGCGTGTATGTTCTTTTCGGCCACGCTGGCGCAAATGGCAGGGGTCGAACCTATTATAGGCGCCTTCGTAGCGGCATTGGCGCTAAATAAACTGATACCAAAGCCATCAAAATTGTTTGATAATATCGAGTTTGTAGGCAATGCCATATTTATCCCGTTTTTCCTTATCAGCGTAGGTATGATCATTAACCTGAACGTTCTTTTCAGCGGTGCCGGGGCTTTTATTGTGGCCGCCACGCTTACCATTGTAGCATTAATAGGCAAATGGATATCCGCTTTCTTTACCCAAAAAATATTTCATTATTCAAATAACCAGCGCCAGCTGATATTCGGTTTAAGCAGCTCACACGCGGCGGCCACGCTGGCTATTATCCTGATAGGCTACAAAAGCAAGATCATTGATGACAACATCCTGAACGGCACCATTATCCTTATACTGGTTACCTGTATGGCGGCTTCCATTTTTACAGAAATGGCCGCCAAAAAAATGTCGAAGGTGCGTTCACCTGAAATAATTGAAGACTAAGAAGTAGCAATAGGATTAATTAAAGGCAATTAATCCAGTTTCCAATCGGGCCTTTCGTAATGGCAGGTGTAACCGTACGGATTCTTTTGTAAATAATCCTGGTGTTCCTTTTCGGCATTCCAAAAATCGCCTGCGGGTACTACTTCCGTAACTATTTTTCCCGGCCATTTGCCCGAGGCATCCATCTCGGCAATTAACTCATGAGCTGTTTTTTGCTGTGTCTCATCCGTATAAAATATAGCCGAACGGTAAGATGTTCCGATATCGTTCCCCTGCCGGTTCCTGGTGGTGGGGTTGTGGATCATAAAGAAATATTCAAGCAACGCCCGGTATGACAATTTTTCAGGATCAAACACGATCTCTATTGCCTCCGCGTGTGTGCCGTGATTACGGTAAGTGGCATTAACCACATCGCCGCCGCTATATCCCACAACGGTTGAGACAACACCCGGCAAATTCCTGAATAATTCCTCCACGCCCCAAAAACATCCGCCCGCCAAAATGGCTTTTTCAGTATTCATATTTTATTTGTTTTATTAAAGATAGTATTTGAATGAGTGTGGTCAAGAAAAGTGCCAAAGGAAATTCACCGGTTTGCTGGCAGTCTATGCTAACAAGTAAAATTACTTTTTGCATGGTTTTAGGGTTTTATTTTTATCGATATGAAGATATAAAACTATTTAAATTATTCATTTCCTGTAACGCTTTCACCTAAATATGTGTCTTATGCTTAATGAAACTGAAACGTCTACTCTTTTTGTCTTTTTTCGCGCTATTAGTATCCAACGTTACCCACGCACAAACCTCAACCGGTAAAATTTCGGGCTCGGTTCTGGACAACACTAAAAAACCACTTGATGGCGCGACCGTCATCCTCCAGGTAGCAAAGGATTCAACAGTCATAAGTACCCAAATCACTAATCCCGATGGCCGCTTCGCTTTCCCAAATCTGAAAGATGGTTCTTACATCATCAGGGCCACCTATGTAAGTTTTAAAAATTTCCGAAGTGATGTTATCATTATCAGCGGACAAAACCAGGTTAATTTACCTGCATTTATTTTATCGCCAACAGGTAAGGCCCTGAACGAAGTAACCGTTACCGCGAAAAAATCTTTTATCGAGCAAAAAATTGACCGTACCGTAATAAATGTAGGCGCGCTGATATCCAATACAGGCACCAATGCTTTGGAAGTATTACAAAAATCACCCGGCGTGCAGGTGGATGCCGATGGCAACATCACCTTTAAAGGAAAAAGCGGCGTACTGGTAATGATAGATGATAAACCCACCTATCTTTCGGCGGCAAACTTAGCTACTTACCTGCGTTCTTTACCGGCTTCATCGCTGGACCAGATAGAATTGATGGATAACCCTTCCGCTAAATATGATGCCGCGGGAAACGCGGGCGTGATCAATATCAAAACCAAAAAAAATACCATCAGGGGATTTAATGCTGTAGTGTCGGTTGATGATGCGCAGGGTTTTTATTGCCGTACCAATGAAAGTATCAACATGAATTACCGGGTTGATAAGGTTAACCTGTTTGCCAACATTGCTTATAATGAAGAACACACTTTCCGAAGGCTCGAAATAGACCGGGACTATTTTGATGCCAACGGTGATTTCTTGTCCTCATTAAAAGATATCTCCTATTTCAGGCCGACGAGCTATAATACCAATATAAAGGCAGGCATGGACTTTTTTGCGTCTCCTAAAACAACCTGGGGCATAGTATTTACCGGTACTATTTCTCCCGATCATGATAACAGTCCCGTTAATAGCTTGATCTATGGTGCGAATGGCCAGTTGGATTCAACCATCAATACACAAAACATCTCTAAAAACACCTTTAACAGCAAAGGCATCAACCTGAATTATACCCATAAGTTCGACAGTGTGGGCCGCGAACTCACCTTCGATCTGGATTATATCCGGGATAATTCCAACAGCAACCAAACATTTATAAATAACACCTTTTTGCCCGATGGCACGCAAACAAATTCGCAAATTTTAACTGATAACCTGCCTTCCACCATCAATATTTACTCTGCCAAGGCTGATTATACCCACCCGCTTAAAGGCAAAGCAAAACTGGAAGCGGGTATCAAAAGCAGCTATGTAAATACCAACAATGCCGCTAATTATTATAACGTGGTTGATGGCGTAAGCAGCATTGATTACAACAATACCAACCAGTTTTTATACAAGGAAAATATAAATGCTGCCTATGTAAATTTTAATAAGGACTTCGGCCGGTTTTCATTACAAACAGGTTTGCGGGTAGAGAATACCAACGGCTTCGGTAACCAGTTGGGCAATGCCGAAAAAGCTGATTCAACCTTTGCCAATCACTATACCGACCTGTTCCCAACGGCTTATTTATCCTATAATCTCGATACAGCCAAACACAATGTACTCGTCGCTTCCTATGGCAGAAGGATCGGCAGGCCGAACTATGCCAGCTTAAACCCGTTTACCTTTTTTGTGGATGAGTTCACCTACTTTTCGGGCAATCCATTCCTGAAACCCCAGTTTACTGATAATTACAAGCTGGCCTATAGTTTCAGGAACCTGTTTACCGTGACGGCAGCATACAATTATACAAGTAATGTACAGGGAGAAACTATTCACAACACAGGCGATGTGTTCATCAGCACCACAGGGAATATAGGCCAGGAAAAAATGATCGACTTTTCTGTTAATACCAGTCTGCAGCCTGCCAAATGGTGGACGGTTAATTTATATGTGGAATTGTATAATAACGCGTACCAGGGCGCATTTTACGATGGCTATCTCAACCAGTCGAAAACCACCTTCTCGGCTAATAGCAGCAACCAGTTTACCATATCAAAAACCTGGAGCGGCGAAATAAGTGGCTGGTACGATGGCGGCGGTACTTATGGCCAGTTTCTTACCCTGCCCAAAGGCATGCTGAATGCTGCTATCCAAAAGAAAATATTGAATAACAAAGGCTCCATTAAATTTAGCATGCAGGATATGCTGCATAGCTTTAGCCCGAGTGGCACCATTACTAATATCACTGATGCCACAGCAACTTTCCATAATTTTGTAGATACACGGGTAGCAACGCTGGCGTTTACTTACAGCTTCGGTACTTCAACCAATGTGCCTCAAAAACGCGATACCGGCGGTGCCGACAGCGAACAAGGCCGGGCGCATTAAACTAATAACCGGTAATAAACATATTCCGTACTTGATAATCAATTTTACTATATTCGTCTGTACCTTTTTTGAATACGGGGTATTTACTGACCAATAATAGCATCATTGATTTTTATGCGGGATCTGTCAAAAATAGGCCGTATTTTTTATGGCATAGCTATAACCGCTATCGGGATCCAATCAATTTACAACCGCGATCTTCCCTACATCGTATCACTTCCTGATCATTTCCCGCTGCCTGCGCATATAACTATTGCCTGTATTTTCGGAATCATCTTTACTATGGCCGGGTTATGCATTCTTTTTGAAAAAAATGCCCGTCCCGTTTCCCTGTGGTTTGGCGGTTTGTTGCTATTCCTCTTTTTCTTTTACTGCGTCCCTTACGAAATATTAACCAGCCCTAATTATATCCATTTGGGCGATTGGGAAAATGCAGAAAAAGAACTGGCATTCGCAGGTGGCGCATTGGCTATTGCCGGTTGTTTTTCTGCAAAAAATGAGGCAAGGCTCACTGGCTTTTTAGCCAAACTGATACCTTGCGGGCCTATAATTTATGCGGTTACTATCGTAACTTTCGGCATTCTTCATTTTATGGAGGCAAAAGACGCCGCAACCTATATACCGGATTGGATCCCCTGGCATATGTTCTGGATCTACTTTTGCGGTGCCTGCCTTATCGGTTCCGGAATCGCTATTATTTTTAAGATAAGGGTTAGCTTATTTGCCGGGCTTTTGGGCTTGATGATTTTCATCTGGGTGGTCTCGCTCCATATCCCCAAAGTGATCAATGCAGCCTCGCCCGACGAAAGGACCGGTGAAATTACCAGCGCGTTTTTAGCCCTTGCCTATTGCGGGATCGCTTTGGTGGTTGCGGGGAATGCAAAAGAGAAATACTTTTATCCGGCGGCTTAATTATTAACATGAGCTTTCAGGCATTAAGCTGCGTTTAAAACATCTTGAAAATGTATATATTTAAAAAATAGTATAACCTTTATAAACAATGTTCAAAAGGCCGGCACTGCTCTTTTTTTTATTGGTAACACTGCACACCGTGTTTGCACAATCCCAGGTTGGGACGAATGATAAATTTGCCGACAGCCTGAATGCTTTATTAAGCCACACGACCAAACCTGCCGACCGTTTCGACCTGTTGAATAAACTGGTTGACCATAATGATGCTACCCAGGGCAATTTTCAAGGCACGGGATTTGGCCTCCAGATGCATAAGATCGCGCAGCAATTAAACAATGATTCGCTGCTGGCCATCAGTAACAATGTTATAGGAAATTATTTCAGTGGTAAAGGAGATTTTGCAACAGCACTGGACTACCTTTTTAAAGATATCCCCCTGGCAGAAAAGTATAATGACCAGCGGAGGATCAGTTCACTGTATTTTGATATAGCAGAGATTTATTTCTCCCTGCAAAATTGGGAAGAGTGCCTCAAATACGCCAAATTGGGAGGCGATAATTTGCCTGAAAAATCTTCACCCATGTATGGTTTTATGGCAAGTCAATATTACCGGAACATGGGTGCATATTTTCTTCAGCAAAAACAACCGGATTCCGCGCTCTTCTATATTCACCAGCTGGAGGAAACGAACAGGAGATTAAAAAAGGTGAATTATGTGATGTACCAGCTTACGCAAAGTGGTACTGCTTACTGGCAGCTTGGTGATAATGAGCTGGCCGAAGTTTATTTCAAAAAGGCCAACGCTTTAACAGATTCAGTAAGGTCCCCTGTAATTTTACTTATTAAGGGAGAAAATTATATCCCCTACTTATTGGCTAACAAGCAATATGAAAAGGCCGGTAAATATGCCATCCAACTATTGCAAACCGGCGAAAAGCTCAATAACAATGGTACTAAGCTTATTGCTGCCGGTTTTTTAAGCACAGTATATCATAACCTGCACCTTACCGACAGTGCATATTATTATTTAAGTATGCAATCAGCCCTCAAAGACTCTGTTTTGAGCCAGGAAAATATTAACAAGATACATGCTTTGGCTTTTAATGAGCGGATAAGAACGCTGGATGAAGATGCACAATATAAAAAAGAGGAAGAACATCGCCAGCAAAACATTCAGTACGCGCTGATCGCCTTTGGTATCATTATCTTCATTACTGCGGTCCTGTTACTCAGCAGAACTATCATTGTAAATGAAAAGCTCATCTCCTTTTTTACAGCAATGGGCTTATTGGTGGTATTTGAATTTTTTAACATGCTCATTCATCCCTCGCTGGCGCATCTCACCAACGACTCCCCGGTATTGGTGTTGCTGGCCTTAGTGCTCATAGCCGCACTCCTTATCCCTATACATCACCGTTTGGAACGCTGGTTAAAGGAAAAAATGGTAGAGAAAAATAAACTCGTCCGGCTGGCCGCCGCGAAAAAGACCATTGAGCAGCTGGAGAAGAAATAGAACTTTCTGCAAAAAACAAGTGGCACGCTTTCGGGAGCGGAGGCTGTCTTACACAGCAATAAATTTTCAAAAAGGTGCTTGCGGCACTCAATAATTAAAATAAAATAGTTTAGTTAAATTTTAATTTCAGCCTGCCGTTTACTA
>Ga0206859_1141_pt1 | contig 11150 bp, 9 predicted proteins | sample Alteio_BWOrgCont_47_FD_152882 | JGI IMG/M metagenome (GOLD analysis project Ga0206859, IMG submission 152882) | Enriched cells from forest soil in Barre Woods Harvard Forest LTER site, Petersham, Massachusetts, United States -... | ecosystem: Environmental > Terrestrial > Soil > Temperate forest > O... | reverse complement strand
AGCTTTAAGTCCAACTTGCCCCGACCGTATTCCCCGACAAGGGAGTGAACCGGGCGCTAAAGCGGTTTGAAGGCAATGATTGATTTCATGACCCGAACCGTTTTTAAAAGCGGTTCGGGTTTTTTATTTCCGGAACCGCGGGTGAAAAAGGCGAAAAGGAGAGAGTGATGACGGAATTATTCAAACGAGCGGCTTTGGCGGGCGATGTGTGGGCTTTGTGGCTGTTGGTGGCGGCCAGCGTGCTTTCGCTGGGGGTGATCCTGGAACGCTGGTGGGTCTTCCGCAAGAGCGAGGTGAACTTCCCGGAATTGCTGGATAAGCTTTCGGTTTTTTTGGAAAAGGGGAACCTCCACGGCGCGAAAGAACTGGTGAAGAACGCCCAGGGCATCGAGACCCGGGTCGCGCTGGCGGGCCTGACCCATTTGCACAAGGGTTACGCCTCGGTGGAAGAAGCGATGACCTCCCGATTGGTTTTGGAACGCAACCGGCTGGAAAAAAATCTCATTGTTTTGGGGACGCTGGGAAATAACGCCCCCTTTATCGGCCTTTTTGGAACGGTCCTGGGGATCATCAAGGCCTTTAACGACCTGGCGGTCAGCGGCAATTCGGGCGTTTCGGTGGTTATGGCGGGCATTTCCTCGGCGCTCATCGCGACGGCCTTGGGGATCTTCGTGGCCATTCCGGCGGTCGTCGCCAACAACATTTTTCAAACGAGCCTCCGGAAAAAGATCGCCAACACGCAGAGCCTGATCCATCTGCTGCAGATTTATCTCCGGGACGAAACCGAGGGGCAGCTGCGCCGGGCGGTGAAAAGCCAAATCAGGGCCGAGGTCAAACAAACGGCGGGTGTTTCTTAACCGGATACTGAAACAGTTTTACCCAAGGAGGAATTATGAGTTCGAATTCAATCGACGACGAGGGAACGGTCACCGGAATCAACGTGACCCCGATGGTGGACATCATGCTGGTGCTGCTGATTATTTTCATGGTCGCCGGGACCTTTGTGTCGGAAGCGAGCCTGAAGATCAACCTGCCGAAAACCGAGACGGGGGACACTCCCGCGGCTCCCACCTTGTCCGTTTCCATTGACGACAAGGGGGAGGTTTTTCTCAAAAAATCAAAAACGGACTTGGCCAGCCTCAAGGCGGCGCTGACCCAGGAGGTGGCCGAGAATCCGGGCGTCCGGCTGACCCTGGCGGCGGACAGCAAACTGCCATACCAACAGGTGATGTCCACGCTGGATGTGATCAAACAAGCGGGGGTGGAACATGTCGCTCTTGTCGCCGACAAATAATAAAAGGTGGTGGTTGGGATTGGAGGAGAAGAGATTAACGGCGGGAACGCTTTTTTCTTTTCTGATCCACGCCACCGTCTTTACGATTTTATACGCCTTGTTCCTGGCGCACCGCACGACGATCGTGGCCAATCTCGATATGGATCCGATCGCGCCCCAGCCGCCGTTCAAGTGGACCTTGCCGCGAAAGGGGCATCACGTGGCGCAAGTGATCACGCCCGAGAAGGTCCTGCCGGAGCCGGTCGAGGCCAAAACGGTCTGGGTCCCCGCCTCGGAGACTTCCCGGAAACCCCGGTGGATCGGGAATTTGATCGACCCGGACGATTACCCCTCGGTGGCCCGCCAAAACGGCAGTGATGGCCGGGTGGTGCTCCTGGTCCATATCGACACGGATGGAAAGGTCCAGGAGGTCAGCCTCGTGGAGGGGAGTTATGAGACTTTAAATGAGTTCGCCGTGCGCAAGGTCAAGGCCGGGATTTTCACGCCCGCGTTGGACAAAAACGGCGCTCCGGTGGACTGCGAAGTAACGCTTCCGATCCTGTTTCAGCTGAATGGATGAGGCTGATTCAAGGGAGAGGGATGGGGAATTTTGAGATTAGAAGCGCGCTGATGGGAGCGCGTTTGCGGGAAAAAGAGCGGACATCCGCCAAAAGAGCCGTAAAACTTTCAGCCAACTTCCAGTCCACTGGCGTTGCTAATTTAAATTATGAGAGGTCGCCATGGCAAAGTTATGGAAACTGATTTTCGCGGCATCACTTATTTTGGGGATCGCGCCCTGGGTTTGGGCGGACACAAGCTCCGCCGTGAATCCGGGAGCGGACTCGGGAACGCCGGTATCGGGTACAACCGATGCGACGGCGGCCCCAGATAACACCGGAACGGACAGCGCCGGAGCGGTTTCGGCGGACAGCACTGACGCGGGCGCTCCCACGGAGACCGCGGTCAGCCAGCCGACGGTCATCCCGACGACGGGGCCCGGTCCCTCGGCGGCGGCCACGACCGTGCCGGATTATGAATTAAACGCGGTTGTTATTACGGGGACGAAGACCCAACTTAAGATTTTGGACTCACCGGCGGACATCAAGGTGGTCACCCAGGACGATATTAAAACGAAAGACGTCGGCTTTTTTAACGACGCCTTGACAGGAATAGCCGGGGTCGAGGTGGACCAGGCGGGCGGGATTGGAAGCCAGGCCGTCACGGTGTCGATCCGGGGCGTTCCCGGCTGGGAAAAGAACCTCATTTTGCTCGATGGGTTTGAGCTCAACCAATTGGGCAACGAAAGGCCTTTCTGGAACCGGATTCCGGAAGATTTGGTCGACCATGTGGAAGTGGTCGAGGGTCCCTTTTCCGCTTTGTGGGGAAGGAACGCGGACGGCGGGGTCATCAACGTGATCACCAAAGAGCCCGAGGGAGAGCTTTTCAATTTCAGTGAAAACTGGAATAGCGCGGGCGACCGTACCACCAACGTGGATTACGAGAATAAAACCAACGACGGATTGTTTGCCTATTATCTGGGCTTCCAAAATACCGGCATCGACGGATATACGCAGAACCAATATGTCCAGGCGACTCCTAAGGGACAGACCGGGGCGGCTCCTGAAACGGTGACGGGTTATACCCAGACCACGACCGATACGGGAACGCCGGTGGTCAACATCGGACAAGTGGCGAGATCGGTTTGGGAGAATGACAATTACACCGCCAAACTTTATTTCAACCCGTCGGAGGACCAGAGTTTCAACCTGCTGGTCAACTATTCCTATTGGGACCAGCCCGATACCAACGCGACCGGCCAGGTCGGCAGTTCTTTCCTGAAAGACTCGGTGACCGGTAATCCGGCTACGGTATTGAACGGGACGGTGGCTTTAGGTAACACCGGTCAGCAGATAACGGTGAACCAATCCCAATTCCTGACCGCGCCGGGTGAGAACGGTTTCTTCGGTTCCTACCTGCAATATAAGGGCAAAGAAAACGATAATTTAAACCTGACGGGCAGTTTTGCCTGGACGGCCGGCCCCCTGCATATCGCCGAGGGCGCCCTTCCCACGGCGGACACGCCTTTTTCCGGGACGGGAACGGGTACGGATATGACGGCGGATTGGGAAGCATTCGCCAATATCCAGGCCGAGCAGAAACTGGATAATCACGACATCATCCTGGGCTTCAATTGGGATCAGGCGGATTTCACCAGCTACAACCTGACCTTTCCCAATTGGACCGAGATCAACAACTACACGGAATATTTAAATCAGGGAAACGGGGACAACGAAACCACCGACTCGGTTTTCGCCCAGGATCAGTGGAAGATTGTTCCCTCGTTGACGGCTTTTATCGGGGCCCGATGGGACCATTGGATCTCCGCCGATGGATTTCTCTACAATACGCTCCAAACCCAGGAGCAGTATTTCCCCACGGAAACTTTCGACCAGGTTTCCCCGAAGGTGAGCTTGGTCTACAAAATCGACGAGAACGGGAGCTTGAGAACTTCCTGGGGCCAGGCTTTTAATCCACCCACCTCGGCTGATCTTTACCTGTTCTCTTCGGGCAACGACACCGAAACGCTTCCGAACCCTCAATTGAAACCGGAAGTGGATACGGCTTGGGAAATAGGCGGGGAGTATGAATTTCCCTCGAAGACGACCCTCTCGGCGACCTATTTCAACAACTCCTTCAACAATTTGATTTACGAGGACACGGAGCCGAATGGGGTCACCGAAGTTTCTCAGTATTACAACGCGGGCCAGGCGCAGATCAATGGCGTGGAATCCTCCATTAAGCAGGATATCGGCACCCATTGGGATGTTTTCGCCAACTATACGCACTTGGATGACAAGATCACGTCCAACACGGCCCAGCCGCTTTCCGTGGGGAAACAGATTCCCACCATTCCGTCGGATGAGGTGGATTTGGGTCTGGATTTCAAGCCGAAAGACTGGGACTTCTCGCTCTTCGGAACCTATCAATCCAAGCGCTACACCACCGCCGCCAACACGGATACGGTCAACGGGGTTCAGGGCAGCTTTGATCCCTTCGCGATCGCGAATTTCAAGGCCATCTATAAATTCAACGGCGGCAACGTTTCGGCCGGGGTGGATAACATCTTTAATTTGCAGTACTACTCCATCTACCAGAACGTGGGCACGACGTTTAATTTGGGCGCGGGCTTTTACATTCTGTAAGTAAGACGGGAAGCGACCCTGTGGTGCCGTCCAGTATGACGGCACCAGGGGATTTTAAGGTGAAAAAGGAAGAAACCATGGCAGTTCAAAATGAAGTTTTAAACGAAAAGGATGAGGATCTGTTGGCTCAAAAAATCCTGGGCGCGATTAAGGGAATCCGGTATGGAACGGTGCAGATTACCGTCCACAATTCCCGGGTCACCCAGATCGATAAGATCGAACGCATCCGGCTGGTGAAGGATGAGGCGGTCTAAAAGCAGGCGTCGCCGACGGCGGTGATTCACGGGGAGCTGAAACTCCCTTGAAATTTAAACGAGAAAAGATTGACCAGTCCACTGGAAATACTTCTCCCCCAAAAAAGGAAAAGAGTATGGACTGGAAAAAAATTGTCCCGAATAAGTTTTTAGTTTTACCGTTGGTCATTGGGGTGGGTTTGATCGGGGCGGGACCCTTGTCGGCTTCTCCCCGGATTTTTAAAACGGGCACCACCATTTACGATCCGACCAAGGCCTACAACAGCTATGTTATTTTTTCCGCGCCGGACGGAAAGACCCACCTGATTGACCTAGATGGGAATGAAGTCCATTCCTGGCCCCATGTGGGTTTTCCCGCCGGATTGCTCGATCCGAAACTGACCGGAGGGCAGTTGGGGCACGTGCTGCTTCAACTCAAGAACGGTGTAGGCCGGGAACGGGGGTTTTTTAGCAACCGGGTTTTCGGCGAGCTGGATTGGGACGGCAAAACCGTCTGGGAATGGGGCGAGCAGGCGCCTGGCGGGATCGCCGACCAGCACCACGACTGGGCGCGGCTGCCCAACGGCAATACCTTGATCCTTTCCAATGTTACCCATCCGGTGAAGGGTTTGGTGAAGGCGCCGGTGCATGACCAGGTCTTTTACGAGGTCACGCCCGACGGAAAAATCGTTTGGACCTGGGTGGCCGGGGACCACTTGGACGAGTTCGGCTTCACCCCGTCCGACCTGAATTACCTGCGGGAGGTCGTGAAACGGGGCAAGAACGTTGAATACCTTCACTTCAACAACATGAAGCCCGTCGGTCCCAACCATTGGTTTGACAAGGGGGACCAGCGTTTTAACCCCGATAACGTCATCACCGACTCCCGCAACGCCAATTTCATCATCATCATCGACAAGAAAACAGGCAAGGTCGTCTGGCGCCTGGGTCCGGACTTCCCCCGCGTCAAAGTGAAGGTGACCAGCCAGTTCGTGGATAACCCCCAGGGCCAATTGCCCCGTCCGGTGGACCAGATCTCGGGCCAGCATGACGCCCAGATTATCCCCGAGGGGCTACCCGGTGCCGGCGACCTGCTGGTGTTCGACAACCAGGGAAGCGCGGGCTATCCGCCCGTTTCCCAGCTGGGCGGATCGAGGGTTTTGGAAATCAACCCAGTGACGAAAGAGATCGTCTGGCAGTACACGGGCGAGGATTCGGGCCGCACGGCCTGGACCTTCCGCAGTCATTTCGTCAGCGACGCGCGTCGGCTTCCCAACGGCAACACCTTCATCGACGAGGGCAGTGACGGGAGATTTTTCCAAATCACCCCGGCCGGCCAGATCGTCTGGGAATACGTGAATCCCTACGTCAACCAGCCGGGCGATAAGGAATGGGCGCCCACCGGCAACGCCCAAGTCGTCAGCAACTATGTCTACCGGGCCATCCCGGTTCCCTATGACTGGGTTCCGGCGGGAACGCCCCATTCGGAAAACCCCGTGGCGGAGCCGAATATTTTTAACTTAACCCCGGCTCCGGCCCAATAACTTTAATTTCGTGAAAGGATAAAAAATGAACTGGAAAAAATTAGTTTCAAATAAATTTTTGGCCCTGCCGCTGGCGGCGGGAATAGGGCTGGCGGGGGCCGCCCCACTGTGGGCCTCCCCCAGCGTTTTTAAAACGGGGACCACGATTTACGACCCGGCCAAAGCCTATAACAGCTACGTGATTTTTACGGCGCTGGACGGAAAGACCCATTTGATCGACCTGGATGGCAATGAGGTCCATTCCTGGCCGCATGTGGCCTTTCCCGCCGGACTGCTGGATCCCGCCTTGACGGGCGGGAAGCTGGGCCATGTGATCGTCCAGCTTGAGAACGGCCCGGGCATCGAACAGGGATTTTTTCAAAACAAAGTTTTGGCCGAGCTGGATTGGGATGGCCAGGTAGTTTGGCAATGGGGGCCTGAAGCTCCGGGCGGAGCCGCCCAACAGCACCATGACTGGGGCCGTTTGGCCAACGGCGATACTCTGGTCTTGTCCCACCTCACCCACAAGGTCGAGGGTTTAGACGGTAAAGAAGTCCTGGACGACGTCATTTACGAAGTGACGCCGGACGGCAAGATCGCCTGGACTTGGGTGGCGGGGGACCACCTGAGCGAGTTCGGCTTCAGTCCGACCGACCTGAAATATCTCCAAGGGGTCGTTTCGCGCGGGAAAGACGTGGATTACCTGCACATCAACGACATGAAGGTGGTCGGCCCCAACCATTGGTTTGATTCGGGAGACCCGCGGTTCAACCCCGACAATATCATCGTCGATTCCCGCAACGCCAATTTCATCGTGATCATCGACAAGCAAACCGGCAAGGTGGTTTGGGGCTTGGGTCCGGATTATCCCCGTCCAAAAATCGCCCCGGGAATGGCCGTCCAGGGGGCCAAATCCAAGCTTCCCCGGCCTGTGGACCAGATTTCGGGTCAGCATGACGCCCAGATCATTCCTGAAGGCCTTCAAGGGGCGGGCGACCTGCTGGTGTTTGACAACCAGGGAAGCGCCGGTTATCCGCCTGTAGTGACGGGCGCCGGCTCCCGGGTTCTGGAGATTGACCCGGTCCAAAAGCAAGTGGTCTGGGAATACACGGCGGAGTATTCGGGCCGCCCAGCCTGGACCTTCCGCAGCCATTTCATCAGCGACGCGCGGCGGCTTCCCAACGGCAATACCTTCATCAACGAGGGTATGAACGGTCGGTTTTTCCAGGTGACCCCGAACGGCGATATCGTTTGGGAATATATCAGCCCTTACACCAGTTCGCCTTCCACCTCCGCCTTGGCCCCCAACGGCCGTCCGATCATCAGCGGCGATGTTTATCGGGCCATTCCGGTTCCTTATGACTGGGTACCGGCGGGAACGCCCCACTCCGAAAAGGAGGTGGCCGACCCGGATACTTTGAACCTAACGCCAACGGCGCAGTGAGAAATAAAACTAATTTTAGAAAAGGAGAAAACGTGAAAAGGAAAAATAATTTTTTAAACAAGCTTTTGATTTTTTCGGCGGTTGCTTTAGTCAGTACGCTTGGCATCTCGAAATTATGGGCGGCTCCCCGGGTCTATTTGACCGGAACCACCATTTACGATCCGAGCAAGGCCTATAACAGTTACGTGCTCTTCGGGGCGCCGGATGGAAACACCCATCTGATCGACCTGGACGGCAACGAAGTCCACCGGTGGAACCACTGGGGCTTTCCCAGTGAGTTGCTGGACCCCAAGGTCACCGGCGGCAAACTGGGCCATGTGCTGGTTCAGCTTTCTTCCGACGGCAAGGATGTATGGGGCGGCATCTTCCACAATAAGACCGTGGGCGAATTGGACTGGGACGGCAACACGGTCTGGGAATGGGGCGAACAGGCTCCCGGCGGGGCGGCCCGGCAGAACCACGACTGGCACCGCCTGCCCAACGGCGATACTTTACTGGATGTCACGGTCGTTCATCCGATCAAGGAATTGGATAACCGGGATATCGCCGACCAGGCCATCTATGAAGTAACGCCGGACGGAAAAATTGTTTGGAAATGGGTGGCGGGAGACCACTTGAGCGAGTTCGGCATTTCGCCTGAGGGAATCGCCTACCTGAAAAAACAACTTCTCCGGGGGGATAACGCTCCGCAGAAAGGCAGCGGCTTCCTGACCATCAATAAATTCAATGTGGTGGGTCCGAACCATTGGTTTGACGCGGGAGACAAGCGCTTCAACCCGGATAATATCCTGCTCGATTCCCGCAACGCCAATTTCATCGTCATCATTGACCGGCAGACGGGCCGTGTGGTCTGGCGCCTCGGGCCGGACTATCCGCAGGTCAAGAGTTCCAAAGTGCCCCGTCCCGCGGACCAGATCTCGGGCCAGCATGACGCCCATATTATTCCGGAGGGATTGCCGGGTGCGGGCGACCTTTTGGTGTTCGACAACCAGGGAAGCGCGGGATGGCCGCCGGTGGCCTTGATCGGTGGATCACGGGTGTTGGAGATCAACCCGGTGACCAAGCAGATCGTCTGGCAGTACACCGGCGAGAACTCGGGCCGGCCCATCTGGTCGTTCCAGAGCCATTTCATCAGCAGTGCCCGCCGCCTGCCCAACGGCAATACCTTGATCGACGAGGGCCGGGATGGCCGCTTTTTCCAGGTGACGCCGACCGGGGAGATCGTGTGGGAATATGTGAACCCTTATGTCAACCAGCCCCATGACGGCTGGGATCAAAGCGGCCAGGGGGTAATTGTGAATTGGGTCTATCGGGCCCAGCCCGTGCCCTATGACTGGGTACCTGCCGGGACGCCCCATTCGGAAAATCCCGTGACGGAGCCGGATGTGACCAAATTACAAGCTTCCGGCCATAAGAAGTTCTGGCTGTTTTAAATAAGCCGTTCGTTCCAAAAGCCCGAACCGGTGTGTCCGGTTCGGGCTTTTTTATTGCGGGAAGGAAATTATGAAAATCCCAATTTTTCTGGTTTTTTGAAGCCTGACCCCTTTTAAATTTACAATCGGGGTTTCGGTTGAGAGCAGGTGGTTATCCTCCTGTCGATTTTGAACCGGGCGCGGGCAAGAGGAATCGAGTTTGGGGGAGGACCGGATTAGATAAAAAACCCCTAAATCGGGTTTTTGCCGCGTTTTGAAAGGACTTTTTTTGTCCATTTCGTCCGGGGCCGTGGATAATGGTTTTCGCGTTTAAAAGACCGCTCCTGAGGGCGGTCATTCAGTGATTTATTCCCCGAAGAGAAGAAAGTTGTCCGAAAATGGAAAGTTCGATTAAAAACGAATTGCCCGATCTGATTATATTCCTGGTGGATGACGACCGATTGACCCTGGATCTCTATACCAAGGTTCTCCGGCGCGAGGGTTTTTTTACCATGGCGGTTTCATCGGCGGTCGACGCTCTGGAGATGGTTGACCGGGGTTTGACCAAGGTGAACCTGATCATCACGGACATCAATATGCCCGGGCTTAATGGGGTCCAATTTTACGAAAAAATTAAAGAGCGGCGTCCCGATCTGCTCCAGAAGATCATCTTCATTTCCGGCGGGACATTCTCGGGCGAAATGGCCGACTTGCTCGCGGAAATACCGAATCCAAAATTGAAAAAACCATTCGAGATCGACGAGCTTTTGAACGCTGTCCGGCTTGTTTCGTCCGCGAAATAGAAAGGCCCGATAGGCGTTCCGCGGTGAAAAAGTTAAGGGTGAACTCTGAATAGGCTTAAACCAGGGTCGAGAGAACGTTATGGAATCCGCGTGGAACCCAACCGAGTCCAAGAGCAGTTATTCAGGACGCAATTTGCTCCTGATCTTTTTCGCTTTGTCCGCGGGCATCCTCATCGTGGGATATTTCGTTTATCGTAACTCTGAGAAGAACTTCCGCGCCGAGGTGGATCAACAGCTTTCCGCCATCGCGGACTTGAGAGTGAGGGACCTGGAACTTTGGCGCAAGGAGCGATTGGGGGATGGCGACGTCCTTTTCAAAAACGCCTCCATCACCGCCTTGGTGAGCGATTATTTGACTCAGCCGGGAAGCCGGGACGCGCGGCGCCAGCTTCTCATGTGGTTTGGGAAAGACGAGAAGTCCAATCATTATGATCGGTTTTGGTTGTTGGACGTGTCGGGCGCCACCCGGCTGACGTCGCCCCTGGGGGCCGAACCGGCCCCATCCATTATTTCCAAACGGGTCAACGAAATATTAAAGTCAGGTCAGGTTGTTCTTCAGGACTTTTATCGGGATGGGCGCGACCACCGGGTTTATATGGGCGTGCTCATCCCCCTCTATGATCAAACGCCCGCCCACCGGCCGCTCGGCCTCATCGATCTTCGTATCGACCCTGAAACCTATCTTTACCCTTACCTGAAACAATGGCCCGGCCAAAGTTTGACTGGGGAAACCGCGATCCTGCGGCGGGAAGGCGACGAGGCCGTTTTACTCAATGATTCCCGTTTCCAAAAGAACACCGCGTTGAATGTGCGCGCGCCGATGACCCGTACCGCCCTGCCGGCGGTCCAGGCGCTCCTGGGCAAGGAAGGGGTCATTGACGCGATCGGCTACTGGGGCGTGCCGGTGGTGGCCGCTTTACGCACGGTTCCCGACTCGCCCTGGGCGCTGGTGGCCCGCCGGGACACCTCGGAAGTGTACGCGCCCATGCGGGGCCGGATTGAGCAGCTCATCGCGATGATGGTGGTTTTCCTTTTCGCCGCCGGGGCCGGGGTGGGGATGATCTGGCGCCAACAAAACTCCCGGTTGTACCAGGAAAGGGCGGAATCGTTGGAGGAGCGGGTGGCTTTGAACATCCGCTACCGCCAATTCTTCGAGGCGACCAAAGACGGCGTTTTGATCCTGGAAGCCTCTACCGGAATCATCCTGGATGTGAACCCCTATTTGATCGAACTGCTGGGTTACCCCCGGGAAGAGTTCA
>Ga0206859_1139_pt1 | contig 11264 bp, 12 predicted proteins | sample Alteio_BWOrgCont_47_FD_152882 | JGI IMG/M metagenome (GOLD analysis project Ga0206859, IMG submission 152882) | Enriched cells from forest soil in Barre Woods Harvard Forest LTER site, Petersham, Massachusetts, United States -... | ecosystem: Environmental > Terrestrial > Soil > Temperate forest >... | reverse complement strand
GCAAATTCGGTGGCATCAAATTTAGGCTCCGTGATCGCTTCAACATAAAGTGGCCAAACGGTGTCAAAATCCCCTTTAATACAATTCATGGTGATCACCGAATAATCTTTTTGGCTATATCCATAAACGGATGCGCTCACTTTATCCAGTATATTTTTGAAGCTGTTTTTATCATGCTTCAGGGTTCCGCATTCGGTAAGCGCCTTCATGGCCATTGCTTCTATCCCCTGTTTATTGGCAGGGTAGTTTTCAACGCCGCCACGAATTGCGGTTTGTATCTGCACAATGCTATTGCCGCTTGGCTGAACGATCACTTTCACCCCGTCGACCATAAAATCATAAGCATCGCCAACTTTTTGTGCCGATGCGGTTTGCATGCCCCCTGCTATCGCTGCGATAAATAAGGCGTATATATATTTTCTCATTGGGTTAGGATTTTAGTTGACTGTAAAAAATGAAACCGCGTTCACTGTTTTATTCAGATCCGGCGATATGATCAACCCTCCCACAAATGGTTTGGCCACATAATCGTCTATGAATTTTTTAATATCGGTACGGCTCACCTTCTGGTAATCATCGGTATTATCGGTGTAATAATTTAACGATTCGCTGCACCACGCATAGCTCACCTGGCTTGGCAGGCTTGATGGTTTTTCTTTATTAAACTCGTCATTACGCAGCAATATCGCTTTGGCATCTTTAAGCTGATCGTCAGTATAATAGTCAGCATTACCGAACATGCTTAGCTGCTTCATCAGCTCGGTATAGCAATCCTTTAACTTATTAGGGTTGGGCACTACATACAAGGTGATGGGGCTGCTGTATTTACAGGTGGTGGTACTGATATTGGCATAAGTTGCCAAGCCGGTATTCACCAGCGCCTGTTGCAATTTGGAGGCATTCATGCTGGTGATGGTGGAGAAAACATCGGCAGCCACCGCAGAAGCTGAATCCGTACCAAATGACGGCCCTTGCCAGCAATATTCTATATAAGGCGTTTTAGCTATTGTTGATTCTTTAATGATCATCTGTGTTTTTGCCAGCGGTATAAATGGCGGTATAGGGTATTTCTGGAAAGGATCGAACCCGCTGCTTGCCCAGTCGCCAAATATTTTTTCGGCCATGGCAAAGGCTTCTTCATGCTTTACATCGCCGCAAATAGTTAGCAGGCTATTGTTAGGGAAGTAAAACTTATTCTTGATGATCATCATTTTTTCAGGCGTAGCCGTGTTAATGATGTTATGGATACCTATGGGGTTCTTGCGTGTAAAATACGGCCCCCAAAGCACCTTATTTACCTCGAAATCCAGTTGAAAACCCGGGTCGCTCTCCGCCCGTTGAAATTCACCGTCGACCACCTTGCGTTCCTTATCCATGTCCTCTATGCGGTAAATTGGGAACCGAATAGCCGCGTTCAGGAATTTAAGCCCCTGGAAAAGGCTATCGGTATCAAACGTAAAAAAATAATTTACCCGCTCATAATAGGTGGTGCCGTTCCATATAGCGCCTAATTCCTGTGTGCGTTTTAAAAATTTGGCCTGGGTGGGATAATCCCTGTTCGCCTTAAAAAACATATGTTCGAACATGTGCGAGAGGCCGTTATAAACAGAGTCCTCCGTGTATGAACCGTTCTTTACCGCTATTTCAATAGTAGCAAGCGGGACCTTGTTATTTTCTATCACAACTACCTGTAAACCATTGGGTAACTGTTTCCAGTAATATCCCTGGGGCAGGCGAACCTGTGCGAAACTGCTTATGGAGAACAACAACGTGCCAATAAGCATTAAATACCTGGTTTTTGAGTTCATATGAGTAGGGTTTAAAGATTGAGGTATAAATGTAAATAGTATTTATTATAAAAACCCTGTTATTTATAATTTTAGTTAAAAAATATTCGCGATAAGCCGTTAATTATCAATGCATAGCATTTTTATGGCACAAAAAAAGCAGGTATATAGCTATACCTGCTTTAAATAATATGTGGACAAATATTATTGATACTTCACATCCAAAGTAATTGGCACGTTTAAGGCTTTTGAAATAATACAATTAGCTTTCGCGCCTTCGGCTATCTCTTTAAATTTATCTTCAGATACGCCTTCAATTACAGACCCTGTTAACGACAGGTGAATAGCAGTGATAGCCAACGCCTGCATATCCAGGTCCAGGACTGCTTCAGTGTTCAGGTCGCCGGGAGTAAAACCTGCCTGACCTAAAGTAGCGCCAACAGCCATAGTAAAGCAGCCCGCATGCGCGGCAGCTATGAGTTCTTCAGGGTTGGTGCCGATGCCATCAGCAAAACGGGTTTTAAATGAGTAATTGGTATTATTAAGTACGGTGCTTTGGGTAGTTATTTCGCCTTTGCCGTCCATTAAAGTGCCATTCCAATGTGCTTTTGCTGTACGTTTCATAATGTTGTGATGTTTTGTTTTTTATGAGTGTAAAATTAGTGTTTTGTTGTTGGGTTGTATATCATAAATATCTATATGGTATAGATTGTTTTGGGTGGGCGTTAATGCATTAGCGCTATTGTCCGCTCACAAATTTACTCACCCGACTGCGCTGGTCTGCCCTCTCTTCCGCAAGCGGTAAAGAGGGCGGAAAAATTATTTTTTAATTAGCCCCACTTCGCCCGTTCATACTGCTTCGGCCATTTCACTTCGTGCCCAAGCACGTGAGCGGCACGCAGCGGAAAATATGGGTCGCGCAACAGCTCACGTGCAAAAAATACCATATCGGCATGGCCTGTTTGGATAATGCTGTCGGCTTGCAGGGGTTCGGTGATTAAGCCTACCGCGCCGGTTAATATGCCTGTTTCCTTGCGAACCTTTTCAGCAAATGGCACCTGGTAACCCGGTTCCAAAGGTATTTTAGCGCCAGCAACATTACCGCCTGATGAGCAATCCACGAGGTCCACACTCTTTTCTTTTAATATTTTAGCTAATGCCGATGAATCATCACCTGTCCAGCCGCCTTCGGTCCAGTCGGATGCGGAAATGCGAACAAATAGCGGTTTATCTTCCGGCCAAACCTGATGTACCTCTTCCAATATCTCTAACAAAAAGCGGATGCGGTTCTCAAACGAACCGCCATATTCATCGGTACGTTTATTACTGATGGGTGATAAAAACTCATGGATCAGGTAGCCATGTGCCCCATGCAGTTCTATCACATCAAAACGCGCTTTCAAAGCGCGTTCCGCTGCGGCTTTAAAGTCGGCTTTTATTTTTTCTATGCCTGCCTTATCCAGCTCAAGCGGGGCTATCTCGTTAGCTGTAAACGCTACCGCGCTGGGGCCGACAGTTTCCCATCCGCCAGGGTCGCCGGGCAAAATTTGTTTGCCGCCTTTCCATGGGCTTTGGTGACTGGCCTTGCGGCCTGCATGTGCCAGTTGCATACCCGCGAACGCGTGATGCTCATGAATAAAAGCAGTAATGTGTTTTAGCTTTTCAATATGCTCATCCTTATATATACCAAGATCATCGGCTGTGATACGGCCCTCCGGCGATACCGCTGCAGCCTCGGTGATAATTAAAGCGGCGCCGCCTACCGCCCTGCTGCCTAAGTGTACGAGGTGCCAGTCGTTTGCAAAACCGTCTATACTGGAATATTCGCACATGGGCGATACAACTATGCGGTTCTTAAATTCAATGCTTTTAATTTTTAAGGGCGAAAAAAGGTGTGGCATAATGATCTGTTTTTTGCAAATATGAGGTGTAGCGATGATTGCTGTATCACCCGTTTGTAATATAGAGTTTACAATATCGTATGATTGAATAAATGTTTAAACCTATAGATTTGTTTTCACAAAACACATCTCATGAATAACGGAAATAATAACGTCGAATTAGCCATCAGCGACGGTACAAAAATGCTGGCTTTTACCGCTTCGCCTATTAATACTAACACAAAATCGCCTGCAATTATCGTGTTACAGGAAGCTTTTGGCGTAAACAGCCATATGCGTTTAGTGGCCGATGATTTTGCCAAAGAAGGTTATGTGGTGATATGCCCCGAGCTTTTCCACCGCACTGCCAAACCGGGCGAGACATTTAGTTACACCGACTTTCCCGCGGTAATGCCGCATTATTCGGCGATCACCAACGACGGGCTTACTGCCGACCTGCAGGCTTGCTACAAATGGCTGACCGAACAGCAAAGTGTAGATAGCAGCAGAATCTTCAGCATAGGATATTGCCTCGGTGGCAGGGTATCGTTCCTGGCCAATGCAGTTTTACCGCTTAAAGCCGGGATCTCTTACTATGGTGGCGGCATGGATCAAATAGCCGCTAAAGCAAAGGACCTACATGGGCGGCACCTGTTTTTCTGGGGCGGGTTGGATAAGCATATTAAGGATGAAAATATCGCGACAGTGATTAACGCGATGGATGCCGCAGGGAAGGACTATATTAATGTAAAGATATCATTCGCCGACCACGCCTTCAGTTGCGAGGAACGCCCGGCTTATAATAAAACCGCTGCGGATGACGCGCTGGCGTTAACACTGGCTTTTATGAAAAATAGTTAGGTAAAACAAACCCTGGTTTTATATAACGCAGGATATGAATGATTTGGCGGGGTTAACCAACTCCGCCTTTTTCTTCCCTCTTCACCAGCAACACTTCGTCATTTTCCAGTGGTAAATAACCATACTCATAACAAAAATAATATTGCGCCCCTGCTTTGGTTTGATAAATACCGGTAAAATGATCAAAGTCGAAACCCTTTACCAGCATTTTATCGCGCGTGGTTTTTGTTTTGCCTGATGGGTTTAGCTCTTCTATGATCCGGCGGTTACGCCGCAGTATGTTGTTGATGTTACGTATTAAATTATAACTGCTACTGTTCAGCTGGTTATTATAATTGTTGCGGCACATGTCATTGCAGAATTTTTTATCTGCACGGCCATGTATCACTTCGCCGCAATCCAGGCAATGTTTTTCGGTATTCATAAGGCTAAGGTAATAAATAAATTATCCGTTTGCAAACGCTTGCAAATGGGAACTGTCGACTATAAGCAATTAGTAACCGACTAATTTTTATGGCTATGTCCACCTTTGTCTCAAGCAATTACGAAACGAAATAAAAAATCAACAACATGAACTCATTAAGAAACAGTGTACGCCTGGTAGGTAACCTGGGCATGGATCCCGAAGTAAAATCATTTGATAATAACCGCAAGCTGGCACGCTTATCCGTAGCAACGCATGAGAGCTATAAAAATGATAAGGGAGAAAAAACAACCGAAACACAATGGCACAGCGTAGTGCTGTGGAATAACCAGGCAAAGCTGGCCGAAGATTATTTAAAGAAAGGCGATGAAGTAGTGATTGAAGGGCGCTTATCCAGCCGAAGCTACACAGATAAAGACGGGAACAAACGCTATGTTACCGAAGTAGTAGCGAATGATTTTTTAAAAATGAAATAAGGACAATTTGAAGATTTGAGAATGTGCTGATTTGTAGATGATGCTAAGTGAGGTTGATAGTGCGTGATGTTATAGCGTGTTTCCTATCGCACATTTTCAGATTAATTATATCAAGGTGATACTTTTCCTAAACCTGTCACCACCATGGGGGCGCTTTTGCGCCCCTTTTTTGTAGCAAAGAAAGCCAGGCGTACCCTAAACGCCCGGCTTAAACTAACTAACCTCACAATGAATTATTAAACAATAACACGTTGTTATACGGGATTCTAAATGAAAAGGTTATAAAATAAAAAAGCCCCTAAATTGGAGCTGTTATGCATAAAAAAAGCCCTAAAAAGGGCAAATAAGACTTCACGGCTCAATATTCTTGAGTCTATACATTATAACGGAAGGATTACCTGTAATTAATCAAGTAATTTTCTGCCTCTTAAAACAAACGTACGAACGATCATAAAAACCGGCGCAGCCATTACCAATGCCGCGACTATATAGTTATTGTTCATGTTAAATAATTAAAAATTAGTAAAAAGTTTAAATAGGTGGTCAGTTATTTTCTAATGTTACAAATACCGTACCCTATGTAAAAAAATGCAGCCCCACAACTTGCAGGGCTATTTTATTTTTTTATGTAACAAACATGATACATATATAGTGTAATTTAATACACAAATTGTAAAAAATATTACTCAAATTGAGCAATAAAATCTACGAAATATTTTATTCTGATTAGAAACCGGGGTTACATAAGCGGCTGTTTCTTTCCTATTAGTTAAGGTGTGGTTAAAGCCACCGGTAACACTTTACCATTGAAGAACTGGTGGCCCGAGACCGCAAAATCAGCTATATATTTACCCATTTGAAAAGCCATTACGGGTGATTCATACCCCGGGAACGCCTTTTCAAGCATCTCGGTTTGGGCAGATCCAAGGGCAAGGCAATTAACTTTTACGTCATTGGCTAAAAATTCCTGTGCCAAACATTCTGTTAAGGTATGTAACGCCGCTTTACTTGCCGAATATGCGGATAAACCCGGAAATTTCGCACTCCCCTGGTAAGCGCCCATGCTCCCAACATTAACAATATGAGAACCCTGCGGCATTAAATGAACCACCGCCTGGATCATACGTACATGCCCGATGAAATTACTTTGCAGCATTTCAACAAAATCCGTTTCCAGCAGGTCTGCAAATGGTTTATTGACCAAAACACCTGCGTTGTTAATTAAAACATCAACACGGTTATCAAGATTAGCTGCTATAAATTTCTGCAGACTGTCGTAATCATCATGTACAATATCAAAGGCTACAGCATATATTTTACTTTCGGGATTTAGGTTATGGGCGATCTCAAGCAAGCGCTCCAACTTTTCCTGCGAACGCGCTAATGCCAGAACTGTATGCTTGCCTGATAAGGCCAGTTCTATCACTGCCTCGAAACCCACGCCGCTGCTGGCACCTGTTATAATGATGTTCATGTGCTACTGTAGATGTACTATGATACGCTAAACTACCAATTTTTGTTCAACCGGATGCTCGATCAAATAAAATCCGTCATTGATCAGTTTAGTGTACTCCGGCTCGGTGGCTGCCTTGTGTTTTAAAAACGCACGTATTTCTTCGGCAAGCATGGGTTCTACATTTTCATGGTCGAGCAGTTCCAGTATCTCCAGCGAGCATAACCAGTCGTCATGATGATCGCTCTGCAATTTGCGCCACACGTTACCCAAAAAGCCAAAATCGCCGCCGATATGCCTGCGGTTACGCACCTGCCGGTAAAGTTTATGCAGTTCAAGCGTCCTTTCATCATAAGTAACACGATGCGTACCTGTAGATGATTTATACGCTATCTCTACAAAAGCATCTTTATCTGCCGCACCGCAAAACACCGAGGTTATTTTTTCTCCGACGGCCATATCATAAATACCCCATGACGGGTCGAACAATATACCGCCGCCGTTATCAGTAACCGTACAGTTCTCAAAAATGATGAGCAAAATTTTATCATTTTCGGTTAAAATATTTTTTACCGTACCGCTCACGGTGATGCCGCTTTCAAAATCGAGGATAGTTGGCATGCCTTTTACAATTCCGGCATCAGTAAGCTCATCGGGCGTAAAGCTTTCCAGTGGTTTTGCATAGTGCTGCAATTTTCCTACCGGTGAGCTAAAGCCTTCTGTATGATAATCTTTTCCATGCCCGTGTAATTGTTTATTGTTGAGCGAAAGCGCCGAAGGGCCAGTGGTTTTTATAAAGGTTAGTGAATTATCGCCATATACCTTAAATTCAGTAAATGTTCCTGTAACCTGCAAACCCGAACTGTATACTGCGGTACAGGTATTCTTGCTTTCCACAGCTTTTTGCAGGCCGTAGGAACCGCCTACCCTGAACGACATGGTATCGGCAAATTCTTCCAGTACTTCTATCAGGTTTTGGAAAGTCCCGGTTACAAAAAGCTGTGGCTGCGGCTTGGTGATATCGTAGGAATAATTAACGGTGTATTTATTGTACCAGAGTTTTTTTACATCGGGCAGCATACAGCTTACGCTTTCGCCAATAGACGATAGCAAACCCGCTCCGTATATTTTCGGGTTTTCTAAATTGCCAATCAGCCCGTACTCTACCGTCCACCAATGCAAGCGGCTCAATAGCGCCATTTCTGATGGCGGCCCCATATTCTCCTGGCGGTATTGTACCAGGTCCTCTGCTGCTTTTAATTCGGCCTGATCAGCATCGGGCATCTCCTTTAATATTGATAAAGCCCTTATCGCCTCATATAGTTCAAAATCCTGGGCAGAGAACATGGCCTTTGCCCCTATCGATCCAAAATAACTTAAATATTGATGATAATCCTTATCCGCAATAATAGGCGCATGTCCTGCCGATTCATGGATAATATCAGGTGCAGGCGTATATTCAATATGATTTAGCTGGCGTATATCCGCGGCTATCACCAGCACTTTATAAGCCTGGTATTCCATAAAGGCGGCAGGCGGTATAAATCCATCAACCGTAACCGCGCCCCAGCCTATTTTGCCCAGCGCGTCATTCATCTCCTGCAGATCGGGTATTTTTTCGATGGTTAAACCGGCGGACTGCAAGCCCGGGATATAAGGATAGTAAGCTATATCTTTTAAATAACTATAGTTCTGGCGCATTACATAGCGCCACACGGCATGGTCCACAGGGGTATAATGCTCATAGTGCTGCTCAACAATAAATTGCTTTAAATGCGCGGGCAGCGCGGCAACCTGCGGGTTATTAAAATCATTAAAATCGGCCATTGGCAGGTCTCAGTTTATAATCTAACGCAAAATTAGGAAATAAGATTGCATTTGGGAAGTGTTTCAGGAAGTGGATTTCCGGATTCTTGATTGTTTACTCTTTTATTTCCTCAGCATCAGGCAATCCTCTTTCCAATTTGTCGGGGCGAATAAGGTAATAAACTCCGGTCAATGCAACAATCAACGAGATGAGGAAAAATGAGATACTCAGGTAAATCCCTAAGCCTGCATCGATATGGAAAAAATCTGCAGATTTTTGAAAAACCAACTCGCGGGCACCCGCGCCGCCAATGCTGATAGGTATTACAGCAGCCAGTGCCGAAACAAGGAAAGCCAGCAAGTAGGGCGCGAATTTTCCGTTGAAATCCTGCCCCAAAAGTACCATGATGATAGTTAGTACCTGTAAGCTTTGTACTAAAACAGCTTTTGCGTGGCCTTTGAAAAAATGCCTTTTAAATTCGCTGAAGAACTTCTGAATAACAATATAATAGATGATGGTACCCACAACAAAAATACCTGCGGGTATGCCGATATTGATAGGAATTTGAGGGATAAATAGTTTGAGGCAAACGATGATAAGGCCAATTGCCCACAAGCCGCTAAGCCTGTCGAAAAATAAGGCCCAGAATACTTTTTTTGCAGGCAGTTTATAGGTTTTATTCAAGAGATATATTTTGTACCCATCGCCGCCGATACCGCCGGGCAGCAGGAAGTTATAAAATATGCCTAACAGGTATAACCTGAAATTAAATATGGGATCGAGACGCAGGTTGATGGATTTAAAGAAACTGAGCAAGCGCCATGATGAGGCGATCATCGACGTGAAATAAAAAAATACTCCGGCCAGCATCCACCAATAATTGGCGTGTAACAACCTATTTTTTACCTGGCTGATGGGTATTTTGCTAAACACATAGTAAAGCAGCGCTACAGTAATAACTATTTTTAATACGAGTTTAGTTATGCTCCAAAGGCGGTCTTTCCAGGTTTTGGGTTTAACCTCCTCCTCAACCTCGTGTATAATAGCATCTTCAATTTTTGTCATTCCGGCTGCAAAACTAATTAAATTATTTATAGAATGATTTCACAGATTTTCAAACGATTACACAAGTAGATAATTGTATTGATAATGTGACTGTTCTGCATAAAGATCGCACAAGGTTCGGCGAAATGAATGAGGATTGGATGAAATAAAATTAAACTACCAATAATTTTGTAATTTTGGATAAGCAACAGAAATTATGAAACTATTATTAGACATACAGGATGATAAAGCTTCTTTTATTGTGGAGATGCTAAAAAACTTTAAATACGTTAAGGCAAAGCCGTTAACTGCTTATAAATCTGAGGTACTTGAAGGATTAAAAGAAGGGATTGATGAAATGCAATTAATAAAACAAGGAAAATTAAAAGGCATATCCGCAAAAGAGCTGCTCGATGAATTATGAAATTATTGCCACGCCAAGATTTAAACGTGACATTAAAAAATTAACCAAAAAATATCCTTCCCTCAAAAACGAGTTTAAAAACCTCGTAAATCTTCTTGAAAACTCTCCTCAACAAGGTTCACCATTAGGAAACAACTGTTTTAAAATCAGGTTAGCCATTGCATCAAAAGGCAAAGGAAAATCCGGTGGAGCTCGTGTAATTACGCATATTATTATTGAAGACCATATTGTCTTTTTACTAACTATTTACGATAAGTCAGAAAAAGAAACTATTTCTGACAAAGAATTACAGGAACTGATCAGCCAAATTTAATATTTATCCGGTTTAAACATTAAGACAATCCAAACCTAATGTTATCAAACTGTAATCTGTACAGGCAGATTAGAATATAAGTCGGCGTAATCAAATCCAATATATTAATTTTGCGGCATGAGTAATGTAAAAGTAGGCATAGTGCAAATGAGCTGCACAGCCAACAAGCAGCAGAATTTAGATAAAGCTATTGCCAAAGTGCGCGAGGCAGCCCAAAAAGGCGCACAAATAGTTTGCTTACAGGAACTGTTTACTTCGCTGTATTTTTGCGATGAGGAAAATTACGATAACTTTCAACTGGCAGAAGCTATTCCCGGCCCGTCTACCGATACATTATCCACTCTCGCTGCTGAGCTGAATGTAGTGATCATTGCCTCGCTTTTTGAGAAACGCGCCATGGGGGTTTATCATAACACTACCGCAGTACTTGATGCTGACGGTACTTATCTTGGTAAATACCGCAAAATGCATATCCCGGATGATCCTGGGTTTTACGAAAAGTTCTACTTCACTCCCGGCGACCTTGGCTATAAGGTTTTTAAAACTAAATATGCCACTGTCGGCGTACTCATTTGCTGGGACCAGTGGTACCCGGAAGCTGCACGTATTACGGCTTTAATGGGTGCCGAAATATTATTTTACCCAACCGCTATCGGCTGGGCCACTACCCAGGACGAAGCTACCAATGTTGAACAATACAACGCATGGCAAACCATACAACGTGGCCACGCCGTGGCAAACGGCGTGCATGTAGTGAGCGTGAACCGCGTGGGCGAAGAAGCCGGCGTAAAATTC
>Ga0206859_1138_pt1 | contig 11318 bp, 8 predicted proteins | sample Alteio_BWOrgCont_47_FD_152882 | JGI IMG/M metagenome (GOLD analysis project Ga0206859, IMG submission 152882) | Enriched cells from forest soil in Barre Woods Harvard Forest LTER site, Petersham, Massachusetts, United States -... | ecosystem: Environmental > Terrestrial > Soil > Temperate forest > O... | reverse complement strand
CGGGTCTTCTTGGCCGCTTCTCTTTTCGCCTCGCTCCTTTCGTCGCTTCCTGCGCAAGCCCAATCGCCCGCACCAGCAACAGCAAGTCTCCACGAGATTCGCACGGAAGGCCTAAAAACCTTCCCGGAAGCGCAAGCCATCGCGCTAGCTCAACTGGAAAAAGGCTCTCAGGTGGGCAAAACAGAATTGCAAGCGGCCGCAGACCGGCTGTTGCAAACCGGACTCTTCGCCAAAGTGAACTACACTTTCCAGACGCGCGCCGACGGCCTCACCGTAACTTTCCAATTGGAAGAAGCTCCCCGCGTCCCCATTTATTTCGATAACCTTCCCTGGTTTACCGACGGCGAGCTCGGCGACGCTATCCGCAAAAAAGCCCCATTCTTCGACGGCACTCTTCCCGAAGCGGGTGCAATCGTAGATCAGGCCACCGATGCCGTAAAAGATCTGCTGGCATCGCACCAGCTCAACGTAACGGTGGAACACCAGTTGCTCGCCAATCCTTTAGGAGAAGGCAACGTCCAGGAATTTCACGTCGAGGGCGCCGCGTTCTTTATTGCCAGCGTCACGTTCAGCGATCCTGCACTTTCTTCGTCCCACGTCGTGCAACAGCAGCTTGCGGACGTGCAAGGAAAGCCCTTTTCGCGCATGACCATCGATCTCTTTCTTTCGGAGCAATTGCGCCCCTATTATCTTGAAAAAGGCTATCTGCGGGTAAAGCTCGGCCCGCCCGAGGTGCGCTTGACCGGCAATCCCAATCAGAAACTGCCCGACCAAATCCCCGTTTTCATCCCCGTGGCAACCGGCTCTATTTATCACTGGAAGGGATCGCAGTGGTCAGCAAACTCCGCTCTGTCCTCGATCACGCTTTCCAATGAAATCGGCTTAAAGGCGGGCGACGTCGCCGATGGCATGCAAATCGACGCGGGTTGGGACCGCGCCCGAGAAGAATACGGACACTTGGGCTACCTCGATGTAAAAATTGATCCCGTCGCCTCCTACGATGACCAGGCGCACACCGTCTCCTATGCTGTATCTGTAGCTGAAGGCCCGCAGTACCACTACAACACTATGGTTCTGACTGGACTTTCGGTAGCGGCCGAGGGCCATGTTCATCAAATGTGGTCCATCGCTGAGGGTGCCATCTTTGATAAATCGCTCTTCGAAAAATTCCTTACCAAGTTGCAGTCCCATCCGGCGGAGATTTTCGGCGAACTGCCCGTGCACTACGAAACCGTCGACCACTGGCTCCGCACGGACGCCGACAAGCATCAGGTCGACGTCCTCCTCGATTTCAAATGAAGAATGAACAAAGAAGCGCGAAATGCCCTTCTCCCTCTGTAAGGGCGGGGCTTGTTTACCCTAGAAGGGCCCCGCCCTCCGCTCATCGTTTGCCCCGTCATAGACGAAAAGCTACAAGCGGTGGGTTATACTCTCATAGCCAATGAATTCTCTAGTGCGCATCCACGCCGCCGAACAGGCGCAGCTCTCCGCCGAAGAAAAAGAGCAGTTGCTCCTAAAGCAACTAGCCGATTTTCCCTCTGTGATCATCGCCCTTTCCGGAGGCGCCGACTCCGCCTACCTAGCCTGGGCCGCGCATCGTGCCGTCGGTGAACACGCCTTGTCCGTGACCGCGCTTTCCCCGAGCTATTCCGCCCACGATCGCGCCGTAGTCGAGGAATTTGTCCGCCAGCTCGGCGTCCGCCACGAATTTATCGAAACGCACGAGATGGAAAATCCCAAGTACCGCGCTAACGCGGCGGACCGCTGCTATTTCTGCAAAGATGAATTATTCAACGTGCTGGATGTAATCGCGCAAGAGCGCGACTTCGCCGCAGTAGCCTACGGCGTCAACGCCGATGACACGCTGGATTTCCGCCCCGGCCACCGCGCCGCATCGGAACATCGCGTCCTGGCGCCTCTCCTCGACGCCGGATTGCACAAAGCGGAGATTCGTCAACTCTCCCAGCGCGCCGGCCTGCCTACCTGGGACCGCCCCGCCTCCGCGTGTCTCGCCTCTCGTCTCCCGTATGGCACGGAAGTGACGCCGGAGCGACTCGCGCTGGTCGAGCGTGGCGAAGCCGCCTTGCGTGAACTAGGCTTCCACCAGTTTCGCGTCCGCCTGCACGAAAAGCTCGCGCGCGTCGAAATTGCCCCGGTGGAAATGACTCGCGCCATGTCGCCGGAAATGGCTGCCGCCATCTCTGCACGCCTCAAAGCGGCAGGCTTTACGTATGTAGCCCTCGATCTGGAAGGCTACCGGCAGGGTTCGCTGAACGAGAACCTGGCGCGATAGGGCAGGCTCTAAAGCTCAGGGCTACCGGAACATATTTCCCCGTGATTGCGTATCTTCTGTTAGGGAATGTTGGAGTAGCGCCGCAATGGGCGCTGGAGGAAGAATGGCGCGACACCACAAGCTTGCCGCACACATCGCGTTGCTCACCATCGTCATGGCCCTCGTTGGCTGCCAGATGGGTCCCTCCGTCTCCGGCAGCTTCGACCGCTCTCTGGATGTTTCCGGCCCTATCCGTCTCGAATTGAGCAATGTCGCCGGCGACGTGACCATCGTGGGAAGCGCCGACGGCAAAGTCCACGTGCACGGCGATGTGCATGTTTCTGGATTTGGCTTTGGCAACCCGCAGAGACGCCTCGACGACCTCGTTGCCAGTCCGCCCGTCGAACTCAAAGGGGACACTCTGCGCATCGGCAAGGATACGTCTCGCCTGCATAATGTCGCCATCTCCTACTCCGTCGAAGTGCCGCGCACAACGGAAGTCAATTCCACAAGCGTTTCTGGATCGCAGTCCGTTCGCAACGTGCGCGGACCCGTGATGGCAGAATCGGTATCCGGATCGGTCCGCGGCCAGGATATCGGCCGCGAGGTCAAACTCTCCTCCACCAGCGGAACCGTCACCGCCGAAAATTGCGGCGATGATGTGCGCGCCACCAGCATTTCCGGAAGCGTGACAGTCACGAACGCCAAGGGAGACGTGCTTGCCCATTCCGTTTCAGGAAATGTTGAGGTAAGAAATCCTGGCGGGCGCGTTGATGCCAACACTTCTAGTGGGACGGTGGACGTGCGCGATGCGGATGGCGACGTCAAAGCCCACGCCCATTCTGGCCGCCTCACCGTCCAGGGGAATCCTAGCGGAAACAGCTATTGGGATTTGAAAACCGTCTCCGGCACCGTAGATATTTCCGTGCCTTCCACCGCCAGCTTTCATCTATCCGCCGGCGCCGTCACCGGACAAATTAGTGCGCAAATTCCCATCATGATTGAAGAGCAAGGTAAACACTCGCTGCGAGCGCACATGGGCGATGGCGGCGGACGCGTGGAAATTCACACCGTTTCCGGCGCCATTGAACTGCAAGGCGCGCAATAACGGAATTTTCCGCCAGAGGAGGCCCATCGTCGACGCCACCGCCAACCTCTGTAGAGGCGGGGCTTGTTTACCCTGGAAAGGCCCCGTACGCTGCACCCCAATCCTAACGAGACTCGGCAATTTTCCCTCAAACAGACTAGAATTCTGATTAATGAACAGCACTCAAAATCGCCTCGCGCTACCGCTCCTATTCCTTGCGGTCCCGTACGCGTGCCTCGCGGTCCGTCCGGCCCGCGCGCAACAAGACGGAAGTCAGGCGACGCCCGCGCTGAGTTCCAAGCCCGCCTCTCCCAAGCAGCCTCCAGCCGCAAAGACATTATCTGAAACCGAAGAGTTGCAGCAAGCTATCGATCGTGCCGGCAATGACCGCGCCTCCCTCGTCCGCAACCTCGAAGAATTTCTCAAGGATTATCCTGAGTCGCGCCAACGCCCCCAAATCTACCGCGCGATCGTTGAAGCCAGCTTGCAGTTGCGAGATTCCCCCCGCGCCACCGACTACGCCGAGCGTATCGTCGCCCTCACTCCGGAAGACATGTCGATGACTTTGCTAGCGATTCAGCTTCTCGAGCGCAATGGTGACGAAGCCGCACTTCGCCGCGCGCTTAACTACTCCACGCGGGTGCTGGACTTTGTCGACAACAGCTCTGCCGGAGAAAAATCTCCCAAAGTCTCGAAAGAGCAATGGGAACTCGAGCAGAAGCGCGACAAGGTCAATATCCTCGTGCTTCGCGGTAGGCTCGCCTTCAAACTTCACGATAACGCCGCTGCCGAAAAAGACTTTCGCGCGAGCATGGCGTTATCCCCAAGCGCTGCCGCCGGTGAGAAACTCGGAGAAATCGCGGAATTGAACAAGGATTTGCCCGGCGCCATCCGCGAATATGCAAGAGCCTTTGCCTTAGCAGACGCCTCAACCTCAGCCGCGGCGGCCAACCGCCGCGAGATTCGCCAAAAGCTCGGAAACGTCTGGCGACTGGCTCATGGTTCCGACCAGGGCCTCGGCGACTACATATTGCACTCCTACGACGACGCCGTCGCGTCCTCGGAAGCCCCGAAACCAAGAAGAAACGCCGGCGCAAAAGAGCCCTACGATTTCACGTTGCGCAAGGCTCAGGACGGCTCACCTTACCCGCTCGCAGAACAGAAAGGAAAAATCGTCGTCGTGAATTTTTGGGCCACCTGGTGCGGCCCGTGCCGCGAGATGGAGCCCCATTTCGAGCGCGTCGCGGCTCAATTCCAGGGAATCGCGGATGTCATTTTCCTTTCCGCGGATTGCGACGAAGATGAATCTCTTGTGCCCACCTACCTACAGGAAGAAAAACCGCGCACAACGGTGGTTTTTGCGGATGGGCTGGATACGCTCCTCACCGTGAACTCCTTCCCTACCGTCGTCATCCTGGATCGCACGGGAAAAATCGCCTATCGCGCGGAGGGCTTCGATCCCGATGATGTGGAAGCTGAACTAGCCAACGCAGTTCGCCACGCTTTGGCAGCACAAAAATAGCACGCGCAGAATGCCATTCACGGCGCCAAATCAGCGCTGTAATTCCCAACAAATTCCTCGAAATCATCAATCTCGTCCATATCTTTACCCACAAACCGGATCGTATGCGAATCCACGCGCTGCACCGACCGTAGATAGCTCAGAAGTTCCGCTGGCGTGTAATTCTTGAACGTAATTTCCAGTGTCACTGGAGTCTTGATCACATAGGGCTTGAAGTCGTGCAGCCGGCTCAAAGCGGATTTCACTCCTGCAAAGATTTTGTCGCAGGAAGCGGCCGGTGTGAGCGTCTCCGCCGAATGAAAACCAAGCGACTTCTTCGTCTCGACGCTTTCGATGTTTCCAAGTCGCGATTTGATCTCTTCCACGGCTGCATCATCACCGGAAACAAAAATAACCGGCACTCCCTTCGCTCCAGCATAAGCGGCGTTGTACTCCCCCTCCGTCACCGCATTGCCATTCAGAGTCACACGCGCATAATGTGCGCTCGAAAACGTGTGCGCCCTCACTCCTTTCGGGTTCGTGGTGGAGGCGTGATAACCGATAAAAATGGCCGCACTGAAGCTCGAATCCAATCCAGCCATCATTCCGCCATGCCGTGGCCAGGCGCGCACGATTCGAACGTTTTTCGGAAACTCCTCGATCAGCAAATTCTCGCCGTTTCCATGCGAGTCGCTCACAACGATCTCGCTGGCGCCTGCCTCGTTCGCTGCTCGCACTGCCGCCATCGTCTCGTCTGTCATAAAATGGCGAAAACGCTCATATTCAAATCCACTTGGCCCCAACTGGTCCGCGGTGACTGTCCCCGCTACGCCTTCCATGTCCACCGAGATATACACCTTCAATTTTTTCGCGGAATCAGCAGGCGCCTGCGCTGAGGCTTGCCGCGCTGCGACGAGAACCAGCACCAGGATGATTCCGAGAAACAAGAAACCGAAAAAAGTGCACACTCTAGGACGCATCATTAAATACCTCATTTTTTCTTGAATAAAATGAACTCAGTTTGCAAACGCAATCCTAATCTTGTCCAGCCGCCGAAGCCGAAGGAAAAGCGAGCGCAACTTCCCGTGCGGCAAGAATCGTGTTCACATGAATCCGAATCGTGTCTTCGACGCGCCGCGCATATCCCCCAGCCAATGCGGTCGCTACAGGAATTCCGCGCTGGCGCGCTTCTTCAAAAACCCGACGGTCGCGGGTCATCAGCCCTTTCTTGGTTAGCATCAACCCGCCGAGTTGGTCCTCGCAAAACGGATCCGCACCACCAACATAAAACAGTAGCTCAGGCTGAAACTCATCCAGCGCCTTCTGAACAGCCGGAATCAATATATCGAGGTATTCGTCATCCTCTACGCGGTCCGCCATCTCCAAATCCACATCCGAAGGCGGCTTATACGCCGGATAATTATTTTCCTGATGGATGGAAAGCGTAAAAACGGATTCGTCCTCCCCAAAAATTGCCGCCGTTCCGTTCCCCTGATGCACATCCGAATCCACAACCATCGCCTTTCGAATCGCTCCATCGAACTGCAGCCTTCGAATCGCCACCGCCACATCATGAATCGCGCAAAATCCCTCGCCGTGCCCCGGATATGCATGATGAAATCCGCCGCCTAAATTGCACCCGAACCCATTCCGCAAAGCCGCCTGCCCCGCCAAAATCGACCCGCCCGCGGCCAGCCAGCAAGCCTCGACCGCCTCCCGCGAAAACGGAATCTCCAACTTCATAATCTCGCTGGCCGAAAGCGTCCCCGTCTTCAACTTCCGCACCCATTCAGAGGTATGCACGCGCAAAATATCCTCGTCCGCCGCAGGATCAGGCGCAAGAAAATCCTCGCGCGCAGCGATTCCTTCTCGCAAAAGCGTTTCCGTAATCAAACGAAATTTCTGTGAAGGAAAAACGTGCTCGCCCAGATTTAAATCGTAGCCCTTGTGATAGACCAGTTTAAAAGGCAGCATTTCCGTAGGGGCACGGCACGTTTACCCTGATATTCGAAGGGCCGTGCCCGTCTTCGCGTGTCCTAACCGCTAATTCTCCCGCTCCAAAATAAAATCCGGCAACGTCAACAACGCCCGCGCATACTCCGAATCCCCGCGCCCTTCCAAACACGCCTTCGCCCGCCGCGCATACTCATGCGCCAAATTCCGCGCCCGATCCAGCGCCCCAGAATCCTGCACCAACGAAACAATCGTCTCAGCCCGCACCGAATGAAACTCTTTCTCCTCCAACACCTGCGCCACCAACCCACGCGCCTCGCGATGCCCGTTCTCCATCGCATAAATCAAGGGCAACGTAACCTTGCCCTCTTTCAAATCGCTCAAAACAGGTTTTCCAAGCTGCGCCGCCGATGCCGTAAAATCCAATAGGTCATCCACCAACTGAAACGCCAATCCCGCATACCGCCCATAATCCGCCAGCGCCTCTTCTTCCGCGCCTTCAAGCCCTCCAAGCACCGCGCCCAATCTCGCGCACCCGCTAAACAAACACGCTGTCTTATAAGTCGCTAGCCGCAGCGCATCCTCTTCCGTCACATCGATGCGCCCGATCTTCGCCAGCTGAATCAACTCGCCCTCGACCATCTTCTGCGTCAAATCAATCAGCACATCCAGAATCCGAAAATTCCTCTCCTCCAGCGCCATTTGGAACGACTGCATGTACAGCCAGTCTCCCGCTAAAACGCTCCGATGATTTCCCCATTTCGAATTCGCAGAGGGCCGCCCGCGCCGCGTATCCGCGCTGTCAATCACATCATCGTGAATCAACGTCGCGCTGTGCAGCAGCTCCACCACCGCCGCCAACCGAATCGCTCCCGGGCTCCGCCGCCCGGTAGATCCGTTACAAAGTAGCAGCAACGCCGGGCGCAAACGCTTCCCTCCGCCACCGAGCAAATAACTCGTAATTTCCGCAACCGGCTCGAACGCGCCAGCGCTCTGTCGCGCGAGTTCTTCTTCAACCAAAACCAAATCGTCTCGCACGAGATCAAAAATCTCTTTGGCTGTAAGCAGCGCGATAGCCTTCCTCCCCTGGCCTGCAATCATCTTTGGGACTCCGTAGCCGCGCTCATCGACGGCTGGGCAAGGTGGAAAAATCGCCGGAAATTCCCTGCGGTGCTGGCGGCGAATTCTTCCGCGGCTAAGTCTCTCACACTAGCGAGTGTACGCGCCACTTCCGCAACGTACGCCGGCTCATTTCGCTTCCCGCGGTAAGGCTGCGGCGCAAGATACGGCGCGTCCGTCTCTATCAAAATGTTCTCCAGCGGCAAAACCTTCGCCACGTCCCGCAAATTCTGCGTCTTCGGATAAGTCGAATTCCCCGCAAACGAAACCATAAACCCCATGTCGATCCCGCGCCGCGCATCTTCCAGTGTGCTGGTAAAACAATGCAAAATCCCGCCAAGCCCAGTAGGCCGCCAAACTTCCTCAATCACTCGCAAACAATCCGCCCAAGCATCCCGGCAATGGATAATAATCGGCAACTTCGCCACGCGCGCCAACTCCATCTGCTCCCGAAACACACGCTCCTGCACATCCCGCGGCGAATGGTCATAAAAATAGTCCAACCCAATCTCGCCCCAAGCAATCACCTTAGGACGCCGCGCCAACCGCGCCAACTCATCCAAATGCCCCTGCGTCACATCCTTAGCCTCATGCGGATGAATCCCCACCGTTGTGTAGATCCACTCATGCGCCTCCGCATAAGGCAAAGCCGCATCCAGTTTGTGAGGCCCAGGCCCGGTTCCAATCGCCAAAAGCGTAGTTACTCCAGCGACCTGAGCCCTATCGAACATCGCCTCTCGATCCTCATCAAATCGAGGATCATCAATATGCGCGTGCGAATCAATCAATTCCATTTCACTCGCCGCCACTGTGCCACCGACTTTGTAGTGGCGCAGCATGCTGCGCCAGTCTTTCCTTGCGCCCTGGGTTCTCGACAAGCTCCTTCCTCTGCCATTGCCATCTCATCGGGTTTTCCCTGATATACCGAGTGGCGTCCGAAAACTCCTGCCCATCACGAATGACTCTGTCAAAATGATTTCGCTGCCATATCTCCCCGGCCCAATTCAATTCCAAATGCGCCCGCCGCGTTACCTCGGCCTTGAACGATCTCACGATCACAGAAAGCGACCCGCCCACGAGACGCGTCGGACTAACGGCCACTTCTTGTAGTGGCGCAGCATGCTGCGCGCCTGTAAGGAATTGCACAATCTCAACAATCCCATGAACATGATTCGGCATAACAATCGATTCGTGCAATCGAATCCGCGCAAAGTGGAACGGAGTACCTATCCAAGCCTCGCGCACAATCCGGCCAAGGGCAGAAAGCTGGACCCTTTCCGCCTGCACATCTCCGAAGACACATCGTTTGAAATCCGCGCATATCGTCACGAAATACGAGCCAGGAGACGAATAGTCGCGATGTTTCAAACGGGGAGCTGGCGACAAATCACGCCTCCACTTGCGCAGCATGCTGCGCCACTACAAAGCCGATTGCAAATTCCTATTTTAACCGCGCCCCCACCTCCACATCCTCATCCGGGAATCCCGCCAACACCGGCCGCCCCTCCGGCCCCACCGACGCCGCCACAATCATCCCGTTCGACTCCACTCCGCGCAATTTCCGCGGCGCCAAATTCACCACCACCGCCACCTTCCGCCCAATCAATTTCTCCGGCTCATAAAACTGCGCAATCCCCGCGCAAATCTACCGAATCTCCGTCCCAATATCCACGGTGAGCTTCAACAATTTATCCGCGCCGACAATTCGCTCCGCCGTCTTGATCTGCCCCACGCGCATCTCCACTTTCGCAAAATCCTCAATCCCAATCTTCTCCGCCGCCGGTGCCGCAGCAGGAGCCGCCCCCGAAGCCGCCGCTCCCGCCGCAGCAGGCGCAGCCGCTGGTGTCGACGCCGCAACCGGCGAAGGTGCATTCTGTGCTTCTTTTTCCATGGCTTCCATCCTCTCGATCGCTTCTGCTTTTTCAATTCGTGGAAACAAAGCCTGCGACTTGCCCAGCGCCGTCCCCGCCGCAAGCTGTCCCCACGCCAATCCTTCCAAGTCCACCGCACCAAGCGCGCCCGGCTGTCCAAGCAATGCCCAAACCTTCGCCGTACTCTCCGGCAAAACCGGATGCGTCAATACCGTCACCACGCGCAACACCTCAGCGGTAGTCCAAAGCACGGTAGCGCGCCGCTCTTGCTCCTCGCCCGATTCCCCCAACGACCACGGCTTCTCCACCGTCAAATATTTATCCGCCGCCGAAATCAACGACCAAATCACTTCCAACCCGCGCGAAAATTCCAGCTTCTCGTAATGCTCCATCACTTCGCCAATCGCCGCCTGCGCTTCCTTAGCCAGCGCCGTATCCTGCGCCCGCAGCGCCGCCGGCTTCGGAATCTTCCCGCCGCAATTTTTCTCAATCATCGCCGCCGTACGGCTAGCCAAATTCCCCAACCCATTCGCCAAATCGCTGTTGTACCGCTGCACCAGCGCGTCATAACTAAAATTTCCATCCTGCCCAAACACCGTCTCGCGCAGCAAATAATACCGAAGCGCATCCATCCCCAGCACATTCACAATCGGCCGTGGCCGGACCACATTTCCCAGCGACTTGCTCATCTTCGCGCTGTCCATCAACAACCAACCATGCGCCCAAATCTGCTTCGGAATCGGCAACCCCGCCGCCATCAAAAACGCCGGCCAATACACCGCGTGGAACCGGATAATCTCCTTCCCCACCAAATGCAAATCCGCCGGCCAGTAACCGCTCTTCTCATACTGCGGCCCGCCCACCGCGCTCAAATAAGCCGTCAACGCATCGAACCACACATAAAAAACGTGCGGCTCCTCGCCCGGCACTGGAATGCCCCACCGGACCGTCGTCCGCGTAATACTTAAGTCCCGCAGCCCGCCCTCCACAAAACTTAACACTTCATTCCGCCGCGCCTCCGGCTGAATAAAGTCCGGGTCCTTGGCGTAAAAATCCAAAAGCGGCTTCTGAAACGCCGACAACTTGAAAAAGTAGTTCGCCTCAGTCACCGTCTCGGTAGGCCGCCCGCAATCCGGGCACGGCTCACCCGGCTTCACGTCCACATACGCATTGTCATAAATGCAGTACTGCCCCGTGTAATGCCCCGGATAAATAAATCCATTCTCACGGCACAACTTAAATAGCCACTGCACCGTATGCGCATGCTTCAAGTCCGTTGTGCGAATAAACTCGTCGCCCTGTACCCCCAACTCATCCCAAAGCGCCTTCCACTGCGCCGCCATTTTCGCCACAAACTCGGACTCCGGGATGCCCGCATTCTTTGCTGACCGCTCCACGTTGATGCCGTGCTCGTCCGTTCCCGTCGTCATCACCACATCAAACCCGCGCATCCGCTTGTACCGCCGAATCGTGTCGCAAACGATCGTCGAATACGTATGCCCAATATGCGGCAAC
>Ga0206859_1136_pt1 | contig 11438 bp, 12 predicted proteins | sample Alteio_BWOrgCont_47_FD_152882 | JGI IMG/M metagenome (GOLD analysis project Ga0206859, IMG submission 152882) | Enriched cells from forest soil in Barre Woods Harvard Forest LTER site, Petersham, Massachusetts, United States -... | ecosystem: Environmental > Terrestrial > Soil > Temperate forest >... | reverse complement strand
TTGATCACCAGCAAATCGTGAAAGACATCGGCAGATTCGGGCCGAGCGGGGCGGGCGGTGAGCAGTTGGCCATGGGCGTCCACCCAGTTGCAGCCGGAGTAAGCGGCGACGGCATCGGGGCGAGACTGAAAGACGGTGACCGTTTTTTCGTAAAAACCCGGCAACACATAATCGTCGGCGTCGAGGAAATGGAGAAATTCGCCGGTGGCCTGGCTTAGTCCCCTATTGCGCGCGACGGAAACGCCCTGGTTGCGTTGCTCGAGATATTTAATCCGCGAGCCATAGGAAGCCACCACGGCGGCGGTATTATCGGTGGACTGGTCGTTGACGACAATGATTTCGAGCGGTTGGAAATTCTGCGCCAGAATGCTGTCAATCGCTTGGGCCAGGTAGCGGCCATAATTATAGCAGGGAATAATGACGCTGACACTGCCGGGAACAGTGGTGGCTTCACGAGAATCGCGTTTTGAGTCGCCGCCGGAATTTTCGCTTAATGGGGTTCGTGCCATAAATGCGACACGAATATCCACTGCACATCGTGTAACTAAGGCAAAATTATAATGAATAAACGGGGATTGCAAACGTTGACTGGTGGCAGAATTTGTCGGCGGCCTTGACAATACCCGGGATGTGGGCCGATTCTACTGTCTGCGCGGTTCTGCCTCGTACGCGGTAGAATGCCCCCTGCGTTGACCCCAATCCACCGGCCGCTTTTTCATGACCACGAATTTTTACCGGCAGGCGGCGTGGTTTTCATCATTTACGGAGCGGTATGTGCTGTCGGTGTTTTATTTGGTGTTCGCTTGGGCGTATTTTCTGTCGGTGCGGAATGTCTGGCCGGAGCTGCCACAACATCAAGCCGGAGACTTTGCAGAATTTGCGCGGGATGTCTCGATGCTGGTGCTGATGCTGTTCGAGGGGCTGACGTTGCTGATTGCCCGGCGGGCGGCGATAACCCCGCGCAACGCTGAGGAATTGGTGATTCCGGTGGCGGCGAGCTTCTTTTATCTGACTTATGCCATGATTGACTGGCTGCCACCCTGGCTGCAAAACGGCGTGGGGCCGGACAGTTGGCAGCAACCGCTGCAGATGACGGGACTCGTGCTGGACACGGTGGGCACGTTAATTTCGACGTGGGGGGTAATTTATCTCGGGCGCTCGTTCGGGATATTTGTCGCCGTGCGCAAGGTGGTGCTGCGCGGCCCATATCGCTACGTGCGCCACCCAATTTACTGCGGCTACCTCTTTATGTTCGGCGGCCTGGCGCTAACCTATTTTTGCCCTGCGGCGTTCATCCTAGTCGCCATCCATTATTGGCTGTTCTATTACCGGGCACGCTTGGAAGAAACCCGGCTGGCGGAACACAGTGAAGAATACCGGGAGTATCGAAAGCGGACGGGGATGGTGTTTCCGAAGTTGTGGGCCAGGAAATAAAACCGCACGCCTCACATAGTTTTGGCGTCAGCTTTCAACATTTGGTCAATGGTCGCTTGCACCCACGTCATGGATTCCGCGGTGGAGCGCTGGACATCAAAAAAGGTTTGTGGGTCGCTGGCGGAGGACAGGGTTTTCATAAAACCGTCCCAGTCGAGAAACGGCCGGGTGTTTAAAGGGAAGGGATTGTAGGGGTCACTGTTCGTAAGTTTTTCAAGCCAGGTGGAAACGGTGACCATAGAGCTGTCAGACTGTATCAAAGGCCGAGTGGTGGTTGCGCTCACCGAAAAGGACGGCCGGATCAGCGCCGTTGTTTGAAGCGCTCCGGCAACATCACCAGCTTGAGTTTGAATCATCGCTATGGCCGCCTGCGCATTGCTTTTCGCAGGCTCGGCCCGTATCAGGTCGGCGGTTTTGAGCGCTCCAGCGATATCACCCGCCTGTGCTTGAGTTTTAATGATGCTGATTTGAACCGAATTTTTCAGCGGAGGGCGCGAAATTTGCCCGGAGGTCTCAAAGGCTGAAGCAATATCGCCTATTTGGGCCTGAGCGAGTGCGATGTTGCTGCGGGCGTGGTCTTTCGAACCTGTGTCATCAATCAAATCGGCAGTGCAGATGGCCGCAGCCAATGTCTCTTTTGCGGCGACCAAATCACCGGCCTTGGCCTGAGCTTGCATGATGGCAACTTGGGCAGAGGCCTTTGAGCTATCAATCTGTATTTGCTCCGTGGTTTTAATGGCCCCGGCCAAATCGCCAACCTGCACTTGTCCCCGCACGATGTCACCTTGGGCCGCGCTTTTATATAATGCATATTCAATCTGTTCGGCGGTGCTGAGCGCCGCGGCCAAAGTCTCTTTCGCGGCAGGCAAATCATTCCCTTTGATTTGGGCATTCACGATGGCGACTTGAGCGGAACATTTCGTTTTTGCGTCCTTAATCAACCCAGCGGTTTGGATAGCATCTGCTATATTGCCTACTTGGGCCTGAGCTTTGGCAATGTCGCCTTGGGCCGCGCTTTTGGCTAAAGAATACTGAATCATCTCGGAGGTTTTTAGAGCCCCGGCGATATCCCCGGCCTTAACCTGAGCAGTGGCAACCGTGCTTTGGGCTTTGCTTTTGATGATTGGATCCTTAATCAAGTCAGCAGCATTGAGCGCCGAGGTAAAATCGCCCGTCGCCGCCCACAAACCGGTCACGTCGCTCAAGCCGTAATCAGGAGTGGATAATTTACTCGCCGCCTCCTGCGCAGAGGCAATTAGGTGAGTAAGGTTATTATGGCTCTTTTCATCGAGGGCGGCGATCTTCTCTTTTACTTCGGTGGCGTTCGGGGCCACAGGGCTGGCAGCGAGGTAGGCGCTAAACCAACAGATAGCCCGGAGTTCGCGGCCGGGAAGGTTGGATTCGGCAAGGCCAAGATCATAAAACAATTCCGGAGACTCAGGCGCGATTTGCCGCGCTTCTTGAAAATTCTGGATGGCGAGCAGATAATTCTGCACCTTTACCGCCAGCAGGCCTTTATCAGTCGCGGCTTGGGCGGCGGGTGGCAATGAAGGAAACGTCTTGTCTTGCGCCGGAGAAATAAGCGGAAACGTAAAACCTAGCCCCAGCAGAAAAGCAAGCAGGCGAAGACGCCGAAGGGTAGATTGCATGGGGGGTATGCGGGCAAAAGGTGAAACTGGGGTGAGACCTTAAACCGATCCCACATGGGCGAGTCGCAGAGAACGTAGCACCGTTTGACTCATTTTTCAACCGCCCTCAACGATTACCGCTTTGAGGCCGGTTTTTTGGCGGGCTTTGCTGGGGTATCCTCATCCGCCAAGCGTTTGGTCAGATCGGAATAGGTATCAATGCGGCGGTCGCGGAAGAAAGGCCAGATGCGGCGGAATTCGGCCTGCATCTTGGGGTTGGTGTCGGCGTAGAGAATTTCCTCTTTATTGGTCGAAGCACGGGCGATGACCTGGCCATAGGGGTCGGCGACGAAGGATTGGCCCCAGAACTCGGTGTTGCCTTCGCGACCAACGCGGTTGACGGCGGCAATGTAGCAACCATTCGCGACGGCGTGGCCACGTTGGACGGTTTCCCACGCATTATGCTGGGCAGCGCCGAGGGCGGTTTTTTCCTCGGGGAGCCAGCCGATGGCCGTGGGGTAAAAAATAATGTTGGCGCCGGCGAGGGCGGTCAGGCGTGCAGCCTCGGGATACCATTGGTCCCAGCAGATAAGAACGCCGAGTTTGCCGGCCTTGGTGTTCCAAGCGCGGTAGCCGAGGTCGCCGGGAGTGAAATAAAATTTTTCCTCGAACGCGGGGTCTTGCGGAATGTGGTTCTTGCGGTATTTGCCCAGAAGCGTGCCGTCGGCGTCAATGATGACGGCGGTGTTGTGGTAAACCTCGCTGCCACGGTTTTCAAAGAGCGAGCCGATGACGACGATTTTATTTTTCTTCGCAGCGGCACAAAGGGCGGCAGTCGTCGGACCGGGGATTTTTTCCGCCAAATCGAAATTGGCCGGGTCTTGTTTGACGCAGAAGTAGGGCGTCGTGAAAAGTTCCTGGGTGCAGACAACCTGCGCACCGGCCTTGGCGGCCTCGGCGATTTTTTTAACGGTCTGCGCGAGATTTTTCTCGGCGGAGCCGTAGTCGCGGAGTTGGAGAAGGGCTATACGCATGACCGCGAAATTTTCCTCAGTATACTACTTTATTCAACGGATACTCGATAATCCCTTCCGCGCCATGAGATTTTAACGTGGGGATGATGACGCGGACGACGGATTCATCAATAATCGTTTCGAGGGCGATCCAGGCGGGGTCGGAGAGGGGTGAGACCGTCGGGTTGCGCAGGGAGGGCAGGGTGGTGACGATTTCCTTGAGCTTAGCCTTGGGGAGATTGAACTTGAGGCCAACCTTGCTGGCGGCGTTCAATGCACCTTGTAACATTAGCGCAATCGTCTCGATTTTCGCCCGCTTGGCCTTGTTGGCCCAACTCTTTTTATTGGCGATGAGCTGGGTGTTCGTTTCCAGAATGGTGTCCACAATGCGCAGCTTGTTGGCCTTGAGGGACGAGCCCGTCTCGGTGATGTCCACGATGGCGTCCACCATGTCCGGCACCTTGACCTCGGTCGCGCCCCAGGAGAATTCGATTTCGGCCTTAACCTTGTTTTTGTCGAAATACTCGCGGGTGACGCGCACCAGCTCGGTGGCAACGCGCTTGCCGGCGAGGTCCTTGATGGAGCGGATGGCAGAATCCTCCGGCGCGGCGAGCACCCAGCGGCTTTTGGCCGAGGAAGCCTTGCTGTAAATCAAATCACACACGACCTGAACATCGGACTGGTTTTCGAGCGTCCAGTCGGAGCCGGTCAGCCCGCAGTCAAAGAAGCCGTGCTCGACGTAGCGGCTGATTTCCTGGGCGCGGACAAAGCGGCCGTCCAGCTCGGGGTCGTCAATGCCCGGCTTATAGGAGCGGGAGTTTTGGGTGATTTTCCAGCCAGCCTTGGCAAAAAGGGCAAGCGTGGCCTGTTCGAGGCTGCCCTTGGGCAGGCCGAGCATGAGGAGTGGGGCGGTGGGTTTGGCGGCAGGCATGGCAGTTCGGAGAGCCGGCGCAGCGTCCGGTAGGAACGTTTAATGAAGCCAGCCCGTAGCGTCTGGCGCAACTGGAAAAAGCAGGGTCGGTGGCACGTATCAAGGAATTGTTAAAACTGCAACTTGCGCATTGTCATCTTGCCACCATCTGCTTGAATGGAGCGATTGGTAAAGGTTTCCCAAGTTCTTCATACCCATGGCCAAGACCAAACCATTGATTGTCATTGTCGAGGATGAGAAGGAGCTGGCGGCTCTGATTGCGGAGCAATTGGAAGAGGCCGGGATGACGACCCAGATGTTCCACCGCATCCAGCATGCGGTGCGGTTTCTCAGCAAGAATTTTGCGAACCTGATGTTGCTGGACCTGAACCTGCCCGATGGCACAGGGTTTGATTTAATTGAGGAGTTGAAAAAAGCCAATGTGAGTGTGCCGACAATTTTTCTCACCGCGAGCAATGCGGAGAGCAACAAGATCAAGGGGCTCGACATGGGCGGCGATGATTTCGTGACGAAGCCGTTCAGCTTTCCCGAGCTGATTGCGCGCATCAATGCGGTGCTGCGCCGGAGCGAAACAAACAAGGATACGCTCATCACCAAAAACGCGCGGCTGGATGAAGAGCCGTTTCCCTTCTGTGGCGCGGAGATTAATCCCCGGCGCATGGAGATGGTTTTTGCCGATGGGCAATCGGAAAAGATTGGCCGCAAAGAACTGGGCATTCTCGTTTTCGTGGCGTCGAATCCGAAGACCGTGCTGACGCGGCAAAGTTTGATTCATGCGGTGTGGGGCGTGCACGCGGACGTGCGCAGCCGCTCGCTCGATCAATACATCGTGCGCATCCGCGAGGCCTTTGGCCGGCATGGCGGCGACTTGGCGGCGTTCCGCACCATCCATGGCGTGGGCTATATTTACGACCCCGAGGATAAAACTCCGGCGAAAGCCTAAAGATGACGGCGCGCGTTGCGACGCTGGCCCGCTTGGCTGCCGGGTGGGAGACGGGCTCACCGGAAGGAACGGAAGCCGTCGGCGCAGCGCTGGCCGATGTTCTACCCGTAGATACCGTGCTGGCGCTGCATGGCAGCCTGGGTATGGGAAAGACGACTTTTGTGCGCGGGCTGGCGCGGGCGTGGGGTGTACAGGAACCGGTGGTCAGCCCGACCTTTAATTATTTTTTGCTCTATCGCGGCGTGCGGCAACTCGCCCATTTAGACGCCTACCGATTGATGCGGCCAGAAGATGCCGACTCGCTTTTAATTGAGGAATTTTTGCAATCGCCGTGGTGCCTGGCCGTGGAGTGGCCGGAAAATCTCGGCGACCGGCTCTCTGTGGACGCGTGGCACATTGACTTCACGGCACCGGATGAAACCCGTCGCGTGCTGACTTTAAGAGCCGTTGAACCTGAGGGCTAGGCAGGCACGATCAGGCCTGATTGCGTGACTATACCGGATGCGCCAATGACCAAGCCCACGACCAAGTCGTAACAAACGTGCCCCACCCAATGGGAAAGGGCGATGGCGAAGCTGCGTTGCTGGAATTCCTCGATCGGGTGCACCTCGGCAAAGGCCGCAATGAGAATGAGCGCCATCATCAGTCCATGAAACATGCCGACTGCGCCGCCAATCAGCAGATTGGCTCCGGCCCCGGGATGGGCTATCGCAATCATAATGAAAGTATAAATCTGGGCAAAAAAACATCCCCGCCGCCACATGAACGAATCCGCCCACGAGCGCGGCTTTTTCATACCGACGTGTCAGCAGGCTGCCCATGGCGAGGACTAAATTCGCATTGGCCAGGCCGCTGCGGGTGAAAGCCCACAGCACCAAGCCCATCGTTACCGCGCCCAAAAGCCCCGCGAGGCTGGACCAAACGATAAACTTCCAAAGGAGCGTGGTCGCGCTCATGGGTAAATGTATCCCTCCCAGCGGCTTTTCGCAAGGTGCCGCCGTAATAAAATCTGGTTTTAACAGACTTTTTCCACGGACAAAAACACCCTCAAATATGCCACATTTCGGCGGCGTCGCGGGAAAGGAGATTTTCGACGGTGCGGGCTTTGAGCGCGACTTCGAGAGCGGTGCCTACATCCCGCCAGACGGAGGCCACGCGCGCACCGGATTGTCCGGCCGTGGAGGAAGGAGCCTCGAGCATTTCGGCATCCACCACGCGCACGATGTCGTAAAGGGAAATTTCTGCGGCCGGGCGGGCGAGGGCATAGCCGCCTTGTTTGCCGCGGCGGCTGACGATGAGGCCGCCGTTGCGCAGTTCGTTGAGGATTTGCACCAAATAATTGGCGGGGACGGCCTCGGCCTTGGCGAGCGTCTCGATGTGCGCGAGGCGTGTGCGACCGTGGCTGCGGGCCAGTTGGCTCAGCACGCGGCAGGCGTATTCGACCTTGAGCGAAATTTTCACAAGCACTTACGTTACAAATGTAGCCCGCACGGCGCAAGGGCGAAGCGAGGGAGGGATAAATGGTTGTGTCCTTTTTTGTCATTGTCAGAGCTGAATGGCCCGCTTAAGGTTCCTTCTTACGATGATGACACCGACACCCATGTTTGAGCAGGAGTTGGATGTTTACCTGGCTCACGGATGGAATGTCGTTAGCGATGGACCGAGTGGCATCGTGCTGGCCCGGAAAAAGAAAATGACGACGACGACCCGCATGGGCTATGCCTTTGGCGTACTTATGCTGCCTTTTCGCGGCTTCGGCTTGTTGTTTCTGATTGCCGCCTTTATTGATGACCTGCACACCAAGCCGGAAACAGTGTTTATCCGGCGTGGATAGGCCTCCATGCGCTGCTTGCAATTTGGACGGGAGGGGCGCAAAATGAGGGTGTTGTGAAAAATCCCGGTAGCCGTAATGCAGTGGACTCAGGGTTGTTCCGCGCAAAATTTGCCGTCGTGGGTCTGTTCCTGGCGGGGTGGGTGATGTTGGCACGCGGGCAAAACACGGCGAATGCACCGGCAACAATTTCTGCGACTGCGCCTGCAACCACACCCAGCACACCGACTGCGCCAACTACGGCTGCTACTGCAACGACCGCCACGGAAAACAAGGCCGAGGAAGAGACCGCTGCGCCTGAAGCCATCAAACCGAGAAACACTCCGGCGGTAGTCTATGTGGTGCCGATTCACGGGGAAATCAGCACGCCGCAACTCTATATCCTGCGCCGTGCGCTCAAAGAAGCCATCGAGAACAACGCCGATGCCGTGGTGCTGGACATGGATACGCTCGGCGGCGAGATGAGCGTGATGATTGACATGATGGATGCGCTCGCGCGGTTTCCGGGACACACCTTTACTTATGTGGACGACAAGGCACTGTCCGCCGGCTCGTTCATCGCGACCGCGACCAATGACATTTATTTTAAACCCGGCAGCGCGACCATTGGCGCGGCGGCGGCGGTCAGTTCGGAAGGCACGGACATTGACTCGACGATGCGGCTAAAGCTCAACAGCTATATGGAGGCCAAAGTGCGCGGAATGACGGCAGGCAAACGCTACCGCGCGGACGTGCAGCGCGCGATGATGGATTCAGATTTTGAATTTAAAATCGGCGACACGGTGCTCAAACCGAAGGGCGAACTGCTGACACTGACTGGTGAAGAAGCCTGCAAGACTTACGGCAGCCCGCCGGAAAAATTGCTCGGCGCGGGTCTCGCACCGGACTTGGGCGCGATGCTGGCGCAGGTTTATGGTTCCGGCGGCTTTGTGATGAAGTCGTTTGAGCTGACGTGGTCGGAGCAGTTGGCGAAATGGATTAACGAGGTTGCGCCGATACTGATGGGCGCGGGAATTTTGCTGATTATGATCGAGTTCAAGGCGCCCGGGTTTGGCCTGCCGGGTATCGCCGGCATTTGCCTGTTGGTGATTGTGCTGGCGGGGCAATATGTGGCGGGACTGTCGGGCTATGAACCGGCGATTTTATTTGTGCTCGGGCTGGTGTGCCTGGCGCTGGAGCTGCTCGTTTTCACCGGTTCAGTATTTTGCGGTGTGCTGGGTATTGTGTGTTTCTTCGGCTCATTTATCTGGGCGATGACGGATGTGTGGCCCGGGCAACGCTTCGGCGGCGTGACGTCCCAAGCTCTTGCCCAGCCGGTATTGAATTTGATTTTTGCCCTGTTGATTGCCGGAGTGGGCTTTGCCCTCGCGGGACGCTTTTTGCCCAAGACGAGATTCTATGGCCGGCTCGTCAACCAAACGGCCGTGCCGCGTGATAGCGTGGTATCAACAAGCGGTGGAGCGGTGGCTACCGGCGCAACGGAATTGCCTGAGCCCGGCACGCGCGGCGTGGCGGTGACGGATCTGCGCCCACTTGGTGAAATCGAAATCGCCGGCGGACGCTTCCAGGCTCGAGCCGTCCATACTCAAATCAATCGCGGCGCCGCGGTAGTCGTGGTCGGCCACAAAGACTTCGCGCTGGCGGTCGAAAACGTCGAAAGCTAAAATTCATTTTCCACCATGGCACTCATCATCGCACTTTTGCTGGGCGGCGTCCTGTTCATTGCCGCCGAGGTCTTCATGCCCACGGGCGTGATTGCCACACTGGGCGGCGTGTGTTTAGTTGCGGGCGCAGGCGTGGCGATGCACGAGTACGGAATTTTTGGCGGACTAATCGCGTTGGGCGGCGGACTGGCGACGTCTGCCATCACTGTGGTGCTGTTGCTCAAGCTCCTGCCGCACACGCGAACCGGAAGAAAACTCTATAACCAATCGGCCTCCGACGGACGCGCGGTGGAGACCGGCGCAGCCACGGCAGTGGCGCTCGTGGGCAAAGCCGGTCGCGCTGCCACGGCCTTTGCCCCAACCGGCCTGGCGGAGATTGAAGGAAAGCAATATGAGGCCTCTTGCCTCGACGGATTTTTACACCCCGGCGATGCGCTGGTGGTGGCTGGACGGGATAATTACAAGCTGCTGGTGAAGCGGGCGGCTTCTTGAATTGTTTTCAGGGGGTTTGCCCTACACAATAATAACCACGTTAAATGGGTTTTTCCATTTACCCCGGGCACGTTTACTGCTTTACTTACCCGCATGAACACCGCGCCCAAACAAACACTGCTCAGTGCCGCTCGTGCTTTCATGCGCAGCTCAAGAGGAGCCGCCGCTGTGGCCATCGCGCCATTGGCAGTCGTTTCACTCGCCCATACCGCGCACGCTCAGACGGTCTTCCAGGCGATGAACACCTCGGGTTTCGCCAATTATGCCGCTGGCAGTTTTTCGTCGTCCGGATTTACCGTATCGGCTCTTCCGACCACCAATAACATCACTGGCGTGAAGCAGGCGTTCAGCGGAAGCTTCATCTCCCTCTCAGGCTTTACGAACCAGCAAGCGCAGCTCAATTTCGGACAATACCAATTGACCGGCAGCGTTATCAGTGCGGTTGTCCAAATCCCCATCGCCTACGATTTCACGCTCATTCCAAACAGTGCGACCGCGGTGAGTTGGGCGATAAAATTGGATGTCGCAGGCGACAACCAGACGGTGGCGTCCGGCACGGGTACGGGCGAGTTCACCGGCACAGTATCGTATTCCGTTAATACCACTGTTGTTCCGCCGTCGTTTTATTCCTCAGAGCTCGATCTTACTTTTACCACCGCCGGCTCCTCCCAAGGCGTGTCGGTCGTGATGAATTCTAGCACCGCAGCGCTTTCGATCAATCCGCAGACGGTTCCCGAACCGGCAACCACGTCGATTGTGACCGCTCTCGGCGCACTAGGGTTGGTGCTGTTCCGCCGCTCACGCCGAGTGGCAACGGCCTAACTCGCCATGGCGCGGCTGCTCTTGTTGCTGCCGCAATTGCCGCAGGATCCGGCCAGCGGTGCAGCGCGTTCGATGCGCACGGCGGTTGAAATGCTTGCAGCGGCAGGCTGGGAAGTTCGGGCACTCGCCGTCACCGCCTCGGAAAGCGCCATTCCCATTGCAGCCGCAGAATTTTTGCGTGGAACAGGACTGCCTGTCTCCTTTCGCGCGCCCAATCAGACGGTGTATAAGCATGACCGACCGGTATTGGAGTTTACTGATTTACATGGAATTTTTTATCAGTTGCTCGATACCGGTGAAGCACCGGCCATCCGCTGGCACTTGAAATATAGCGCCCAGTTTAACCGGCTCTACCAAAAAGAGCTGGCCGAGCATAAACCGGATATCGTGTTTGGCTACGGGGGGTTTGATGCCGACCAGGAGCGTTACCGTCGCGCACGAATGGCAGGATGCAAAGTTGTGTTTGGCCTGCGCAATCTGGGCTACAAAACGGCGCACTGGCTGGCCGAACTGGATGGCGTGCTGACGTGCAGCCAGTTTCTCAGTGGCGTTTATCGCGAAGCACTTGGATTAGAGAGCACGCCGCTGCCCTCGCCGCTGGATTTGACCGATGTGCTGGCGACGGAGCATGAACCGATTTTTTTCACCGCCATTAACCCTTCCCTCGAGAAGGGTGCTTT
>Ga0206859_1134_pt1 | contig 11582 bp, 12 predicted proteins | sample Alteio_BWOrgCont_47_FD_152882 | JGI IMG/M metagenome (GOLD analysis project Ga0206859, IMG submission 152882) | Enriched cells from forest soil in Barre Woods Harvard Forest LTER site, Petersham, Massachusetts, United States -... | ecosystem: Environmental > Terrestrial > Soil > Temperate forest >... | reverse complement strand
TCATCCTCATAAAAAGTAAAAGTTTGGCCTGCCCCCGATGCTACGGACAAAAACCCCTGCCCGCTAACAATATACCTGCTTGCCCTGGCAGAAGACCGGGTGGAATCGGCAGCATTGTAGGAGACATAGTTTTGGCCCGGCGAGTTCAACTCATAAAACGTAGGTATCACAGCCGCGCTGTTATCGGCATATACTTTTAGCAGATTTATGGTACTCGGATATGGATTGCCCATTTGGTTCACACCGGATAAAAATGAACCTGTCCCGGTTGTGTAGGGTATGGTTGTGGTGCCGGTATTTGTATAATTCCAGAAAGTTACAGGAATAGTCCCCTGGTTAGCATACCCCACTGCGGCAGCGGTGGAATTATCGGGTACGCGTGTACTGCTGAGTACGCTACTGGCAACACTGCCCACATAATACACGAGGTATGAGGTGCCTACAGGGATACGCACACCCGTAGTGGTAGCAGCCCCTAAAGTAGTAACGCTATAAGCGGGTGATCCTGTCGCGCCGGTTATAGCGGTAATACCTATATCTTTCCCCGATGTGTAGGAGCTGTTATTTGTTGTTCGGCTTTGATCGTACAGATAGATCAGCGGATTTGCGTTGGCAACAGAAAAACCGCTGCTTGTTCCGCCAGGGCCTGCGGTCAATACACCTGTTGCGCCGCCGTTTAAATAGCTTAAGCCAATATATGCTACTGTTGAAGCCTGGGATGTTACGCTATTGATATTAACGGGAGATGAGAACAGCCTGTAACCGCGATAACCACTGCCGCCAGTAACAAAGCGCTGAACATTTACATTGCCCACAATAGTTGGTTCAATATTATTATTACCTACTGTAGCTGTACTGCCCGCATCGGAAAGCAGGGTTAATAAACCATTGGTGTTTAAAATAGTTCCGGCATTGCTACCATTCATTAATAAAGTACCATCGCTTTCGAGATAGAATGTGCCGGATTGCATGTACTTGCTGTTGCCAAGGTTGCAATTCAATTTTTTAAAGGTCGTGCCGTTGCCTGCCCCGCCATATAAATTTTGCGAGTTTGAACCTATAAAACGGACTGTACATGCTGTTAGCACCGCGTAATTGCTGGCATCATTGGTAAGGGCATTTGTAAAATCGCCATATATGGTTAGGAAACTCCCTGCATTGAGCGTTTTTGCACCTGTGCCTGAAAGCTTAATGCTGTAATAAACGGGGCCTCCGCCCGCCAGACCGGTAATTGCCAGGTCGGAATAAATGGTTTGCGCCGCACCCGAATATTCAATAGTGGCATAAGTATTATTAAAAGATAATGTATTGGTGCCGGTAGCTGATAATGCAGATAATGCAGTAGCGTTAGCCAATTGTAGTGTTGCCCCTGCACTTGAAGCCGGATTGACTGTAAAAGATGATGTGGCATTTGTGGTATTGGTCGTCGACAGCGTACCGGTAACGTTATCTATACCTGCGGTTTCGGTAAAAGCGGAATTATAAGTGTTAGTGCCGTTATCGCTTGATGTTAATGCAATATTACCGGTAAGTGTCATGCTGGTAACTGATGCAGTAACTGTTTGTGTATAAGACGATGCTCCCGTATAGTTTGAAATTATATTAAGGTTTGTTGCCTGTAAACTGCCCGTACCAGATAAACTTACTGTGTTTGGCGATGTACTTGCCGAGTAAGCGTCGGCTTGCATAGTGATGTCATTAGTGACGGTTAATGATGCCCCCGCTTTTACAGTTAAAGTTATCCCGGTAAATGTGGTGTAATTGCAGCCAAATTTTAATGATGAAATTGTAACAGCGATATTTACAGGTATATTAGGTTGTGATGTAAAATTATAATTTACCCCGATGCATACGTTGTCGGTAGCTGTTGGGACTATACCTTGTTTCCAGTTAGTGGCTGTAGTCCAGTTACTGCCGTTTGTGCCTGTCCAGTCATAAGTAGCCGCATTCGCGATTTTTATTCCCACAAAAAGCAGGCAGGTTATTATACAAAACCGGGGTAAATATGAACTCATTAAATATTAATTTTTTTAACCACGTAGTTATGGTCAAATATTTATTTATAAATTTTTGAAACCGGCCGTTTGTTCCAGTTGTATGAAATATTAAAAACAGGCTCTTTAAGCGCAATAAAGATTATTTTTAATTGGAAATTAATAAATGATTAATTAAAACGCAATTGTGTAATAATCAATATGTTGCATGGTTATTTTGGGGTAATAAACAATGCAAAGTAGAAATATTTTTTGAATATTAAAAAAAGTATTTATGCAATAAATTATTAAAAAATATTTGTGCTTACCTGTTTGATCTTATAGCCCTTATTACGCGGCGGTTGCGCTTATCGGAATAATAATCATTGGTAACAAGTATTGCATAAATTACGCTGGGTATCCAAAAGCATAGGGTTAATATAATGCTAAGAATAAATGACCCGATGCGCCCTGTTGTTAAAACCGCAGCCGGGGGAAATATGAAACAAAGGAAATAGCGCATGGGTGTAATATTTACCTGTAAATATAAATTTTGATCTCGATATTAAGATAAATACCAGGGAAAATTGTTACGCTAACCAGATATTATTTAAACTCGATCTGGTTCACATGATAAATGAGTATTTCGGGGCGGCCCTTATAACTCGACATATCGCCGGTAACACAAATATGTTTGCCTTTAAGGCCGTCATAGTTTAAGACAATCTCCTTGCCGGTAACTACTACCGTATATTTCTGGTGTGGATAATTACCGCCCATGTTGAGCATGGTAAGGGTATCACTCAATATTTTGTAAGAGTAAATGGTATCGCAAAGCGTTACTTTTTTGCCAACATATTTTGTGAAATCGTTGACATTGAATTTTTCCTGGGCGGATGCTTTAAAAGCGAACGCGGAAAGGGTGAGAAGGATGAAGATAATCTTTTTCATATTGAACAAATATCGTGTATTACAATTGGAACAGGATATTTGTTTATTTATTTCCCCTGTTCTTTAGCGATCATTTTAATTGCCTCTTTTAATAGCGATTTGCCTTCATCATTAAGTTCGGTGGTTTTATCACCGTTATTTAGTTCGTATGTAATTTGGCCTTCGGTACCATTTTCTGCATATATCTTATTGTTGTTGTTGCTGTATTTCATATATCCGCCATGTGATATGCTGGTGATGCGTGTATAGGTGGAATCGAATGTTATCGTCCCCGAAAAGTCAACTTTAATTTCATTATTGTTATTACGGTAAGCGATAATGGTATGTCTGCCGCGATAACAAGAGTTAAGCGTAGCCATAATAGTTAGCAGGGCAATAATTGATAATAGCTTTTTCATGTTTTTTGAGTTATTAATTAGTTGTTTTTTTAGTTTGATCATCGATGAGTTTTGCAAAACAAATATTTAGCGATATAAACCACACTGCCCAGCCCAGGTGAGCGAAACGCTGTAATAAACCTTCGTGGCCCCCGATAAAAGAAGTAAAGCGAAGGAAAAGAAGCAGCATTAAAAGAAGGCTTATGAACGACCATGTGCGAATAATGCGCATCCGTTTTCCGCGCCACATAACGATAGCAAGTATCAACCCAATATATAATAGAAACATGGCTATGCCGCCTTGCGGGTGAAGTTCGGTACCCGATGGAAATAACGCCACCCAGGCAAATGAGAAAGGTACACCAATGATAGATAACACCGGGACCGTGCTTACCCTAACCTGCCTGCAAGCGCGAACTATACCTATGAAAAATAAAGTGCCAAACACAGCCTCCAGCCATGTAGCAATAGTCATGAAGGTGTGCGATTTTGTGCCAAGGGCACCTAATTCGCTAATGGTGTCGCTGATATGGTTATAATTACCATGGATATAACCTGCGATAAAGGTGCTTAACCAAAACGTTAATGCCGTTAACGTGCCAAAGCTTAGTAACTGTTTATTGCTCATAATGATCCGGGTTAAAAGTAAATCCGGACAAATATATAATTAAAACATAGTAATATGCAATACATAGTACTATTTAATTTAAATAAATATTAGAATTTAGCTTTGGTAGCTAAATCAAGTATAATTATGAGTGATGTTTAAAAAAGGGCAGAGGGAAGCCCATCAATACTCACGCGGTTTTTCTCCTGTTTATATAGTTCGAGGCCATCGGCGCCTTTGTTTTCGGCCCACTTTTGGGCAACATCGCGCTCGCCGGTATATTCATAATAAGGTACACTAAAACCACAGGAGGTTTGAACTTTATGAATATCGGCTACTATGATCTGGCGGGTTGCCAGTTGCAATTCAAATAAAGGCGCCATCTGCTGCCATTCCTCATCGCCGGGTAATACGCTATAGCCTTTGCCATATAAACGCAAAATATTTGGCGGCCCATCAAACGCACAAAACATGATAGTAATGCGCCCATTCTCCAATATATGTGCCGATGTTTCATTACCGCTGCCTACAATATCCATATATGCTACCCTGGTTGAAGATAACACTCGGAAACTATCTATCCCTTTTGGCGAAAGGTTCACATGGCCATCCGCGCTTAATGGCGCAGATGCGGTGAAAAATATTTTTTGTTTCCGGATGAAGGTTTTATGGGCATCGAGAATAGTATCAAAGAATTTTCCCATGGCATAAAGTTATATTCAAATTTAAGGAAATATGCCCGTAAAATTACCCTGTTTAATAAAACTTTGGCGGAGGGTTTAGTTTAATATCCTGCCGTTGGTGCCAATAAGGGTAGATAAGGTCGGCATCACTGGCCGCATCTAATTTTTTAATTTGATCAACCGTTAAATTCCAGCCTACGGCTTCAAGGTTTTGTTTCAACTGTTCCTCGTTACGTGCGCCGATCACTAAATTGTCAATCGTCGGGCGCTGTAGCAACCAATTGAGAGATATTTGCGCTACTGATTTGCCGGTTTCTTCGGCAACTTCATCCAGCGCGTCAACAATTTTATATAAACGGTCGAAGTTTGTAGCCGGGCCGTGCGCACCACCCTGGCTAATGCGTGAGTCTTTAGGAATTGGTGCTCCCCTGCGGTATTTACCGCTTAGGCGGCTTGAAGACAGCGGGCTCCAGACTATAGTGCCCACATTTTCGGCTATGCCTAATGGCATTAGTTCCCATTCAAACTCACGGTCTAACAAAGAGTAATAAGCTTGATGTGCTATATACTTTGACCAGCCGTAGCGTTCTGATATCGACAATGATTTCATTAAATGCCAGCCCGAGAAATTTGAACAGGCGATGTAACGCACTTTTCCGCTGGTTACCAGGTCGTCTAATGCGCGGAGTGTTTCCCCGATAGGTGTATTGCCATCAAAACCGTGCATGTGGTAAATATCGATGTGGTCGGTTTGCAAACGGGTGAGGCTTTCTTCGGCACAACGAATGAGGTTTAAGCGGGATGAACCATAATCATTTTCACCGTTGCCCATTTTAAAGGTGGCTTTAGTGGAGATGAGCGCCTGGTTGCGTTTGCCTTTGAGGGTTTTGCCCAAAATCTCTTCGGATATGCCGCGGGAATACACATTGGCAGTATCGAAAAGATTAACCCCGGCATCGAGGCAAAGATCTACCAGTTTTTTGGCTTCATCGAGCTGGGTATCGCCCCAGGCTTTAAAAAATTCATTGCCTCCGCCGAAAGTCGCGGTTCCGAAACTGAGTATAGGGACTTGAAGGCCTGATCCTCCTAATTTTCTGTATTCCATAGTAGGTGTTGTGTGTTTTACCAAAGTAACAACAGGTAATGGAAATGTTTGTCAGAAAAGTTTCAAGATCGGATTTTTACGAAAATGATAATTGCTGTCTGTGTGCTCACAAACAGCGAATCTGTAGAATTTTATTAAGCGTGCATGGCGCTTTCTTCCATCCAATGCCTTACGGTTTCTGTAAGCACATTTACATCGAATGGTTTGGCTATAAATGCATCGGCACCATAGTTACCTAATGATTCCAATACACGCGGGTAGCCCGAAAGCATGATCACCGGGATATGCGAAAAAACAGCGTGTGATTTTAACTGGTGGCAAAGTTCGCCGCCGTTGATGCCCGCCAGTAAAAAGTCGAGCATCACCAGGTCGGGCTGGTATTTATTGATGCTGCCGATAATATCTTCGGTGTAGGGGAGTGCGGTTACGTTGTAACCTTCCATCTCAAATATCTCTTTTAAAAGGTCGAGTACATCGTTCTGATCGTCGACTATCAAAATGTTTTTAGACATGAAATTTATAATTGGTAAAACAAAGCTATTTAAATTTTTAACCATTGCAAAAATGCGACATCAATTTTATAAGAAATGATATTTAACATTAAGTTTTGGTGAATATCATTACGCAAATTGAACGCGTGGATAATTTGCTTTGGTATATAGTATCTGTATTTTTTTGGTGACAGATGATGGCAGAATGTGGCCTGAAGGATCGATAAAGCCTTAAAGTAATAAATAAATAAATTATCCGGGGTCGAAATATTGCCGCAGATGATACTATGAGCGCCTTTTGATGTGTTTAAGCAATTTGGTAAGCCTTACAAACACAAGGGTTGTCATGATTACGATGAAAGAGAAACCTATTACTGAGCTGGTAATACGCCAGGTGGTGCTGCTATTGATAGAATTAAATATAATGATAAGGAATAATACGCTTCCTAACAGGCTGAACATGAATGCTATCCTTACCCTTCTTAGCTCGTCTTTGTAATTTTCATATCCCATGGTGTACGATAAATTAGTAATTAATCAGGTATTAATCTTGTGTAATTATAACGCAACTTGTCAGCTGTTGTTTCTTTTTTTATGAAGGTAGGTGTTTTTTATGAAAATTGCAAGAAAGTGGTCGGTAATTTATAAAAATAATTAAAAATTTGATCGTGAGAAATCATAGTCTTACAGCAGTATAATATGAAGCTATACTAATTTATTCCTTATCCTTTTTGGTGAAATTGTTACTAAGCATTAGCGACATTAATACTACACCAACAAAAAATACGGCCATACCAGGATGATTGCCGGGTTTAATATGGCTAACATGCCATAACACATAACCTATTAATATATTTAACAAGCCCCATAGCACATTAATAACAGCCGAAGATAATCCCTTACCGGGCGGTTTGGCAAACGGGGTTGGAAATTTGTCGCCGCAAATACCTTTAACATAATGCGGCACTGCATTGGCCAGGAAAGCGCCTGAAAAGAACGCGGCTAAATATTGATACCATTCCATATTTGTGAAATTTACAGGGTGAGTAATTTGGTTAAATTTAGGTTATTTTTAAACTAAATGCTAACCGGCAAAATAAAATTTACAATATGCTTTTTAATGAGCGAAAGCATTTGGAGCGGCTGGAAGGGTTTTAAGATACAATCAGAAAAACCGCTGGCGTAAAGATCTAAAAGCATATCCTGGTCGACCAACGAGGCTGTAAAAGCCAGGACAGGTATGTTCGGGTATTTTTTCTTCATCTCAAAAATTGCCTGGTAACCATTCATTACCGGCATTTCGAGGTCTAAAAGGATAACATCAAAGTCATGGTTTTTTTCAAGCACATCAAGGGCTTCCTTGCCGTTGTTGGCGCCCGTGACTTTTGCCTCAAAACCTGTGAGCACTTTTTCGGCCACCATCATATTGATGGGATTATCCTCTGCCAATAAAATATTTATTCCGGACAAGTTCCCTTCGGGGCCAACTTTGACGCTTGAAAGTTGACGCTGGTTGTTATGTTCCAGTTTAAGTTTAAAGCTAAATGTGCTTCCTTTGCCTTTTTCGCTAACTAATTTAAGCTCGCCACCCATTAATTTTAATATACGCACAGCAATAGTTAAGCCCAGCCCGGTGCCATTTACCCTTTTCGCATTCTCGCCAAAAACCCGCCAAAAGCCATCGAATATCAATTTCTGATCATCTGAGTCGATACCTACTCCGGTATCTTCTATCGAAAAATCGACGGTCGCATTTTTTTCATCATCATTTTCGAGTTCAGCCTTTAATTTTACGTAACCGGTTTCGGTAAACTTTAACGCGTTTGATAAAAGGTTATTAAGAATTTGTACCAACCTCACATCATCCGCCATAACAAGTATATCCAGGGCCGGATCAACATCAACCTTAAGCTCCAGTCCTTTTTCTTTAAAAAGCGCGATAAACGGCATGCTGACATTGAGCAACAACTGCATTAAATTCAGGGATACAGGTTGTATTTCCAGTTTATCGGCTTCTATCTTATTAAAATCGAGGATATTATTCACCTGCTGCAGCATTTGGTCTGAGCAGTATTTTAATACCTGCAGGTAGTCTTGCTGCTCCTTCGAGCCGTGTTCCTGCTTCATGAGGTTAATAACACCAATAATGCCGTTTAAGGGTGTACGCAGCTCGTGCCCCATAGTAGCCAGGAAACGTGTGCGTGATTCAACCACCTGTTTGCTTTGCTCGGTTAATTCGTGTATATATTTTTCTTCAAAAAATATGTAGGCCAAAGCAAAAATAATAGTTGAACATATGGCGAGTATACGGTTTACAAAAGCCAGCCTTACTATTTGCTCATAAGTATAGCCTTCCTGGTGATTAACGTAATGGCCAATAAGTATGGTAGCAGTGAATGAAAATAAAATAACCGCTATATATGAACCGGTTTGCCTGTAACTGGTTTGTTTAAGGTTTACAATAACCGGCACCGCTATCAAAATGGGAAAGTAATACAGGTATTGTTCCGAATTCAGCCCCTCCAATAAGGCCGAGCAAATAAGCATCCCGCAAACAAGGCATATGATTGAAAGCGTAAGGTTTTTGATGTCGCCATTATGTTTCAGGTACATGAACATCATTATCGCGAAGCAAAAACAACCCAGAAGGAACGAAGAAACATACATGCCGATATACGAATCGTATATGGCGAGGCCTACACCAAGAAAGAGGGCGGAAACACCAAGCTGATAGGCGCGTTTTGGAACTTCCTTCAGATCAAAAAGGGGGTTAAGATGCTTGTTAGCATTCTTTGCCTCCTTGTGATATTTATCGATATTTTCCGGGTTCATCTTCTCAGTTACGGCAAGGTATTACATTGATAACGCAATTGTGCGCACTATGTGTTCCTGTAACACAAGTATTTATGTCAATGTATTAAAATAATATGATCTATCAAACTAAATAAAAACAGATACCCCGGAAATAATAATAAAATAAACCGGCGATCAAGTAATTATCGGTAAACAACATTACCGGGCGCTTACAAATTTATAAAAAATAATTTTTACCTATAATAATACCTGTTAAGCAACATAACTCAGCATCCATTGGATGCCGAATTTATCGGTAAACATACCAAAAAACGCGCCCCAAAACTGGTGTTCCAACGGCATGGTTACCATACCGCCTGCCGAAAGGCCGTTGAATAATTTAGTGGTTTCTTCCTCGCTGCTTGTATCAACTGTTATCATAAAATTATTGCCCTGGTTTAATATCATTCTGCCGGTGGGGGCATCCATACCCATCAATACCGAACTGCCAACGGGGAAGGCCATATGAAGTATTTTCTCACCTTCAGAATCTGGCATTGGGGGCGCGTTGGGTATCTCTTTCATGCGCTGTACGTGTATAAATTCGCCGCCAAACACTGACCGGTAGAAATTAAATGCCTCTTCGGTTTTCCCGTCGTAAACGAGTGTAATATTTATGGCTTTCATAATTACTAATTTATTGGCTCAAATATAATTATGTGGTGTAAATATAAAGGTATTTCACACTAATAATCGCCGGGTTTTGGCAACGCACTTTGGTTATCACGGGAATGATGGATACTGTTTTTGAGTGATCAATTTTAACAGCATTATACCTATTTTAAAAAATCTTGTAAAACCTAACATTAATTTAACATAAGTCTCTATATTTGCATAATCTATAAAGACTATATATTAACTCGACAATTTTTAATTATGAAACAAACCTCTACTAAATTATTGCATGCCTCATTGTTCGCGGCATTGGTATTCAGCGGCGTTGCCGCCAAAGCGCAGGTAGCAACCGCTTCTGCGCCGATCGACAAAAACAACCAACCTTCGGTAACGGCTACACCAGCCGTTGATACAGCATTTCACCCGGTAAGAAGGGTGTGGGGCTTAGTCTTCGGTGATTTTTATTATGCTGCACAAGCGCCTGCATTGGTTGCCGCCCCGGGAACTGTATTAAGCACACAGGGTAAAGAAACCAACTACTATGGTGTTCCGGGGGGGGCGTAACGCATTCCAGTTCCGCCGTGTCTATTTAGGCTATGATTATGATATCGACAAAACGTTTGCTGTTCAGTTGGTGTTAGCCTCAGAGCCTACTGCCAATACAGCAGCTATCGCGGGTACAGGCACATCTGCTGCGGGCGGTGATAACCTTGCCGACAGCAAAATGTCTTTCTATATTAAGTACATTAACTTACGCTGGAAAAGCTTATATCCCGGCGCCGACCTCGTGATCGGTTCACAGGCAACCTCATTAACTTCATTATCCGAACAAGTTTGGGGATACCGCTCTATCGAAAGAACAGTTGCCGATTTCCACGGCTCAAACACTTATGATATCGGCGCTTCGCTACAAGGTGTATTTGACCCGCTTGACAAAAATTATGGTTACGATGTATTGTTAGGCGACAACACACAGGCTAAATTATTACCTGCTGCACCTGCTGCCAACGGTTTCTTTAAAGCGGTTTACGGCGACTTATGGTTAAAAGCACTGGACAAAGCCTTAACCGTGCAATTCTATGCAGATTATATGCAAACTGCCAGCAGCAGCACTACCGTTGTAGGCCTGGGCCCGCAATCGCACAGCATGTTAAAGGGTTTTGTTTCTTACAGCATCCCTGCATTCACTATTGGTGTGGAAGGTTATACCAATACATTTACTAACGGTTTAACTATAAAAACCCCTGCCAGCACACCTGCTGTAATTCAGGATGCAAGGGCTGAAGCGATCTCTATTTTCGCTCACGCACCTATCACTAAAGGTTTAAGCGTGTTTGCACGTTACGACAGCTACAATCCTGATAATGATGACTATAACGCAGCTGATGTTTACACAGTTAACACCAATTTCAGCAGCTATGACCCATACACCAAAGAAGAATTCTTTACAGGTGGTTTAGATTTTACCCCTGCTAAAAATATTCACTTTATGCCGAACATCTGGTACATTAAGTACAAAGATCAGCGCGACCCGTCAACTACTGGTTATGAAGTACCTTCACAAACCCTGGTTTACAGGTTAACCTTCTTCTACCAATTTGGTAAATAACCACAGGTAGGTCTATTGATTAAAAGGCGGGCATTGTCCCGCCTTTTTTTGTGCCCGGATTTTTGATACAGATATAATATCGGCCACTAATTTGTACTTAACCCTTAAAATGCTAAATTTAATCGCTTCAATTATAATCATATTAGTGCCTGTAACAGATAGACTTCAAATCATAAAGCTTAACCGGAAATTCGCGTATATAGTAGCCGGTGCCTTGTTATTTATAGCCGCGTTCCAGTTGGTTTTTAAGCATAGGCATGATATAACAATTACGGCCATCGCGGTTATGTTGTTGTCTCTGGTGCTGGTAAAACCTGT
>Ga0206859_1133_pt1 | contig 11627 bp, 4 predicted proteins | sample Alteio_BWOrgCont_47_FD_152882 | JGI IMG/M metagenome (GOLD analysis project Ga0206859, IMG submission 152882) | Enriched cells from forest soil in Barre Woods Harvard Forest LTER site, Petersham, Massachusetts, United States -... | ecosystem: Environmental > Terrestrial > Soil > Temperate forest > O... | reverse complement strand
CGCATTTTTTAAGCAGGTCTTCAAAAGCGCCGCGAATGTTGCCCTCGCTGTCGAAGCGTCCCTGAGCAAAGCGCTGGAGGGTGGCGTAGTAGGCCTTGATGGGCGCGGCAGCGGGTTTGAGATTCAGGTTGGACATTAGTAGGTTTCAGTTATGAAGGATAGCGCAGGGGTGGGGGTTTGTTGCGGGGCTTGCGCGACGGGGTCACTTTGTTGCCAATCAGCGCGGCTTGCGCCGCGCTGATTGATTTTCAAAGCAAAAAGGGGATTTATTCGGCCCGGCTCAAGTCACCCCATCGACTAAGGCCTGTCGATGGGGACCCCGACAAGCCGTGCCCTTGTTACAGAGCGTGCCGAATGCAAGGCCTGCTGGTTTGGGTTCGTGCTTTCCCGCGTCTCAGAATCGAGGCCTCGGGCACCTATAACACTCCTCCCCGATAAAGAACACTTGGCGCTAGTGGGTGAAGCGGAGAGCGAATTGCACGACTCGTTCTTCGGCTGAGGTCGTCGTGATGGTGCCGAATGCGGGGGCGCCGAAGCTGCCGTTCGGCTGGCCGAAGTCGGGGGTGTTGGTGATGTTGAAGATTTCGGCGCGGAACTCCGCATCTGTCTTCTCAGTGATGCGGGTGTGCTTTACAAGAGCTGTATCGAGGTCGCGATAGGCGGGGCCACGCACTGGGTTGCGCGAGGCAGTGCCGAGAACGAACTGGCCCGCGGCGGAGAAGGCTCCGGTGTTGAAAAACTCCGACGGCTTGCGTTGCGCGGCAGGAAGAGCGGGGCTGGAGACCTGGTTGGGGCGCTGCAGAGAGAATCCCGCGAAGGCGTTGTTGTTGGTGGCCTGCGTAACGGTGACAGGCATTCCGGATTGCAGGAGAGCGATTGCGTTGAGCGACCAGCCACCGGCAAAGAGGTCGGCGAGGGAGCTGGAACCAAAGCGATGGTCGCGACCGGCTGGCAGGTTGTAGATGCCGGATAACGAGGTGACGTTGGACATATCGCCCGAAGATGCGTCGCGCTCAAGACGGGGATTATAGGCATCGGCGGCAATGAGGCTTGAGCTGTTGGGCGAGGAGAGGACTGTGGTCGAGAAGACGGAGGATGCGTCGTCAATGAGCCGGGAGTGGGTATATGCGGCAAGCAGGTAGAAGCCGTGAGAGAAGCGCTGCTCCACTTTGGCTTCAAAGGCGTTGTAGTTCGTTTGGCCGCTGTTGTGGCGATAGATGGCGACGTTTTGAAAGCGGGGGTAGGGCTTAAGGAGTTGCGCAGCGGCGACTGTTTTGCCGCCGATGGAACTCGACGACGGAATTTGGCCGTAGTAGGGGTTGGTGACCTGGGCTGTAAGGCTGGTGGGATTGGTGAGCCCCACTGCTAATTGCGCGGCAGTGAGCTGGTTGAAGTTGGAGTCTGGAATACCAACTCGCACAATGCGCGAGCCAACGTAAGCAAAGTCGACGGAGAGATTGCCGGTGACCTGGCGCTGGACGCCGAGGTTCCACTGCTCGGCATAGCCTGATCCGGCGGTACGGATCGCGGTATAAACGCTTTGGCCGAGACCGGCGTTTGCATTCAGCGGGATGGGGGCGACAGTGGGGCCGCTGGAGAGGGCGAAGGCGCTGTTGATGCTGTCCTGCGTTTTTTCGAGCACATTTTGAATGAACGGGAACTGCGGCAGCGTGAACGGCGTGGTGATGCCTGACTGGTCGATGAAGACGATGCCAAAGCCGGAACGGACGACGGTCTTCGGAGTGATGAGGTAAGTGAGACCGACGCGTGGGGCGACGTTATCCCAGTGCAGGGTGCGGGCGCTGCGCGAGTTGCCATTGACGCCGGCATAGTCCATCACCTGGTTGGTGGTATCGAAGATTGCGCCCTGATTATTCTTCTCGGTCGACGGCGAGTGGAGGGTCCAGCGAGCGCCGGCGTTGACGGTGAGGCGATTGTTCATGCGCCAGTTGTCTTGAAGAAAATACTCCTGAATGTGATCGCGGGGACGGATTTTGGATTCCTGAAGATCGACAGAAAATGTGTCGACCTGTCCGAGAAGAAAGCTGGCCAGGGAGTTGCCGCCGGTGGTTGTTGAGCCCCCCGTTGTCTGAGTGTCGGTGCCGGTAGTCGTGAAGGCGAACGAACCGGTAGGATTGGGCGGAGCGACAGCGTTGAGCTGATAAAAACGCAGATCGCCTCCGGCTTTGATGGTGTGGCGGCCGCGAATAAAGGTAAGCATCTCTTCCACCTGCCACACGCCGGTCTGATATTGCGAGAAGGTGCTGGCGGAGGGGCCAAGCTGCTGGAACCCAGTGAATGTAAACAGTGGCAAGGCATTGTTAAAGGCCGCGCTGGTTGGGATGCCGGGAATGCCTAGAGCGCTGGAGGCGGTGTTGCCAAGGACCGGTCCGTCGATGGTGTTGCCTCGGCGCGTGTAGCCAATGTGCACATCGTTCACAAAAGAGGGCGAGAATGTGTGGACTTCGTCAAAGACCGTTTGTTGACCCAGGACATGAGAGAGACCGGCAACGCCACCGGTGCCGATGACGGACCCGGTGATGGCGCCGCTGCCATCGGGCAGAGGCGTGACAGGCTGCTCGACATCAGAGAAGTAGGAGTAGCGAACGAATGCGCGGTCGTTGGTACGATAGGCGCCGTCTACGCGCAGATCGAATTGGTTCTGGTGGTCGGCGTCGTTTGCGGTGCGGGAATAGTTATTGGCCGTGCACGTGAGGCAGGTTGGCGTGGGAAAGCGGGCCATGAGAGCGACGGCGGCGGGATCAAGCGGCTCATTGATTACGTCGTTGGTGAACTCGGGACGGATATATTTGCCGCCTACAACAGTGGTCTGATCGGGGTCGTAGATGTGCGAGACGCCGGTGAAGATGCCTTGGCGCTCGTTGACTGTGGGGATGGTGGAGATGATGGTGCGGCCGATGAGAGCTTTTATCCCTTGGTAGTCGGAAAAGACGAATACGCGGTCTTTCAGTATGGGTCCGCCGAGGGTGCCACCGTAGACGTTGCGCCGATATTCGGGCTTGGGGCCTGTGGTTGAAAAGTAATTGCGCGCGTTTAAATCCTCGTTGCGAAGAAACTCGAAGAGGCTGCCGTGAAACTGGTTTGAACCGGAGCGCGTGGCGATGTTGACCACGCCGCCGTTGAACCGGCCAAACTCGGCGGGAACGTTATCGGCCTCGACAGTGAACTCCTGAATGTTGTCGACCATGGGAAAGAAGGCCACCTGGCCAGGCTCGGGCTGCAAGGCGGAGATGCCGTCGAACAAATACTCATTGGTGCGCGGACGTCCTCCGTTGATCCTGGGCAAAACAGTTCCCGGCGGAAGCGCGACGCCCGGAGCGAGTTGCGCGAGGTTGATAAAGTTGCGGCTGTTGAGCGGGATGGAAACGACCGCGTTGCCGTTGATGTGTGTTTCGATATCGCTCTCGGCTACCTGCATGAGGGGCGCGTCCGCGGTGACCTTTACGGTCTGCTGATCGCTGCCAACGGTCAGGACGAGGTCGGTACTGACGGTTTGTCCCACGGTAGCCGTGACACCGGCACGCACGAGGCGCTCAAATCCTTTGGCCGTGACTTCGAGGCTATAGGAGCCGGGATTGAGATGCGTAAAGAGGAAGTCGCCGGCACTGGTGGATACAGTCCTCTCACGCAGATTGGTGGCTGTGTCAGTGAGCTCGACCTGGGCGTTGGCAACGGCGCCGCCGGATGGGTCGTGAATTGTGCCCACGATGTCGGCGGATATCTGCGCGTGCACAACGGCGGGAAAGATCAAGATGCACGCGGGGAAGAACCATTTGAGTTTCACTCTCTATCGCTCCTCGCAATTGCTGCGGTCAATGGACACACGCCTGCCGGCCATCGACCGAAGAATTGCGATCATTCAACGGAATTCAATCGGCCTTGGCGGCAATGTTGGCCTAAATGAAGCAATACGAGACTATACGACTTAAATCGTATAGTCAACTATGCCGCATGTTTGTTTTGAAGAGGATATGCCTCAGGCGGGATTGTCGAGACGCTCAATCATTACGTCGGTCGATTTGATGAGTGCGGCGGCGCTGTCGCCTTTCTTGAGGCGGAGCTCTCGGACCGCGTTGGCAGTGATGATGGCCGTGATGTTGACGTATCCGGTGGCGATGACGACCTCTGCCAGGAGGCCTTGGATTTTTACGCGAACGACTTTGCCGGCTATCTGATTGCGGCCGCTTACGCGCCGGTACCGTGCGCGCGACTCTGCTGCCGGTTTGATTTCGTCTTTTTCGACGTATGGTTTCAAGTCGGCCATCGCGATCCGGTGGTGGCCTCCGGCGGTGCGAACAGTCTTGAGTTTCCCGGTGAGAATCCATTGCTTGATGGTGGGATAGCTGATGCCGATGAGGCGGGCGGCATCGCGGGGGGTGAGCATGGAGTCGATAGCCGGCATGGCAGACACTTTATCAGAAAAGGCAGGGGCTCACGCGCCGCAATAGCATGGAGGCTGAAATTCGGCTTAGTTGATCGATTGCTTATCCTGCATACGATCCGAGACGTCAAGAAATGTAATGACAGCGCCGACCAGAGCGCCGGCTTTGTGCATGGGATAGGACCAATACTCGACCGGAAAGCTGGTTCCGTCCTGACGCCACATCACTTCATCCGTGACGTGGGTTCCTTCTCCCTTACGGATGGCTACAAAAATCTTGCAACTTTCCATTGGGTAAGGACTGCCGTCGGCGTAGGAGTGGTGAGCAAGCGCGTGCATATTCTTGCCGAGCATATCGTCGGTCTTTGCGTAGCCAAGGAGACGCAAAGAGGCCGGATTGCAAAATGTACAAATCCCGTTCAAATCGATGCCATAGATTGCTTCGGCAGTGGAATTGAGGAGAAGCAGGTATCTCTCCTCGCTCTCGTGGAGAGACCTCTCAGCCTTCTTCATGTCGGTCAGGTCGCGCAGGACGCACGCCGCACCGGTGACGCCCCCGGAAACTTGAATCGGGATGTAGGTGACCAGCAGGTCTCGCTCGCCAAGCGCGGGAAATTGACTCTTCATTTCGTATTTGACGACGCTGCCCACGAAGCAATCGTCGAGTTTCCCCTTGACCAAAGTCTCAAAGACTTCGTTGCCCACGAAATCAGATACGAGGCTGCCTAGCAGCTGCTCCTTTGTGGTGGCTCGGTTGGCCAGGAACGAATGATTGGCAAGGACGTAGCGGTAATCCCGGTCAACCACGACGATCATCTCTTCGAGGCCTTCCACCACTCTTTCGTATTGATGGAGACTTTCTTCAGCTTTTTTTCGAGCAGTGAAGTCGAGCACTGCGACCGATACACCCACCACCTCTCCGGCCTCATCGCGCGCCGGCTGATAAGAGACCAGGCTGGTCCTTGCGCTGCTCGTCTCGGTAGCGGGCACATTGATCTCAAGGCCGCTAATGGACTCGCCCTTCAAGGCGCGATGAAGATAAGACTCAAACCTCGGAAATATATCCGGCACCATCTCCTGAACTGTTCTGCCCACGTGTTCCTCGACCGGGCGTTGCGCAAAATCCGCCAGGCGCTTGTTCAGGTTTACAAAGCGCAAGTCTCGATCCAAAAACCCAAGCCCTACCTGTGCCCCGTCGTAGACCGCCTGCAGTTGGGCCAATTTCTGGGCCGGCAGCCCTTCCATGCCGCCCATCGACAGGTTCTTCCATGGGAACGCGATGCTGGTGGCGGACTTCTCCCGTGGGGCGGATAGAACGGCCGGAAGGCTTTCCGCAGGTTCCGGCCTGCCGAAGAGCCAGCCTTGCCCAATATCGCAACCCAGCCACAGCAGCATCTCCGCCTGCTCACAAGCTTCCACGCCTTCGGCCACTGTGGTGAGACCCAGGCTCTGTCCCAGTCCTACAACGGCCGCGACGATCTTGCGGCTGTCACGCTTCTGCACCATAGAGCTGACAAAGCTCTTGTCCACTTTCAACTCGTCGAAAGGCAAAGATTGCAGGTGGCGCAAGCTGGAATACCCGGTGCCGAAATCGTCCAGGGTAAGCTTGCAGCCCAGTTCCTTTAACTCCCCTGCAATCAAGCGGGCCTGCGCCAGGTCTTCGGTCAAGGCACTTTCAGTGATCTCGACCATGACCCGAGCGAGCGGGAATCCAGTCAACCCGGAGACTTCCTCGAATTGTTTCGCTAAGCTGCGATCGCGAAACTGGGTCGGGGAGATATTGATAGATAGCTGAAGCGAGCCGGGCAACTGCAGTGCCGAGCGAAAGGCCCTGTCCAGAATCTGGTGAGTCAGCGCGTCGATCCATCCATCCTGCTCTGCAAAGGGGATGAAATCGTCGGGCAGGATTATCCCCTTGGTCGCATGGTTCCACCGTGCGAGAACCTCAAAGCCCGTGAGCTGGCCGCTGCGAAGCTGAACCTGGGGTTGGAAGTAGGGAAGAAACTCACTGCTTTCCAAGGCCCGATATGCTTCTGCAATATCGATGCCCATGCGAAGATACTACGCTCTAAATTAGTTAGCTGGGTTCAGCTTCCATGGATGTACAGCCGAAGACGCCCGATCTTTGATACAACCCGAGGCTCTTCATCGCCAATTGGCGCGAGCGCTCTTCATTTTCCGAAACTGCCATAAAGCGCGTCTCTCCTCAGCCGAACCGCGCGCGCTTGACGGATTGCCGAAAATCCTCGCCTTTCACCTCGACACGAATGCACATCTCGGCGAGCCTCGACCGCATGCGGTCGCCAATGCGGTCGCCCAGGGTGGGCTCGCGGGCGGCGCGCTCGGCGTCAGTTTTGGCACCGTTGCCTGCGGGCAGATCGGCGTAGTTGGTGGTGATGATGGTGGTCTGGCGGTCGTTGTAGCGGGTGTTGAGGATGAGGGCTACTGTGTCCCACACCCACTCGTTGGGCTTTTGCGCGCCCAGGTCGTCAAGGACCAGGACCTCGGCGGCAAAGACGGGCTTGAGCAGCTCCAGTTCCGTGGTGTTCACCTGGGAGTTATAGCTGTTCTGGATGTTTTTAAGCAGCTCGCGGTAGTCGCAAAACAGGCCGCGGACGCCGCGCTCCCGAACCAGTCGCTGTAACACGCCAACCGCCAGGTGGGTCTTGCCCAGGCCCGCCGCGCCTACAAAAAGCAGGCCCCGGCCGGCCGTATCCACCGGATAGGCATCGACAAATTTACGGGCAGTCAGCAGGGCTCGGCCGAGTGAGTCGTCTGCCCGCGGGTAGGAGGGGTCGAAGGCGTCGAGGGTGCAGTCCTTGTAGCGCTGGGGAATGTGGGCAGCGGCCACGCGACGCTCTTCGCGCTGCATCTCCTGACACTCGCAGGCCCGGGAAACCCACTTGCCACCGGTGTCCACGACACGAACCAGGCCGACTCCGTCGCAAATTGGGCAGTTACTCATCTGAGTTCAAGCCTAGCGCAAACGGCGCTTGCGGACCGCGGTGGGGATGAGGTGCGGAATGTGGAAAAGGGGCAAAACCGGTTCGCCGGGGATTTCGGTGTTACCGCCTGCCGGTGGGATTCGAAGCGGACCTGAGAATTCAGATTTGTCTGACCCGATCCGAGGGCAATTTGTATCACGCTTATCAACTAGTAAACAGTGCGCTATTTTGATCCTGCAAATCAAAGAATGCGTATATTTCAACTGATTGTTAATTCTTGTTTCTTACTCACCTGCTAGAGGTTATGATTGTGGAGCATTTGGGGAACCTATTTATTTGAAGTCTTAGCCGGGAGGCTGTCATGGTGAAAAAGTGTGCGCTGGGCGTGTTTGGGATTCTTGCGTCTTTATACCTTGCTGGTTGCGGCGGATCCGCCGTGCCCACTGTAGCGGTCACAGCAGCTGCTTCAACGGTTGACGGCGGCGACACCACGACACTCACCGCGGTGGTGACCAATGATACGGGCTCGGACGGCGTGAGCTGGGCCCTGACCGGCGCAGGCGCGCTTTCCGGTAACACCACGACTTCCGTAACTTATACGGCCCCGGCGGCGACCGCATCCTCGCAAACCGCGACGATTACGGCCACTTCAGTTGCGAACGCGCAAAAGACCCAGTCGGTCACCATCACCATCCCGGCGACGCTCTCGGTGACTAATTCCGCTGTTACCGCCCTGAACGGCTCGGCGGGAACTGCGTATGCGGCTCAGATTCCAGTCACCGGCGGCATTCCTCCCTACACGTTTGCAGTTGCGGCCGGAAGCCAGCCGTTGCCGGCGTGCCTCACGCTGAATACAACCACGGGCGTGATTACGTTCACAACCGTTGCGGGCGAAGCCGCCTGCGCCGCGGGCTCTCCCTATGACCCGAGCTTTACCGTCACAGATTCCGGCACGCCGACACACCTGAAGTTCACGACACCGGATTACGACATTACCATCACTCCGGATCCTCCGCTCGCCCTGGCCGCGGCAATTGCTCCCGCAACTGCGACCGCCGGACTTGCTTATACCGGCTCCGTTGCAGCCACAACGCCTGGCGGCGCTGCGCCGTTGACCTATGCCATCACCGCGGGCGCGACCGCCTTTGCAGCAGCCGGGTTCTCGCTGAACGCGGCCACGGGCGCCATCACGGGCACACCCACGACTACCGGCACTGTGAGCTTTACAGTGGGGCTTACCGACACCTTTGGCGACACGGCGGCTTCGCAGGCCTACAACCTGGTTGTGGGCGCAGGTGCGGCAACGCATTTTGTGGTTGCTGCCACCACCAACACGACCGTTACCGCCGGCGGAACTGTTGGCTTTACCGTCACAGCGAAGGACGTAGACGGCAACACTGCCACGGGTTACACGGGACATATTAACTTCTCCAGCTCGGACACCAATGCTGTATTGCCCGCAAACGGCGCAACCCTGGTGAGCGGCATAGGCGGATTCTCGGTCTTGTTGAAGACCGCAGGCACGCAGACCGTTACGGCTACCGACTCGGTGACTTCTTCAATTACAGGTACTCTGGGCGGGATCACTGTGAGCGCAGGCGCGCTCTCAAAGATCGTGGCCTCTGCGCCATCGTCGGCGACTGCCGGAACTGCGATCAGCGTGACGGTAACGGCGCAGGATGCATACGGCAACACGGCGACGACCGATACGGAAAATATTCAGATCACCAGTTCTGACCCCGCCGCAGGACTGCCTGCGAGTACGCCTTTGGTGAGCGGCACGCAGACCATCCAGGCCACTCTCAAGACTGCCGGCACGCAGACGGTGAGCGTCAAGGGCTTGACTTCGCTCTTAACAGGAGCAACCAGCAACATCACCGTGAACGCCGCTGCGGCCGCCACCCTTGTTGTCACTGCGCCAAATCTGGCTACCGCCGGAGCGCCAGTCACAGTGGTTGTCACGGCCAAGGACGCATACAACAACACTGCGACGGGCTACACAGGCACCGTGCATTTCACCAGCACCGACTCTGGAAACGGCGTTGTGTTGCCGGCAAACTATACCTTCGTAGCCGGCGACGCTGGCGTGCACTCCTTTGCCAACGGCGCAACGCTGGTAACGGTGGGCACCAAGACCATCACAGCAACGGATACGGTGACCGGTTCGATCACCGGCACCACGGCCAACATTGTGGTGAGCGCAGGCGGAGCCACGCACCTGATCGTGAATACTTTGACCACCGCCACCGCCGGATCGTCATTCAACGTCAAGGTGACGGCGGCAGACGGCTTTAACAATACGGTTACAAGCTATACGGGGACGATTCACTTTACAACCACAGACGCCGGCACAGGCGTGGTTCTCCCGGCCAACTACACCTTTACCGGTGGAGACGCGGGCGTACACGTGTTCACCAACGGCCTAAAGCTGATCACGGCCGGCACCCAGACCGTGACAGCAACGGATGCTGGCAACTCTCTCGTCGGGGTCTCGCCTAACATCACCGTCAATGCGGCTGCGGCCAACTCGCTGCTCGTTTCGGCTGCCTCCTCACAAGTTGCGGGAACGTCGTTTAACGTGACCGTGACAGCGAAGGACGCCTTTGGCAACACGGCGACCGGCGATACGGACACGATTCAGATCACCAGCACGGATGGCCACGCAGTATTGCCTGCCAATGCAGCGCTGGTAGCTGGCGTGCAGGTCTTCCCGGTCACGCTGAAGACCGCTGGAACGCAAACGGTGACGGCGACGGATACGGGCACATCACTGTCCGGTACATCCGGCAACGTGACGGTGAGCGCGGGCGCGGTTTCGAAGCTCGTGGTTGGATCGGCTGGATCGGTGACTGCTGGTAATCCCCTTAGCGTGACTGTGACGGCAGAGGATGCCTTCAACAACGTAGTCACCAGCGATACGGACAACATCCAGATCACCAGCTCAGACCAAAATGCCGTGCTCCCCGCGGTTGCCGGGCTCTCAGGCGGAACTCAAACCGACATCGTCGTGCTGAAGACGGCCGGAAGCCAGACCGTTACCGCCAAGGATACGGGCACTAACCTGACAGGAACATCGTCTGCGATCACGGTGAACGCGGCTGCCGCCAGCAAACTGGTGTTTACACCAGTGCCCACGACAGCCACTACCAGCGTCGCCTTCAATGTAATCGTGGCGGCGCAGGATCAATACGGCAATACGGCGACCGGGACCGGCGGCACCGATACGGTTAAGCTCACCGGGACGGGGGCTCCTTCCGGGACCTTCGGACCAGCGACCCAGAACCTGGTTGCCGGCGTCACCACCTTCTCCGTGACTCTGGCGCCGACTGGAACCTGGTCGCTGACCGCTGCCGACAATACCAATGGAGCGGTGAACTCTGCCGTCGCGAACAACATCAACGTCTCGACGGTGTTGGTCGTCACCACCACGACCTTGCCTCCGGGCAATGTTGGCTCTCCCTATTCAGCCACAATCTCGGCAGCTGGCGGCGTGACTCCGTATTCATGGACGGCGACCAACAGCAACCTGACGAATTACGGGCTGACCTTCAATAGCTCCACCACCACGGCCACGGTGACCGGCACGCCGACGCAGACCGCGACCGGCACCAGCCTCGGCTTCTCGGCCAAGGTCACTGACTCAACTACTCCGACTGCTGAAACATCAACGCAGGCGCTGAACATCGTCGTCTACTCCGCGCTGTCGCTGCCCGCAGCCAACTCGCTGCCGGCCGGCTACACCAACGTGAGTTATTCCGGTTCCATCGCCGGGTTGGGCGGTAGCGGCAATGTCACCATCTCAATCACCTCGCCACTGTCGCCTTCGAACGGCAGCCTGGCGGCCAATGTCAACGGCAACAACGTCATCCTCAGCGGCACACCATCGAATCCGGCTACTCCGGAATCGCTGACGGTGAAGTTGACTGACAACACAACCGGCAACTTCATCACCCAGACATACACCTTCAACGTGAGCACGCCGTCGGCGCCATCTCTGCCGAATCCGAATCCGATTACATTGCCTTCGGGAACGGTGTCGCAGAGCTACACCGGCTCTGTCAACGCCACTGACACTGTGGGCTCCAGCTTTACCTGGCTCATCAACGGCAGCGCCTCGCTCAACAACAACGGCACAGCGAGCCTTGGCAATGGCCTCACCGCCACCGCCAACGGGGACGTACTCAACATCTCCGGCACGCCGACGTCGACCACTACGGTGAACTTCTCGGCCAAGATCACTGACAATACCGATAACTTGTCGAGCAGTACGCAGAACTACA
>Ga0206859_1132_pt1 | contig 11865 bp, 10 predicted proteins | sample Alteio_BWOrgCont_47_FD_152882 | JGI IMG/M metagenome (GOLD analysis project Ga0206859, IMG submission 152882) | Enriched cells from forest soil in Barre Woods Harvard Forest LTER site, Petersham, Massachusetts, United States -... | ecosystem: Environmental > Terrestrial > Soil > Temperate forest >... | reverse complement strand
TTTTTGTAATTATTTAAGGATGCCAGGCATAGGCATCGAGCTAGGACTGCTTGGTATATTCCACCCCATCCGGGAAAGGATGTGCTAACCAGAGTTTCTTTACCTTCCAGGCATATCGCCCCATAAATATTTATGCAATTGCACTTGCAATCTTACCGCTAAACGATCAGCAATTATCCAATCAGCCAAGTCACCCGCAGATTGCTCTTTATAGCTAGGCGAAAACAAAACATCACATTGTTTTGTTAATTCATGTTGCTGTAGAATATTTTTTGCCCAATCATAATCTGCTCTATCGCATATAACGAATTTAATTTGATCATGTGCAAGTAAGTGAGGTAAATTTTCAAAGCGGTTTTTTTTCACTTCGCCTGATCCGGGTGTTTTGATATCGACCACTTTAACGACACGCGGATCTACCTGAGAAATATCTAAAGCACCACTGGTTTCTAATGAAACTTCATAACCCACATCACAGAGTGCTTTCAGCAAATCAAGACATGACTTTTGCGCAAGAGGCTCCCCTCCGGTCACTGTCACATAACGCACTCCGAAGCTTGCAACCTGGCGCAAGACTTCATCCATCTCATACATTGTCCCGCCGCTAAAAGCATAGGCAGTATCACAATATCCACATCGCAGCGGACAACCGGTCAGGCGTACAAATACTGTAGGAAGTCCCACAGTTCGAGTTTCACCCTGTAAAGAATGAAAGATTTCAGTAATACGCAAGCCAGGGTTCATGATTGTTTAATGGTTTGCGTCTGCTGGGCTTGTGCTTGTTTTAGTTGTTTTAATTGCTCACTGGCTAAGCGTGCAGAGGGTGTTCCGGGATAAGCGGAAACTACTTTTTTAAATGCTGCTTTTGCATCAGGCCATTTAAATTGAGCGGCATAAATAAGCCCTAATTTAAGTTGCGCATCTGCGATTTTGGGACTATCAGGGTAATTTTTTACGACTTTCGCAAATTCTTCTGCAGATTGATCATTTTTATTCAATAAACCGTATAACTCACCCAGCCAATAATGTGCGTTAGCAGCAAATTGGCCTGTAGGATATTTTTCTAACATTTTCTGCAAGGTATTAACAGCTTCATTATATTTTTTTGCTTTAATCAAATCATATGCGGTTTGATAAATTTGTTGTTCTTCTGCCACATTAGGTTGGCTGCTCGTTGTTGCTGGCGTTTTTACAGATACAACGGGTGTTGCAGCTGGTTTTTTAGAACTCGCTGCATGTGGTTGTGTCGTTACAGCAGCAACCGTAGCGGGTGATTTTTTAGGGGTCACTTCGTCATCCATATCTGCGGGCGCAGGTGCTGCTTTCTTTTCGGTCGTGCTCTGGCTCAAGCGTTTATCTAACTCAGTATACATGAGGCGTTGCTGATTCTGGGCTTGTTGTAACTGATGAGTTAATTCTTCTACTTGACCACGCAAAGATTGAATTTCCGCTTGTGCGGCCTCAATCTTAGCGTTTGAATCGGAATGAGTCAGATTTTTTATTTGTTGCTCCAGACGCTTGACGCGTTGATCTTGTGTCATGGTTTGTGGTGCAGTAAAAGATTCTTCTGATCTAACTTCAGGAGCGGGCGCTGCGGGGCTGGAAGCAGCCGGCTCGCCATCAAATTGGGGAGGGTAATTGTCTACATCATAAACAGGTGCATCATCGGCAAAAGCGGTGAAGTGGATGCTAAATAATGCCAATAGGGTTAGAAGACGCTTTTTGTGAAGTGATAACATATGCCGAGTACCTGTTAGTCAAAAATGTTAGATGGGTAATCATACCATTTTAGTTATGAAAAAATCGAGGGGACTAGTACTCCCGCGCTCATGATGTGTCATTATAAATCGGTTATAACTGCACAGCTGCTTAATACACCTCTTCCCTTGTGGGCTGAGGGATCGACACATTTTTTGGTTGCAAAGCCGCGCTACTACTGTCACCCCGCAAAATTTTCGTGTTAAAGCAGTTTTCTTCTCTGAATGCTGTGGACGAAAATTTTGCGGGGTGACAATAGTGGCACGGCTTTACCGTGACAAAACGTGTCTATCCGTTGTCAGCCTTGTGGGAGAGGCGTTCTGAGCAGCTGTGTACTCTATTTTTTTGTATAAACCAACACCACCCGACGATCTAGCTGGTAATCGCTTTCCGTATGACCTGGTGATGCAAGACGTTGCGCACCATAGCTCACTACACGAATTTGATCAGGATTAACCCCTTTCGCTTTCATGAATTCAGCAACTGCATTGGCACGACGTTCAGCAAGCGCTACGTTATATTCACGGCTGCCGCGTGGATCGGTATGTCCTTCCAAAATAATTCTGGCACTTGCATGCGCCATTAAATAATCAGCATTGGCAGAAATGGCACGTTTGTCGGAATCATGAATGTCGCTTTTATCGTAGTCAAAATAATAGGTGCGTTTCGCGAGACTTTGTTGAGGGCCTCCTGCGGAATCACCAAAATTGGAACCTTGACCTACACCTGATGATTGAACTCCGCCCGCATTTGCATCTGCACCATTCATTTCATCTTGACTTTTATGACCAGGGGCCGCGCACGCACCTAATGCTAATACACATCCAGTGATCGCCAAACTTCTCACTATATTTTTCAACTGCATGATTTAACTCTCCTTGATTAATGATTTTTTACCGAATAAAAAAGTATACTCGGAAAATAATGTCTATCAAGACAAAAATGGTGACCAAGCAGGATCTTGCACTTCACCGTCTCGTCCTGGCAATCTGATTTGCACTCTACCATCACTTGCAACCATGGCTAACACACTGCGTCCATTATAAAGCGTACCAAATAATATCATACTGCCATTCGGGGCCATGCTAGGTGATTCACTATCTGAACTTGAGTTGGTTAACACATGGAATACACCTGTGTCTAAATCTAATAGACCAATATTATATAAACCGGATTCTCGATTAAGCATCGTGATTTGTTTGCCGTCAGGTGTATAAGATCCGCGAGCATTAAAATTGCCATCGTAACTGACTCGCGTCACTGCTTTTGAATCGAGGTTAAGCTGGAAGATCTGCGGATTGCCGCTACGGTTAGAGGTGAAAATCAGATTACGACCATCAGGCGACCAGGAGGGTTCTGTATTAATGTAATGATCTTGTGTTAATGGTGTTAGTTTTCGTGATGCTATATCCATCATGTAAATATTGTAGGAGCCGCTCTTTGATAAAACTAAAGCTAACTTTCTTCCATCAGGCGACCAGGCAGGCGCACCGTTGTGTCCATTAAATTCACTAATTCGTTGTCTTGATCCTGTTGCTACATCTTCGATATAAATTGCCGCGCGTTGATTTTCAAAAGAAACATAAGCAATTTTTTTGCCATCCCGCGACCATGCGGGTGACATAATAGGATCTGTTGAAATAAGCAATGGTCTTGGGTTGTAGCCATCTTGATCAGAGACTTCAAGTATATATTTGGTGGGGTTTACATTTCTTTGCACAACAACATAGGCTAATCGAGTTGAAAAAACTCCGCGTACGCCGATGAGTTGTTGATAGATGGCATCGCTAATATGATGAGCTAAAGAACGTAATGCATCACCAGATACTGTGTATTTGCGATTCAACAGAACGGTGGGTTGTGTGTTTTTTCCTTTAAACCCTTCCAGTAATTGAAAGCTGACTTGATAACGGTTGACGCCTGCTTCCTGAATTGTGCCTATCACTTTATCATCTATACTGCCTGTTGATAGCTTGAAGCGGCCGCTGTTTTTTAAATCGTTGCTGACGATGGCTGCGATATCTTCTGTGGGAGGTACGCCTTGAATAGCGAAAGGCGTAAACATAATGGGGATGGCGCCTGATATGCCGCGGGTAAGCTCCATACTTAACATGGGGCCTGCGAAAGTAGTTTGAGAAAACAAGGTAGCAATACTAATAAGCATGATAGAAATGAGTTTTCGTTTGATCATCATAAATTATCTCCTCAAGAAATCTAACCGATTATTGCTTGAACATCTCTCCCCTGCGGGCTAGATTAAGCATTCCTCAACCCGAAGGGGAAAGGGAAGTGCTAAGCAATAATGCTAAAATATATTATAGAAAAACTATATAGCATATGTTTCTTAACAACACCACACCTCAAACACTCTCAACAATTTTTTCCTCAACCAACGCCGTAAATTCTTCAGCCCTAAGCGGCGGACTAAAAAGAGCACCTTGCATCATATTGCAACCCAACTCCTTCAGCACCTGTTTTTGCTCTTGGTTCTCAACCCCATCCATGATCACCTGTAATTGCAATGTAGCTGCCAGGGCGATAAGCATTTTCACAATCGCTTTCGTTTCTTCATTCGCGGTAATATCGGAAATCAACTCATTTGACAATTTCAAATAACTTAACGGGAAACTCCGCAAATGTTGTAACGCAATATTACCCGTACCAAAACCAGTAACGCCAATATGCACTCCTAATTGCTTAAGCATACGTAACGTTTTCTCAATCAATCCCAATTTTGTCAATAACATCATTTCTGAAATCTGCAAAATCAAATTATCCGGTTCTAAATTGAGGTCTAGTAAAATGTGAGAAACATTATATGCAAAATGCGGATTTTCTAATTGCCGCATTGAGACATTCACAGCTATTTTATGTGGATGCAGCCCAAGTGATTGCCATGTTAAAAATTGCTGGCAGGCATTACGTAATATCCATTCACCAATCACTAAAATTGTACCCGTATTTTCAGAAAAACGTAAAAAATCATCGGAGGATATAGCGCCAAAATCAGGATGCTGCCAACGCAGGACTGTTTCCATACAAACAATTTGTTTTGTTGTAGTGTTCACCTGAGGCTGATAGCAAAGCGAGAACTCTTTGTAAATATCAGGGCCATGCAATGCTGAGGTTAAAATGAGCTCACGACGACTGATCATATGCATTTCACGGCGATAAAATTGATAATTATTATCACCATGGGATTTTGCCTGATGTAATGCACTCTCTGCGTTTTGCAATAATATGGATATATCTTCGCCATCATTAGGAAAAATAGCAATTCCTGCGCTTGCAGTTATGAAAAGCTCTTGATCCCGAATACGAAAGGGCTGGGCTATCGCATTTAATAACCGTTGAGCAACATAAGCGGAAGTTTCTGGTTTAGAGACATGAGGCAAGATAAAAACAAATTCATCACCGGTAAAACGGCTCACTGTATCCATTTGACGTACTGATGATTGTAAACGTTCAGCGACTTCTTTTAATAATTCATCCCCTGCTTCCAACCCTAATACATCATTAATGATTTTAAAATCATCCAAATCCAAAAACAAAATGGCGAAAGTCAGTTTATGTCGTTTACTTTGCGTTAACACTTGTTTTAATCGATCTTCAAAAATCTGCCAGCCTGGCAAACCTGTCAATGAATCGCTTACGATGTTTCTTTCAATTTTATGCTTCATCTCTGCTAATTCAACATTCAACGCACGCTCTTGCTCGATGCTTTTAGCTAAAACACTTTCTGCTGTACCCAGTTTTTCTTTAACATGGGATAAATGACGCACATTTGCAAACAAACCATAACCCAGAAGTATGATACTCAGGATACTCAGCCCTAGTAATATAATAAATACAAACACTGCCTATCTCCCTTTAAACAATATTATCCGTTAACAACACATTTTCAGGTTTCACTTTTAAAACAAATTGCTTAAATGATTCAAATGCGTCTGTATCTGTTGGCACAGGCAATGGTGAGGATTTAAAGACGGCGGCGCGCGCTGAACGATCCAGGGCTTCATCGCCGCTGCTTTTTATTAATTCTACATCCAACACAAGACCACCGGGTGCAAGACGCACTAATAATTCAGCTGTTAAGTGTTTATCTACATTAGGTGGGATAATCCAGCGTTGACTAATCGTTTGCAAAATCAGCGCCCTATATTTATCAACTACACCTCGTGTTTGTTGCGTCATCACACTGGCTAAACGTTTTTGTTCTTGCAGCATTTGTTGTTGTAATGATTTTGCTTTTATGTCATTCATTTCTTTTTCAAATTCAGACTGGATCGAGGCCTGTTCTATTCGTTTTTCATCGCTCGCTATTTTTTTTTCTGGTGTTGTGTCTGTTTTTTTAAATCAGCTAATAGTTGTTTTTGAATTAAATCTTCTTTTATTTTTTTCTGTTTTTTATCCGGAATTGCGATAGTGGGTTTTGCTACAGGTACAACTTGCGGTTTATTGACAGGTTTAGCAATTTGGGGTGCAGCCAATGTCTTAATATTGGACTGACTCGGTTTAGGCTCAACAGGTTTTGGAAGAGGTGGAGCTATAGGCTTTGGTGCTATAGGTTTTTGTATCATTTTCGAAAGATTATGCGGCGCATCCATTACGACTGCATTGATGACTTCTTTGTTTGCTGAATTTTCCACAACTGGCATGGGTGCACTCAAATCAAAACTGACCACTAACACAGTCAGAATAATCAGATGCAATGCCAATGAAAAATAAAATGCATTCTTAGGTTTTGCTGGCAGCAATGAAAACATCGCCATGCGATCACCCCGTTGATTTAGTATGTGGTGCGGGCTCTGTAATCAAGCCTACACTTTTAGCGCCTGCTTCTTGCAATAAAACCATGGCCTCCATGACCTTGCCATAATTAACATTCTTGTCACCGCGTACCAACACAGGCCGCTGATCACCCGCTGCCGTGCTGGCTGTTAACTGAGAAGTCACTAAATTACTTAAAACGCGAGGTGTAATAGGCTGGTTAGGTTTACTCGCATTATTTAAATATAAATTACCTGCGCTATCGACCGTGACAATTAAAGGTTCTTTTTGATCGGGCGGCAGGGCTTTTGCTTCGGTTTTTGGTAAATCAACTTTGACACCTTGCGTCAATAAGGGTGTTGTGATCATAAAAATAACGAGCAGCACTAACATGACATCAATGAAAGGAACTACATTGATTTCAGCAATGGGATGGCGGGAACCGCGTTGATGATAATAAGCCATGCTGCGTTACCTCACTGTCTCAACTTCACCTATTTTTTGTTGTGCTTGCCTAAATAAAATATTAGCAAACTCATCTTGAAAAGCATCGAAGCGATTCAGCAATCGTCCGATTTCTGTTGCGTAGCGGTTATAGGCAATGACGGCAGGAATGGCGGCGAATAATCCCATGGCTGTGGCAACCAGGGCTTCAGCAATTCCGGGTGCTACCATCGTAATGGTTGCTTGTTGTGCATGTGCCAATGCGCGGAATGAAATCATGATTCCCCAAACAGTACCAAACAATCCGATATAAGGGCTTGTTGAACCCACGGTTGCGAGCAGGGGTAAGTGTAATTCCAATTTATCTTGCTCGCGCATTTGCGCTACTTTCATGGCGCGCCTTGCGCTATCCATCATTTCTTCTGCTGTGACGAATGCTTGTTTATGCAATCGAAGGAATTCTTTAAATCCTGCCATGAAGATGGCTTGCATGCCTTGCTGATTCGATTGTTGGTGCTGGTTGGCAGCATAGAGCGCTGATAAATCACCACCTGACCAAAAAGTGTTTTCAAATTGTTTGGTCGAATTGCGTACTTCTTTGATATACAACGAGCGCTGTAAAATATATGTCCATGAGGCAATGGATGCACCCACCAAGACTAACAATACCAGCTTGACGACAAGGCCAGCATTTATAAAGTATGCCCACAACGAGGAATCAATATTCACAGTTCATTCTCCATCAGTATTCATGTCAAAAACGTTGGGTAGTAGTTACCGCTGCACTCACTATATAGTATCGACCGGGTTCGTGGAGTGCAAACACTTAGTCATCATTCGTGATAATTCAACAAAATTTCATTGTTCTAGTCGTGGTGCATCGTTATTGCGAGCGCGAGCACGATTGGATAGAACAGTACAATGCGCCAAATAGCTACGTGAAAAACACAAAATTCTTCTAACCTATTGAATAAAAAGAAAAAACATGTTTAAAAATCTAAGCTATACTTCAAATGTCTATCAGATAGCAATTTATTCCTCTAATTCATAGGAGAATACTGTTATGAGAAATCGAGACACACAATCAGAACAAGAGGAAGAAGAGCAATTAAGCCATTCTGAGAAACTGGCGCAGGCAAGTGAACTCGCTAGAGTAAAAAAAATGTTGGCTGAGTTACAAGAGTCAGTCAAAAAAGGAGCAGCGATTGCTGATCCTGAAATCGACAAAAAACAAGAACTTGTAAGTAAACTTATGCCTATAATGGATACCCTAATACAACACTGGGACACTATACGCGATGCAGAAAAAAAAATAGCGAGCGATGAAAAACGAATAGAAACCTTGCCCTTATCTTCAAATCCTGAAGACTCTTCTTTTCAAAGAAGAAAGCAACATCAACAAGACTTAAAAACCCTGGAAGAAACAAAAGAAAAATTCAAATTATCTGTGGAAAAACTTGGGATCATTATACGCTCCGTTCAGGATTTACATGTTTCTACACAAGCTACTGTGATGCTCCAAAACGAAATCCACGGGTTCAATAATTCCACACAAGATATCAATAAGCTCATGACGAGCTTATTAGAGCAATTTGGAACACTCCAACAAAATACTACGAATATTGCCAGATTAGATTATGGAAAAAAAGTATCGACATACATGATTTATGTATCAGCAGCTCTAAAAAGTGGTCTTACACTTTATCTGGCATGGATAGATACATTAAGCGAGGCTACGAAGACTGCTGGTACGATTTTTTATCCAATTAGCGCTACATTCACCACGACTGTTAAATTACTCGCGTTCCTGGGAACTATAGTACAATATTTTATAGCGAGCAGCGAGGCTAACAAGGAATTAGTTGAAATTCGAAAAGAAGAATTAGAAAATTCAAAAGCAATATTACGTAAGAGTACTGCATTTAAATTTGTAGCATTCACACTTAATTTTTTGAGCATCCTGGCATTTGCTGGCCTTCTTACCACACCTGTGGGTTGGATATTCGTCGCTGCAGCAACGGCGATAGATTGGGTCAACGAAGGATTACATGCTTACTATGAGGCCCAAAAGAGCTTAAAAAAATTCGATGATTTTTATCGGGTTAACACGCCTGAACAAAAAGAATTTGAGCTATCAGATCGACTAAAATATGAAGCTAAAGTTAATCAAACAAGGACAACGGCTATTTGGGGGTTTGCAAATACGGTGGCCGTTATTTTACTTGCATGTAGTCCCATACCCGTTGCGGGTCCTTTTATTGCATTAGCCGGGATAGGACTATTAAGCGTGGTGACCATCCGAAATGTCTATGTAGCAGGCATGCCTTACGCTAAAAGATTTAAAAATTATTTCTTCCCATCCAAAGAAAAAGAAAAAGGAGAACTTGACTATCATTTTGATAATGAGATAGAACTCCAACCTATGATGAGAGTCGATCGAGCCCCATCAAAAACAAATCGTCTAGATTCATCATCAATGCAAAATGCAGAACTTCAAGCAACAGCGCCATTGGAAAAACAAAGCGTTGTAGAAAATTCTAATACTGCAACCTCATTACCATCAGTAGAGACAAGGCAGTCCTCAAGCTTTACACCAAAAAAAGCGCCTAATAAAACTTCACTGCAAGAAGTAAAACATCCTGAAGGTTTATCACAAAGAACCGAACATACAAGTTCACAAGAAGCAAAACATTCAGCCATCTTGTCGCAAGGCACAGAAAATAATGAATCAAACACAGCAAACAGATTGGAAACAGAAACACAGGAAGTCAATCATATGAAAGAACGTAAGGCGGATCATCATAAGGTAGGACATACAGCACCAACGGCTGGAAAACCTGAAGGTTTGCCACATAGAAACGAAGAAATAAATACGGGAGTAACATCAGTATCACAAGAAGTAAAGCGTCCAGCAACCTCGTCACAAGTTGCAGAAAATAATAAATTAAAAACGACAGGGATGTTGAAAACAGCTATGTCGCAGAAAGATGTAAAAGGAGAACCTACCATAGAACAGGAAGCAGATCATAAAGAAACTGTTCATCATAAGCTAAGACATAAAGCAACAGCAGCCGGAAAACAGGAAAATAAAACGCTGCAATCACAACCATCAGTGAAACAACTCGAGGATAGCAAGGCATCCTTCTTTTCCACAACAAAACAAGTGTATCAATCTATGGGGCGCGCAATTCATAAGACACCAGCAACACTTGTACAACCCGAACCCGGGACTGAAAAAAAAGTGGTAAAATAATAAATCTTATTTAATCTAGAGAGCATCGATTGGGGAGTGTCTGGGTCAACACCATTCATTCTACAACTTTGAATCAAGCTATAAAAATGGTTACACTAGCATGTAAAAATTAAGGGCGGTCACTTTGTCCAGGAAGACAGTCCTCATGAAGTTGGGGAAGCAATAGCTTTCTGGATGAAAAAATGAGTGACCGAGAGTAGGCAGTAATAGGAAAACGCTGTTGAAACGGTTGTGGCGCGCCGCACTATCAACGATTAAACCGCACCATATACTCTTTGTTGTTCCTCATTTGCTAATAATAATCTTCGCGCTTCTGGAGGCACAGCAGCATCATCATTAGCTCGAGGAAGAAATAGCCTATTTCTATTCCGCCATAATTCCCGTGCTTGTTGGTTCACAAAGCAGCCTGTTGCCATCCCTGCTGCAGTTAAATTGTTATGTACGATGGGTCCTAATGGAGAATCTATGTGGTTTGATATAAAACCATCTGTTGCTAACCATGTTAGATAACCGCATAGACCTGAAATGGCTATAGAAGCAATTTCATCTAGATAGTCTGCATTGGCCATGAGAGTTGCTATCTCATGCAATACAAATATAGAGCTTAGCGATGACATGATACTAATCAGCTCGGTGCGAAGAGCCATATCAATATCGTAATTCTGTTGATCACAAGATCCTCCGTTCATTATGGATAAATATATTGCATACTCATAATTCAATAAAAAAGACATAAACGTGATGATCCCTGCTAAATAAAACTCAACCGCATAGAGTGGAACTTGCAAATTTTGATATTTCCATATGTTATCGCTCAGGTAGCCCACAAGATCCATGCCTATTACACTTAACAATCCACGTGTCATGAATGGATAGATCGACGAAGAAGAACCAAAGGCAAAGGCATTTTCACAGATGGGCATGATACGTGAATCGGTTAATAACCACGTACCAACACCGCCAGCAATTGAGCTTGTCAAAATCGTAAATTCTTTACAAAAGTTTCTATCCATATAAATAGTCACTATCATGAGATTCATCATAGCCTGTAAACACACACCTATTAAAAAGCATATTGCGAAATAATCATCATTTGGGTATAGGTCAGTTAATACCATATCAGCTGCCAAACTCAATATAATCGTACAGAAAATGAGTCTGAATTGTCCCAGATCATCTTCATCCTGAGGCGCACCTCCATCCTGCTGTACAATATTATTCGGTCTTTGAACAATAGGAACAATATTTTTTTGTTCTTGTTGATTAGGTTTATATTGTCCATCTTTTTTATCTGGAAAGCGTTTAAGGAATAATTCGACGAATTCTACCACCTTATAGTTAGTTCTGATAGAAGATGGTATGAGTACTGCTCTACAGCTAGGGCAATTTTTCTTTTCACCGCAACAAATTTGTTGTATTGCCTCCTCTTCAAAAACATGACCGCAATTTGTTTGAACAGGGTTTAGAAAGATCTGGGTTGTGATAGGACATTGGAGTGACCTTTCAAATTCTTCATCATTCTCTTGTGGTAGCATGCCTGAAGCTCTGACATATTTCATCAAAGGATCTGGGGGAGGAGCAGCCTCACTGGGTGGAATAGCTTCCTCTTTTGACTCGCATTGAGGTTCCTGATTTACTGG
>Ga0206859_1131_pt1 | contig 12027 bp, 11 predicted proteins | sample Alteio_BWOrgCont_47_FD_152882 | JGI IMG/M metagenome (GOLD analysis project Ga0206859, IMG submission 152882) | Enriched cells from forest soil in Barre Woods Harvard Forest LTER site, Petersham, Massachusetts, United States -... | ecosystem: Environmental > Terrestrial > Soil > Temperate forest >... | reverse complement strand
ATACTAACCATAAAATCGAATATTCCTCGCGAAGCCTGCCCTTTACAACCAAACGCGAGACCAGCCCTAAGAATAAAACGCTGGTAATAATGGTAATGATCTGAATTCTTGACATGGTTAATTTTGTTTACGGATGAAAGAAAAAAACATAGCCAGCGTAACCTTTATGGTGTAATATAATGATGCGGACTTGCCAATGGATGATTTGCCGCTTGTACGTTCCGCCATTTGTACGGGAGTTTCCGCTATCTTCAATCCCGCCTTAGCGAAGATCACCAGCGATTCGGGTTCGGGATAATCATCAGGATAATTATTGGCGGCAAGGGCTATTGCTTTTCTATCAAATAGCCGGTAGCCCGATGTACTGTCGTAAATATTTTGTCTGGTCATTAGCTTATTCAACCAATGGAAATATTTGATGCCTGCACGCCGCATAAAGGATGTCTGGAAACCCTTCTTCTCTATAAAGCGCGAACCGATCACCACGTTGGCGCCGCTTGTTTCATTACAGTTCAGCAGTTTGTGCAACTCTTTAGGCGGATGCTGCCCGTCGCCATCCATCTGTATGGCTAAGTCGAAATCATTTTTAAGGGCATATTTAAGGCCGCTCTGCACAGCACCGCCAATACCGAGGTTAACCGGCAGATCGATAACATGTACCCCATGTTCTTTGGCTACATGTTTTGTATCGTCTTTTGAGCAGTCGTTTATTACCGAAATGTGCAGGGAATATTTTTCGGGGAGCTGTAAGTCCCTCAATTCATTTAGCAAAGCGGGAAGAGCGTGTTGTTCATTATAACAGGGGAGCATAATGAGCGTTTTTACCTTCATTAAAAATTATTTTTTTAAATATACTTAGGGGATATTTTAATATTTCAACTAATATTCAACAAATAAACATAGCCAAATAAAATTACAATTATTAAGAAAAAACAATAAGAAATATACTTGTTGAAAACCGCTTTTTTATCGACAGTTTGGACTTATTCACATTATTCGTAAATAAAAAAGCCGCCCGGTAAACCGGGCGGCTATCAAACTAAACTGACTATCAAAAAACTATCCTCTTACTTTATCATTATGCTCGTCACGGCGAAGGCTGCGGCTCATCATTTTTTTCTCTTTGTGTATGTGCATACGTTCGGCAGGTGTAAAGGTGCCGTTGGCTTTTGCCATACGTTTTTCCTGGTGAATGCGTTTGGCTTCCATGTGGAAGTGTTTCGCTTGTTCAGGGCTTATTTCGCCGTTGCGGACATCGCGTTTAAGGCGGTGCTCAAATTTATGGTGCCTGTGATGATGCATGGCAACAGTATCGGCTTTAGCTGCTGAGGTGATAGCTAATACGGCTATCATTAATAATCCTCCAAATATTTTAGTCTTCATTTTTATTATCCTTTTTATATGGTAATAGATGTTAAAACATCAGAATAGTTTAATATTTGGCAAAATATTTATCGCTGTAACCGTGTTAGTTATTTTTTAGCTTATGTTTGTTCCCGGTTGTGACAAAAGCAACACAGATTCATTAAAAAAAAACCTGTTTTAGTTTTCAATGCTGAGCATCAACGAGATCAAAAAACCGATAGCAGCCGAAATAGACGTTTTTGAGGATACCTTCAAAAATTCGATGCACAGTTCAGTTCCCCTGCTCGACCGTATCACCCATTACATCGTTAAACGTAAAGGCAAGCAGATAAGGCCCATGTTCGTGTTTTTTTCGGCCAGCATTTGCGGTGGTATTAATGAATCTACACATCGCGGCGCGGCATTGGTCGAGCTTTTACATACCGCTACTTTGGTGCATGATGATGTGGTGGATAACTCCTATCAGCGCCGGGGATTTTTCTCCATAAATGCTTTATGGAAAAATAAGATAGCCGTTTTGGTGGGCGATTATTTGCTGTCGAAAGGATTACTGCTTTCTATTGAGAATAATGATTTTAAACTGCTGCGGATAGTGTCTGACGCCGTGCGACAGATGAGTGAGGGCGAATTATTGCAGATAGAAAAAGTACGCCGCATGGATATTGACGAGCCGGTGTATTATGAGGTGATCCGCCAGAAAACAGCCTCGTTAATTGCCTCATGCTGTGCCTGCGGGGCGGCATCGGCAGGCGCTGATGATGCGGTAATAGAGAAAATGCGCCTGTTTGGCGAAAAGATAGGTATAGCTTTCCAGATCAAGGATGATATGTTTGATTTTGGCACCGATGATGTAGGTAAACCGTTAGGCATCGACATAAAAGAAAAGAAAGTGACACTGCCGCTCATTTACGCGCTGAATAATTGCGCTAAGGATGAGAAAAAACGGATGATCAACCTCGTAAAAAATCATAACGACGACCCAAAAAAGATAGCACAGATCATTAAATTTGTGCAGGAGACCGGCGGCCTGCAATATGCCGAAAGCCAGATGAAAAAGTACCAGGATGAAGCTTTTGCAATATTAAATACCTTCCCTGCCGGCGATTCCCGCACCGGCCTTGAACAACTGGTACGTTTTACCACCGAACGTAATAAATAATGCCGGGCGAGCTGTTGTTCATATCAGGCTTTCTTGTTTTCATTTTTATAATGCTGGCTATCGACCTGGGCCTGTTCTCCAATTCAAACAAACCGGTAAGCCTTAAACAAGCCGGGATGATGAGCGCGGTCTGGATTATTTTAGCGTTTGGTTTTTATGTGATGCTTTTACATTTCGGCGACAGGCTGCATCACATTGATACTTTCGCTCAACTGCAACAGGTTAATGTCAATAATTTCCATCGTTTAAAACTTGACCCACATGATCTTGCGGGTGATCTCGACCTTTACCGTAAAAATCTTGGTGTTGAATTTTTCACAGGTTATATAGTTGAATATGCCTTATCGGTCGATAATATATTTATCATGGTGCTTATTTTCACCGCTTTCTCGGTTGAGCCGAGGCATTATCATAAAGTTTTATTGTGGGGGATCATCGGGGCAGTCCTGATGCGTTTCCTGTTCATTTTTGTGGGGTCGGCGCTAATTGTCCGGTTTAACTGGATATTATACCTGTTCGGCGCATTCTTAATATATACAGGCATCATGATGTATGTGAACCGCAACAAAGAAGAAAAGATAGACCCGGATAAGCACCCGGTGGTAAAATTTGCTTCTAAATATTTTGCCGTTCACCCAAAATCCGAAGGAGGCAAATTTTTTGTTCGCATCAATCGCAAAAACTTTATTACGCCTTTGTTTTTAGTGTTGCTGATCATCGAAGTAACCGATCTTATTTTCGCTGTCGATTCAATCCCGGCGATATTTTCAGTCACCAAAGATCCCTACATTGTTTTCTTCTCCAATATATTTGCTATCCTCGGGCTGCGTTCCATGTTCTTTTTGCTGGTAAATATTATCGATAAGTTCCGCTTCCTGAAAATTGGCTTAGCTGCCCTGCTCACGTTTATCGGCATCAAAATGCTGGCGGGTAATTATGCAGAACAGATCGGGTTAACTACTATCAACTCGCTTATTGTTATCCTTTCGATTTTGACAACTTGTATCATTGCTTCACTGCTATTTCCCGTGTCGAGAAAGGCAAAACAGGCTTAATTCTGGCTGTTATCCGTTACACTAAAAGCCCCAATAATATTGTTCATCTCCACCCAAACAGGCTGCTTAAAACCTTCAGGCGATATCTCTATCAATATTGCTGAATGGCCAATTTCAGGCAGGTTACGCACATGTATCCGGGCATTAAAGGTGATGGGCTCGCCGGTTAAAAAATTAAGCGTCATTATACGGCCTTCATAGGTTTCCTGGTCATTCAATAACGGCGGAATATTTTTCATGTCGGCAACTGTAAAATTCTTTGGCGGGGTAATGGTTTTATTTTTAAGGTTCGAAACATACAGGCCGTCATAATATTGCCGCAGGTAACTGTTTACCGTGTCCTTACTCAAACGCGGCTTGCCTTCAATAAACCAAAGAAATGTATAGGCCCAGTATTCGCTGCTTTTGCTGTCGCTCCATCCCGGCGCAAAACGCAGATCCTCAACACCCCTGAAAGGGATATTTGGCGCGAAATCAATTGGGAAATTAAATTTTTCAGAGCCCCATTGCGGCAGTTTCGGTAAATTATATTTTATCTCCTGGGCATTAATTTTCAAAATACCCAACAGCAAAAAAGCGAGGAATAAGGTTTTTTTTATCATGGCTGAAATGATTATACGTGAAGCTACAACTTATTATTGAATATGCCTTAGGCGTATTGTTAATGTTTGTTAAACACAGATAAGTAAAATAACTGGTGTGAATATTTTTCGGTGTCGCCGTTTATCAGAAAGTCCTATCTTAGTAAAATGCAATCCTTTTTCAACTTTAGCGCACTGCATGTCAATTTTTGGGACATACTGGACTGGCTTTTGGTGGCCTTTCTTTTGTACCAATTGTATAATCTTATCAGGGGAACTATAGCTGCTAATATTTTTATCGGCCTGGCCATCATATTTGTATTGGGGTTTTTGGTGAAGGCATTGCACATGCAATTACTGACCATCATCCTTGGCAAATTCGTTGATTTAGGCCCTATTTTGCTGGTTATTGTATTTCAGCAGGAAGTACGGCGGTTTTTATTACTGGTAGGTAAAAGTGCATCGCTGCAGCGAAATAAAGCCTGGTGGCAATACTTTTTTGGCAAAGCCGAAGCGGAAAAAAACAATTATGCACGTATAAAACCCATCATTGATGCCTGCAAAATATTGAAACAAACCCGCACCGGCGCGCTCATCGTTTTTACCAAATATTACGACGAACAATTCTTCCAAAACAGCTGCGAAGTGATAGACGGCAAAATATCCAAACGTTTACTGGAAAGTATCTTTCAAAAAACCAGCCCACTTCACGATGGGGCGGTAGTGATCTCGGAAAATAAAATAAAATCAGCCAGTTGTATATTACCACTTACCGATAAAACCGACCTTCCGCCACAATTCGGTTTAAGGCACCGGGCGGGTATCGGTGTAACCGAATCCAACGAGGCCACAGCTATCATCGTATCCGAAGAAACAGGCGAGATATCCTACGCCAAACAGGGCCGCGTGAAAATGAACATCAGCTTTGCCGAATTGGAAAAATTGCTAAATAAAGATTTTTAAAAGACTAAGGCTGATTAAGGTATTGGCGTTTCATTTTTAGCAAGCGGGTCAATCACCGTTATTTTTGCTACCGGCATATTATCATGATTATCTAATTTTCCAATCTCTGCTATAGGCATACGGTCGTTGGATGGTAATTTAACAACTGGCATACGGCTGTAAACTACACCGGTATTGTTATTGGCAAGCACCGCTGAATTGCTTTGTTGAGCAGGTTGCAAAAGCAAAAATTTTGGAGAAGAGTAGGTATCCGGTTTAAATGAACTCTTTAAGCTGTCTGTTAATTTAAGTTCAGGGTTAACGGGTACAAACTGCTGAGCTTTTGCCAGTGTAAAAGCGGCTGCAAATAATATCAATAAAATAATTCTTTTCATACCATTTAGTTTGATGGTATAAAGTTAAGCATCAACTTGTCATGCTGTAAGTTAAAAATGTTAAATCAAGCATATTGTTGCAAATGCCAGGCATAAAAAAAGAGGCACAGATAATTATGCCTCTTTTTATTTATATGCAGCCCGGTTTATTTCGCGGCTTTAATATCAGCTATAGCCTCATCAGCCGCCTTGGTTGATGCTGCGTCATTCATTTTTATTCGTTCGTCTTTTATGCCCTGTATTAAACCGATCAGAAAACTGTCGGCCCCATACTTTTTATACTTGATACCGTCTTGTTTTAGCACCATAATGCCTTGCTGTGTATATTCAGGATTTTTAACATGCCCTGCCAGGGTGGCAAACTCATTGATCATATTAAACTGGTCTTGTGGGTTTGATTTCATAAAACCGTTATAAACAAACGGCCATTCGGCATCAGCCCCGTTAGTAGTATAAATATGAGTGATGGCTACAGTAAGAGCATCCATATTATCGGCTTCAAATCCTTTGGCCAGTTTCATTGCCTGGGCTGGGTCAAGCTCATCTATAGCGGTTAAGGCAGCGCCCTGTACCGCATACGATTGGCTGCTTAGGGATTCTTTAAATATATCCATATTGCCTGATGCCTTTAATTTACCCAGTTTGGTAATTGCGGCAGCACGAACCAGCGTATTCACGTCTGTTTGCGCCAGTGACGCCAATACAGGAAGCGCGGCATTATGAATAGCATCGTTATCCATATTCAGGGCTTTGATCGCCTTAATTTGCAACTCATAAAATTTATCCTTCAGTGCGGCTATGATCACTTTTTGCGCGCCTTTGTTGGTTTGGTCTTTTGCGGCAGCGGTTATTGCTTCGTAACGATCAAGGTATAGTGGCGCATTGAAATATTGGAACACAAATTCATCCAAACTCTTATTATCGGTTTTCTTCGCCAACAGCACTTTATCGCCGTCAACATTTACCAGGTCGGGTTTTGAGTCTGAGGTAAAGGTTAAAGAATCTGTTTTGTCGCGCATCCATTCTTTGTAGCGTACTTTTTTACCGCCTTCGTAAATATCAACCGCGAATGGTAGTATAAATGTTTGGCCAACCTGTGTTTGTTGTAAATAAACAGTTTCAGTTTTAGTACCTGCATCCCATTTATAATTTATCGTCAAATTAGGGTTACCTGCGCCATAATACCATTGGTTAAAATACCAGTTCAGGTCAAGCCCGCTGGCTTGTTCCATAGCTATACGCAACTTCTGTGGTTCACCAGTGCTAAAAGCATTGGTTTTTAGATAAATATTTAAGCCTTTAAAAAATGCGGCATCGCCTAAATAATTACGCAGCATATTCAATATGCGGCCACCCTTTTGATAGCTCACTACGTCAAAAACATCTTCTTTATCTAAATAATGATAACGTACCAGGTTGTGGTTTTCAGCGCCCGGCGTGCCCAGATATTCCTGCAAAGCTTTGTAGCTATGCGCATCGCCCATATCCTTACCATATTTATGCTCACCCCACAGCATTTCGCTAAAATCAGCAAATGATTCGTTCATGGTGATATTGCTCCAGCTTTCACAGGTCACATAATCGCCAAACCACTGGTGGAACAGCTCATGCGCGATATCCACCTGGTTATCGTCGGTATCGTAATAAGAGTCGATCAGTTGGCGGCCGGTTTCCTGCACCTGTTCGCCATGTAAGGTAGCGGTTGTATTTTCCATTGCGCCGCTCACATAATCGCGCACCACAATTTGTGAGTATTTATACCATGGAAAATCAATTCCTAAGGTTTTTGAATAGAAGTCGATCATCTCCGGCGTGTTGCCGAATATTTGTTTGGCAAACGGCGCATACTTAGGCTCCAGGTAGTAATCTACCGGCTTGTCGTGCCATTTATCATGATAAATTTTAAAGTCGCCCACAGCCATCATAAACAAGTAAGGCGAGTGCGGCAATTCCATCTTCCAGGTATCGGTACGTGTGCCGTCGGCATTTACTTTTTGTGATGCGAGGCGACCATTGGATAAGGTCACATACTTGGCAGGCACTGTCATGCTGATCTCATCGGTTGTTTTTTGTTCCGGCTTATCAATGGTCGGGAACCAGGCCGAAGAAGCCTCGGTTTCGCCCTGTGTCCATACCTCGATAGGCTTGTCTTTATCCTTCCCATCCGGGTTGATAAAATACAGGCCCTTCGCGTCATTGATAGCTGCGCTGCCATGTTCTTTTAGCTGGTTTGGTTTCGAGGTATAGTCGATATAGATGGTATAGCTTTCATCATTATGATAAACTTTATCCAGTTGGATGGCTAATGAAAGGCTATCCTGGTAAACATATTTAAGCGGGATATTCTTCCCGTTTTCTACTATGGAAACATTGTTTATATCCATTCCCTTTGCATCAAGCCTCAAGGTATCGGTAGGATAAAAATGGGGCTTTATGGTAACCCATTCCTTGCCATACATATAGCATTTTTTGTAATCGAAGCTAACTTCAAGTTTGGTATTTACCAGGTCATTGATCTTGGGGGGGGTGGCGCGGTAAATTTTTAATGTTGCAGAATCTTCTGGGCTTGGAGCAGGCATTTGCGCCTTTGCCGTGTTAATTGTTAGTACGGCAAGCAAAACTCCGCCGAGAAACAAAAATGGGGATTGTTTTTTCATAAGTATAAATTGGTCAGTTAATTCCGTCAAATATAGTGGTTGTTAAATATACCAGGCCGGATAGAATCTTAGACAATTGACCACTAAAAATGTTACACATCTATATTCTTTTTTTCCTTTCAATAAAAACATACATTTACCTCCCAACTCTACATATTATGGAAAGAAGAAAGTTTATCCGGAACGCATCCATTGCGGGCACTACTTTTTTAGTGGGTTCACAGTTAAAGTCTTATGGTTTTTATAAGGGATCGCCTAATAATAAGGTGGTGGTGGCCATGATGGGCGTAAACAGCCGCGGCGAATTTTTAGCCAAACAACTGGCCTCATTCCCTGATGTTGAAATAGCTTATATATGCGATGTCGACAGCAAGGTATATGACCGCGTTAGCGCAGAGATTGAAAAAATGACCGGCAAAAAGCCTAAAAGCGCGCCTGATATAAGGGCATTGCTGGAGAAAAAGGATTTTGATGCACTTGTTATCGCCGCGCCCGACCACTGGCATGCACCTGCCACCATTCTGGCCTGCCAGGCAGGTAAACATGTGTACTGCGAAAAACCATGCAGCCATAATCCGCACGAAGGTGAAATGGCTGTTGAAGCCGCCGCCAAATATAACCGTATTGTGCAGCTGGGTACACAGCGCCGCTCTTTCCCTAATTGTACCACAATGGTAAACGAAATACACCAGGGCATTATCGGCAGGCTTTATTTCGCAAATGGCTGGTACGCCAATCACCGCCCAAGCATTGGCATAGGCAAGGAAGTGCCGGTTCCTGGAAACCTGGATTACGAATTATGGCAGGGTTATGCACCCCGCAAGGCCTATAAAGACAACCTGATACATTATAACTGGCACTGGCATTGGAACTGGGGTACCGGCGAGGCTTTAAACAATGGCACTCATGAAATTGACGTGATGCGCTGGGCGCTGGGCGTTGATTACCCGAATAAAATTACGTCGTCTGGTGGGAGGTTTGCTTTTAAGGACGATTGGCAAACACCGGATACCCAGGTGATCACCGCTAATTTTGATAACAATACGGCGCTATCATGGGAGGGCCGCAGTTGCAATGGTTATTTGCCTAACGGCGATGGACGCGGAATTGTATTTTATGGCGATAAAGGCACCATTTACTATGGCGGCGGTGATGGTTATACAGTTTTGGACGGTGATAACAAGCCGATAAAAAAAGTCAAAGATTCAGCCGATGTGGATCCTACGAACAAAGTAAGCCCGACCGCTACACTGGACGGCATACATCTTGGTAATTTTATAAGCACCGTCCAGGGTAAGTCGCAATTGAACGCGCCGATTTTAACCGGTCATAAATCAACCCTGATACCGCAGTTAGGGAATATCGCTTTCCGCACTGGTGGAATGGTAAATTGCGACAGCACCAACGGCCATATCATCGATAATCACGCTGCCGAACTTTTATGGCACCGGGAATATGAACCGGGATGGGTGTTGAAGGTTTAGTGATCAATTAAATGTGTCATTGCGAGGAGGTACGACGAAGCAATCCCGTAGCTATGCATATTCGCACTACATTCGACGAGATTGCTTCGTACCTCGCAATGACAAAAAATAATTATATGAAATTCAGTAAAACTATGATCCTGTTAGCTATCACATTGGGTGGTTATAATCTCACTTTAGCACAAAGCGTTTCCGGCGACACCAGCGCAATAGCCAATACGCTTACCAAATATGAGAAACAGCATGGCTGGAAATTGTTATTCGACGGCAAAACATCCAAGGGCTGGCGCAGCCCAAAACAGGCGGGGTTCCCTGAAAAAGGTTGGATAATAGCCAACGGCACGATGACCGTTGACCCGCAGAAAAAGGACCAGCCCAGCGGCGGCGATGTTATTACGGTTGATAAATACAGCGCCTTCGATCTTAAATTTGAATTTAAAACCACGCCTGTTGCCAATAGTGGCGTAAAATATTTTGTTTATATTGATAGTTTAAATAGCCCTTTAGGGTTGGAGTACCAGGTACTGGACGATAAGCTTAACCCCGATGCCAAACTTGGGCGTAACGACGACCGTACGGAAGCATCGTTATACGATCTTATTCCCGCTAAAAAAGATTCGACACTTGATAAACCGATAAGCCAATGGAACACAGGGGAAATTATTGTGTACCCGAATAATCATGTGATACATTACCTGAATGGCGTAAAAGTACTGGAATATGACCGTCTTTCCCCCGAATTTAAACAACTGATCGCCATCAGTAAATACAGCCATTATAAAAACTTCGGCATTTTGCCTGCGGGGTATATCCTTTTGCAAGATCATGGCTGCGTGGTGAGTTTTAGAAGTATCAGGATCAAGGAATTACATTAAACCTTTTTGCTTTGCTATCAAAATTTACGAAGTTTAATTCGTGTTTAATTTGTTCTTAAAGGTCTCATTGAGGGCTCCGTCGTTTAAAAGCTTCGTAAATTACCTTCTCCTTTTTACTGTATATCATAATTAACCGCGATAGTTGGCAGCAGCGTTGCTGAATTAAGCGGGATCTGATCGGATGTAGCTATAGGCTTGCGCTGCTTATAAAACTTATACGATGCTGAAGCCACCCCTATTGGTTTTGCAGGTGGATTAAATCCCACGGTGAACGCGATGATAAAATCATGCTGTTTTTCTTTATCCGGGATTATCCATTGATGACTCGATCTTCTTAAAACATCAATTAGAGGCGATGCTAACAGTACATCATCAGCATAATAAATGATGATGTTTTTTATAACACCATTTTGGTCGGCAGTAAATTTAAAAATAACAGTACCTGTAGCCCTTGCCTGTATAATATCCGCCGATATGTTCACGCTATCCTTAAAAAACCGGTTCATAATATCAATACCACCCTGGAACGGGAAAATAATCTTGTCCTGCGCCTTACAGCAAACCGATAGCGTAAGCATGATCACAGCAATTAAGCTGCTCTTTAAAAATAATTTAATCGCGGGGTTCTCTTTTAGTACCTTCATACAATTCATATTCAAATAAGCGGCAATCCAGTTTGCCGTTGTAAAATTCAATTTTCCTTGACGCACGTAAGCCGATCTTCTTAGCCAGGTCAGGATTTCCGGTGAAAACATAACCCCTGTAGCCCAGGCATTTCTTTTTCAGAAAATCGCCGATACGCTTGTAGGTTATTTCCAGTTTGGTGTGTACACCCAGGCGCTCGCCGTATTCGGGGTTAAACATTACTATACCGGCTTCCGCAGGTACATCAGTATCTTCAAAATCACAAACAGCAAACTCTATCAAATGTTCTACACCGGCTGTCCGGGCATTTTTTTGGGCTATATCAACCGCGTCCTCCGAAATATCAGTGGCGATGATCTTAAACGGTATTTCTTTCTTCGCTTTATCCTTTAATTTTCTTCGTTCAACAAAAAACACTTGTTCATCATAACCCATCAGGTGCATAAACCCATAATTCATCCTGAAAAGCCCGGGGCTTTTATCGGTGGCCAGTAATGCCGCCTCAATAGCCAGGGTGCCTGATCCGCACATGGGATTTATAAATGTGGTTACTTTATCCCAATGGGTGGCCATAATGGTTGATGCCGCCAAAGCCTCCAGCATTGGGGCCTTACCCGGTATTTTACGATAGCTGTGCTTGGCCAATGTTTCGCCCGATGTATCTAAAAATATTTCGGCCTGGTCTTCCTGCCAGTATAAATGCACTACCGTTTTATTATTATCGGCACCCGAGTTTGGTCTGAGGCCCTTTACAGATTTTATCCTGTCGGCAATAGCGTCCTTTACTTTCACATTCGCGAAAAGCGGGGTAAGGATGTGCTCATTATTTACATTGGAGGTAACAGAGAAATATCCGGTAAAATCTATCA
>Ga0206859_1130_pt1 | contig 12190 bp, 17 predicted proteins | sample Alteio_BWOrgCont_47_FD_152882 | JGI IMG/M metagenome (GOLD analysis project Ga0206859, IMG submission 152882) | Enriched cells from forest soil in Barre Woods Harvard Forest LTER site, Petersham, Massachusetts, United States -... | ecosystem: Environmental > Terrestrial > Soil > Temperate forest >... | reverse complement strand
TAAGAAACTGACAGTATAATGATGTATGTTTTTCATGTGAGTATCCTTTTATGTCTGTTGTGATAGTATGAACCATACTCTTATAGCTCTTATCTTGTCAATTAGATACACTACCCTCTTTTGTTGTTCTGATTTGGTTCGTTAACTCGTTAAGCGTGACTACTATAGCGAAATTTGTCTAAAATAATAAACTGCAGCTGATACGTCCATGTCAATGCCAATGGTATAAGAACAAACAATCTCAAAGAGGTTATTTAGACTTTTGTCCCTTCAATAGTACGTACGGGCGGAAACATAGAAAAAATAAGCGGTGAGCGTTTTATAGAAGAACAGGAGTGATTGAGAAAGTCGTAATACTGTTTTGTATGTTGGAAATCAAGAATGATGAATTTCCCGCCCGGTTTTAAGACGCGAATAATTTCTGTCAGGGCCTTTTCTCGGCCGACTTGCTCGGCAATATTGTGAATTGCCAGGCTTGAAATGATCAGATCAAATGTTGCATCAGAGAAAGGTAAATGGCGCATATCTGCTGTTTTAATTGTTACGCGATTAGTTATTCCTGCTTGTTGCACATTGTTATCTGTCTGAGCTTGGCTGTTTTGAGATTGGTCACGGTTGTCCCAAATATCGATGCCGATAGCTTTTCCGGTTGTTAACCGTTGTGCAGCTTCAATAAGAAATATGCCACGACCACAACCAACATCAAGAATTGTTTCATTGCCTTTGAGTGGCATATTCGCGATGATCTTACGTATCGTTTTGTATTTCCCATACAAACTTGACCATATCATGAGTGGTACTGGTAGCAAATAAGAGAATGCCGATAGAAGCGTAGACCAATAAACAAACGTAGCTACTGTATGATGCCATGGATCAAGCAATGCATACATGGTATAGCTTATTATATAAAGAGTGACTCCTGCAATCAGCAAGTTGCGAATGACCAGAGGAGCATCTAGACCATACTGTATGTACATAGAAATCCTTTACATACATTTTTTAGAGACAAAATTGAGGATTCGAAGCAACGCTTTCATTTTAAAGCTGTTCTCATTGTTAAGATCCACATGAACATCTTCAGGGCGCGCCTGTGCAATATTTCTTAATGCATCAAGCATCAACGCATCAGCTTCTTGTTTATCAATTTTCTTACATTGTTCCAAGATTGAGGTGAAATAAGCATCGGCTTCTTTGGGATCTTTTAGTTTATTGATCAAGTCTGTATGGTTTTGGTGAGTGTGTGACATAAGTTTTTCCTTCATGAGTTATTTGGAATCATAAAATCAAATGAACCTGTGGGAGCTTTCAGAAATTGTTCAAGTAATTTTGGAAATGCATGGGCTCTTCTGTGTAAATCTTCTGGAGACCATGGGTAAATCCCTTTATCGGTGAGAAACTGAATGCCAGCAAGAATAAGCTCTGCGCATTCTAGTGGGTTGTTTACGGTAAAAATACCTTCTTTGCAGGCTTGTATGATCAATTGTTCATATAATGTTGCTTGTTTGGTGATCATAGAGGCCAGAATGCGAGAATGGAGAGCGCTTGTATCTGGTTGGTGCAGTCCTTGCAAAATATTTGCATTCTCCGCGCTAATATTTCCGGCTTGTGCTAACAGCTTAATTTTTTCTAGAGCAGTTCCCGATCTAGTTTCAACAATAGTTTGCATCTGGTTAATATTGGCTTCCACAATACTTTCTATCACCGCTTCAAAAAGGTCTTCTTTTGATTTGAAGTAATGGTAAATCGTACCTTTGGCAATACCCAAGGTATCCATAACATCCTGCATTGTAACATCATCGTACCCTTTGGTCTGGAACAAATGACGAGCCGTGCTTATAAGTTCTGATTTGCGATCTGTCAGGCTCTTTACAATCCGAGCCATAATGGGAACTCCCTTGGTTAAATAAAGTTATATTCTTCACTATAGCAAAAAACCGACCGTCGGTCAATTTTTGATAGAGTGGACTTGCTCTAATTATTCTCATATTCAATTTTTAACCTGTAAACTTTTTCCCTTTTGACAGGGCTTTAATCCCCATCCAGACTGCTTATTCGGTTTTAAAGTTAGGAGCTAATTTGACACAAGCTGTTATTTAATAGTATGTTCGCCAAAAATTTCAAAGCTCTAACAAATATATTGTATATGCTAAAAACACCAGCATTATTTCACTATATATGGATTCTTATTGTTGCTGCAGCTTCTTTGCAAGGTAATGATATACCGAGCTCCTCCTATAAAATAAGTTATAACGAAGGCTTTTTTGTTAATACACTTATTAAAACTCCGCACGGATCTGTGCAAATCCAAGATTTACAAGAAAATGATGTTGTAATGAGCTATGATTTTATCAATAGTCAACTACAGACAGATCGGGTCGTAAAAATTATTACCCAGGAAGTTGATAAAGTTATTGAGATATGTATAGGAGATTCAACGGTAGTAGCGGGACTTAATCAAAAGTTTTACATCTTAAGGAATGGCAAGCAATTTTGGATAAAAGCTAAAAACATTAGAGAAAATGATTTTGTTTTGACCAAAGCAAAAGCATGGAAGCATATAACACATGTTGCATATAGAGAACAAAAAAATCGCTTGTATCTTTTGTCAACTCAACGTTATCATAACTTCTTAGTTCAAGATGAAGATATTTTAGTACACAATATAGTTATTCTTGCAATTCCAATATTAGGTTTCAATGTAACCTTGAGTGTGGCAGCTCCGCTTGTTGGTTCTGCTTGTATGTGGCTTTATTCAAAAGTTACCGGTAACCATCCACCTTTATTACATTTTAACAAGTTCACTATTAAACCTCCAAGTCAGAATGATTGGAATCATTTCTTAAATAATAAACTGCATGATCATAAGTTTAATGATAAAGACCCCAAAAAAATTTGGGATTTTGCATATGCTATTCTATTGGCTGGAATAAACAACGATCAGATTAAAGAGGGGTTGGTTTATAAGGTGAACGGAGCAACTCAGTATGGAATATTAGAAGTAACTGGTAAGGCAATTAATGGAATTGTACATATCGGTACCATGTATCTCAAGGACATATAATGTTAATTAATAATTATGATGAGATACAAGCCCTAACATCGGAAAACAGGCTATCTCTTGAAAACCAAAATAAGATAGCTATTTTAGACGAGATTATAAGTAAAAATCCTCATAATGTTCCAGCACTACTCAAAAAAAGTTTTATTTTATTTATGTCTCATATGGATTGCCAAGCGATCAAAGTTTTAGATAGCTTGCTTGCACATGATCCACACTGTATTGATGCGTATATGTGGCTTGCAGAATTTTTACTGTTTCATTGGGCTGATAGTGAGCAAGCGCTCATTATATTACACAAAGCTGTTTTAATTGATCCATTGCGTGCCGATATTCATTACCTTATGGCATGTGCATACGAAAAACAGGCAGACATGACACACTATGTTGATTCTATGCACCGTGCAATTGAACTTGAACCCTCATGGCTTAATCCTTATTTGTCGCTCATTGAATATTTCATAAATATAGGAAAAAACAATGAAGCGGAAGCTGAGTTTCACGCGCTTAAAAAGCAGATGCAAGAAAATTTCCCCGTTCCTGAAGATGAGATGTCTGTGTATTATGAAGAGCTGGTTACTGGAAGGTTAATGACGCCTTATATGCAAGAGCGAATTAAACAACTTCAAAAATTGATGTCATAATTTGCTTTCATGAACTCTTCTAACTCGTACCCAGATGGCTTAAAGCTGAAAGAAAATTTTAGCTGATTTTTGGAGAGTAGGGTGAAGCCGGCCCGCCGGCCGTGAAGGCGAAATGGCTCTATCGCTTGCGATTCTGTCACTTTTAGCTTACATTCGAAGTTCTAGACTATAAGGAGTCATCAGATGACTAAAAAATATAGAGAGTATAATGAGTTTCTCTTAGAACAACTACAAGATCCAGAATTGGCACTTTTATACCTCAATGAAGCATTTCATGACGAAGACCAACGAGTGTTTTTACTTGCGCTTAAAAATGTTTTGCAAGCACAAGCCGGTGATATGACTGCAGCAGCACAAGAAGCAGATTTAAGCAGGAAAAATAGAACTCTTTAACAAAGAGATTAAGAGCTGATGATGCAGAGTAAAATCATGGCAAAAATAAGCAAATCAACTTACGATCAACATATTGAGAAAATGAGCTCTGTTCGAAGAAAAAAATTCGACCAAGATTATCAAGTATTACTTCTTTCAGAGCTATTATTAGCGATGGAGGAAAAAGATTATGCTGCTGCACAAAAGCTAGCGCAGCTCGCATATGATATTTCGATTTCCCAGTAAAAAGCGATTAAAAGATCTTCAAACTAGATCTTGCATTTTCCAATAGCTGATATATTCTATCACCGTTTTCAAAGCATCTTTAAGACATGAAGCACGTACACAAAAAAGGAAGTAACAGCCATGCAACAACATCTTAATCTCAATAAGACTCTGCACAAGAGTTCTATTTCATGTATCGAGTACAGCTGCGCGTTGTAGTTTTCGATACACATCCCAACTATTTAATCGTCTATATTTTTTACAAACTCTGTTTTGGCATTCGCATATTCATTGGTATCAATAAATTTTGCAGATAACGATTTCTTAAGTTCGGCATATTCTTTGGCAACTTCAGGATGAGATCTTAGATAGTCTCTAAAATGAAGAATTCGTTTCCACCAAGGGCTGTCATATTCAACCAAATGTATATGATGTGTATGAACATTGTCTTGATTTAGTTTTTTAAAATAGCGTCTTTCAGGTGCATGCTCTTCGTATTCTGGCACATAAATATATCCCAAATTTTTGATGGGCTTAATGCATAGCTGATCTGCTATTTCTAAAGATGGAACACCGATCATGATATCAATCACCGGTTTTGCTGCTAATCCCGGTACGGATGTACTTCCAATATGCTCAATAATCACATGTAATGGCAAAACAGCAGCTAAGTTCTTTTTTTCTTCTTCAAAAAGCTGAGGCCATAAAGGGTCATGGTTAGAAATAATAATTTTAGCCATATCATCTAGCCATGCTTAAAAGATAACATGCTATGAAAAAACAACTCCATATGAGCACATGCAATATAACGTGAAAGGTATTTGGAACAATGTTGTCACCACGTGCAGGCAGAAAATGGTGGGTATTTTCATATTCGGCAAAAGCTTTTTTATGAGTATCTGGGCTTCCAAAAAAATAGGGAATCCACCACGATGCTATAGTGCCTAAACTTAATACTCCGTAAAAAACAATAATCACACCTAAAGCCCATGTTGGAAAATACGGGGCATATTCCCATGTCAATGCCAATGGTATTAGGACAAACAGCGCAAAAATCAACGAGTTAATAACACGACCTTTAGTTGAGCTATTTTTTTCAAGAGCTCGAATATCGGTCAGTGGCGGTAGATGCACCCAATCATGAAAGGTGATTACAAAGAAAAGAATAATTTGAAGCAATATAAATGAACTAATCAATATCGACATGACTTTAACTCCCAAAGAGCTTATTTATATTTTCGTTCCTTCAACGGAGGAATAATTAAAGTTTTTTATATGTTCTATCGATTTAATAGACTCTTCAAATCGTTCCATCCATACGCAACTTCAGTTAGTTGATACCCATCAAAATCAGCCGTTTTCGTTTGCACAAAAAGCTGCGCACCCATTTTGCGATAAAATTGTCTTGATGGATTTTTTTCAAGGACCCATAAATACATTGAGTGGAAATTATGCTGTGTGAGTAGCTCTGCCAAACGGTGCATAAGTTGCTTGCCAATGCCTTGGCCTTGGTGCTCTGAAGATACATACAATGCATATAATTCGGCGTCATATCCTAGTTCTTGGTTCCGTGCTTTGCCTGCTGAAATAAAACCAATAATGTTGTCATGTTCATCAGTCGCAACCATATGGACAGAATCGGTATCTTTTTTGCTCAAGATATCAGCCCACATTGCCTGCCGTTTTTCATAGGACAATCGATCTAAATACGATTGAGGGACTATACCTTGATAGGTAGAGCGCCAACCGCCGATATGTACTTTCGCGATCGCTGCGGCATCATGTAGGGTTGCTGGCCTCGTATTTATCATAAGCAACCTCGAAATCAATACAATGTTTTTGTATAAGTGCGTCGAACTCTGATACTGTAAATATAGAAGAAACTGTCATTTCATATTTATCGGTATAAACACGTCTTGCATAAGGATTCATAAATACACTTTCACTATAATTAGATGGTGATGAAGTTACGTGCGTGGTGCTATCTAACATCCCATCACTTAGTAGCCATCCAAAACTGCGTTCATTCATTTTTGTTTTATACGCCAGGTAAGCAGTTATTATTCTATATTTTACGAGGGCCTTTTCACTTTCAAGAATATTTTCCCCCTTAAATTCTTCTGGAGCACCAAAAACGTGTGCTGTTAGAGTTATCTCTTCTTTATTATGAGATTTTTTTCTGTCAACAGACAAAGTAACGTCATGGAAAGAAGCGCGATAACTTGATAAAGAAATTCCACCATTTGGAATGTCTTTATCTTTCCCAAAAATTATTTGTTCAATCGTATCATCTTTATAGAGTGAACCATTGCGCAATTTTTTGATATTTTTTAAGTAACAAATTGCAAGGGAAGAGCCTAAAGAATTTTGGTCTTGAGCCCCTGTTTCCTCACCATTCAAGAAAAGTCCTGGGAAAATCATCAATAGAGATAAATATCTTACCATGGATTATTTTCCTACGCATTAAAATATTGTTGTGTTAATGAATCAAATTCAGCCTTTGAAAATACGGTTAACAATTGCATGCCTTTACGATCTTCAGATTTTGTTTCAGTACCAGGGAAATCAAGAAAACCCTTTTTGATGATCACAAAGGCTGGTTGTATGGTGACTTTGGTGTTGGCATCTAATAGAAGCGTTGCAAATTTTTTTTTGTTTTGTTCTTTGCTTTCCGCGCAAGCCATTTTATAAGCTTTAATCAAAACAAACTTCAACAACCGCTTTTCTGCCTCAATAACATCTGTATCTTCAAAATCATCAATGGTACCAAACACTTTGGTTTCAAAGATAATAGATTCTTGGCCATCACATTCTTCACGTCTAGCACTTATTGCGATATCATGAATCTCGCATGAAGGATGCTCAAATATTTTATCATCAACGGATAATTTTTTTTTGGAATCTTGGTTATATTGAGCCATTCTTTTACAAGAAGAGACTCGTTCTTGCAAAAATCTTTGCGCGATAAGAGAACTTATATGAGATGTTTCTTGAAGTTTTTTTAGTACAGAATCATCGCTTTTTAGGTAGGCTGTAGTTAATCCTATGGTTGTGATAATTGCTATTAGTTTTTTCATCGGTGCTTTCCCAAAAATAGATAGATAATGCAACACAACAACACGAAACTGCTAAGTGGACTTGGTAAGTATATATGCTCTAAGACGTTTTGTAATCGTCTTTGTAAGCGCTAAAAAATAGTTCTTTATCGACACAGGTGATTATACTTGCAGCTATAAGCAAAAGAAACATGAAAGTAATCAACTAATAATACATATGAAAGATTAATTTTTAATAAAAATGCCTGAGGTTTAAGCTTTGATAGATCTTGCTTTTACATTTAATATGCATAAAGGGAATATAATGGCTCGCGTTATTTATATTAATGGTCCTTCCAGCGTGGGCAAAAGTACGCTGACGCGTGCGCTTCAAAATGAGCTTTCTGAAGTTTATTTAAGAATTGGCATAGATCAAATGATTGGTATGATGCCAGAAAAATTGAATGATTGGTCTGCAGGTATTTCACGAAATAAAGACAATAGCATGGCCGGATTTTGTTGGGATTTTAAGCCATCACCTGATGGTACACCAACTCATGGTCTTATGTCTGGCCCACAAGGTGCAAGAATTTCTAATCTTTTTCATGTCGTAGCACGCACTATGCTTCTCTCCGGATATTCGATTATTATAGACGATGTTGCTTTAAGAGGTCAGGAAGATATTGTGCGTTGGCAAAAGACATTGGCAGAATTTCCAGTCTTATGGGTAGGCTTAACGGCACCATTATCTCTGCTTGAGCAACGTGAACGGGACAGAGGGAATCGAGCTTTGGGTTCGAGTCGTATGCAGGTAGACTTGGTGCATCAAGGCAACATTCATTATGATTGTTTTTTTGATACAGCCAGCGTGTCACTTAAAGAGATGGTGCGCAACATCCTTGCGGCAAGTATAAGCCAGCAAAAATACAATGGAGACAACGCGATATGACCTTCAAGCGTGAATGGGAGAAGTTCTCAGAATATACGGTTATTTCTGATCGAGACATACGTGCTATTGTCGCTCATGCGCTGCCTACTCGCACGCTTGGCTCTTATCAGATTTTGGCAGGAGGATGTGCTAATCTAAACATCAAGCTTTCGTTTGCTGATCAACAAGATCCATATGCATTAATTTTACGGCTCTATTTTCGGGACAAGCAAGCAGTATATCGAGAACAAAAGATCGCAGAACTAATACACACAACAGTACCTGTTGCGCAATTTTATGTAGTAGATGATTTTGAGCATTATCGCTATGCGTTAGTTGAGTATATTGAGGGAATTTCACTGTGTGATCTTTTGCTCGACCATCCAAAAGTACCAATTGGTGATATTATGCATGCAGTAGGGACTACACTTGTTGCGATTCAGAAATACCGTTTTGAACGGCCAGGGTTCTTTGATGCCAATCTTAATGTCCGTGATCCATTTTCAGCAGCTGATTTGATAGATTTTATCTATGGAAGGCTTACCCATCCAAGCGTCATTGCGCAATTAGAGGTTTCTACGCTTGATGCTATCAGTCGTTTGATTGAGAGATATCGTGAATATTTTCCTGGCGACATGACACACCTAGTTCATGCAGACTATGACCCTGCTAATATTTTGGTACGTAAAATTGATGGTAAATGGCAGATTGCAGCTGTTCTCGACTGGGAATTTGCGTTTTCGGGGCCTTGGTTATGTGATGTCGCAAATATGGTGCGATATGCACATGAAATGCCACCATTGTTTGAGGAAGCTTTCCTTAAGGGTATAACCGATGCTGGCTTAGTGTTACCTGAACACTGGCGTATTGCGGTTGATTTACTCAATCTTGTTTCTCTTATTGACTCACTTGCTCACGGTGACCCTATTCAACGTCCGCGACAACGAGATGATATTATGAAGTTGATTCAGCATATTATCAAACGACTACGTCCTTAAAACAACTTGGCAAATTTTCATCTGTTTGGATTGTTCTACATGATCGACACCATTGTTTTAACACTCACACAAGACAAGTTTGAAATCGTTGACCCTGAAGCATTTACACCGTCTGCAGCATGGGCACTGTCAAACAGATCGCAGCGTGGCATGTGTTCAAAGCAGAATCCCACCAAAAAAGAGCTCTTAAAAGGGATATATAAACTTTGATGATGTTCAATCTTAGTAAGATGATTTTTTCATGAAAAGGCGTCGCGTTGAGTGAATAATTCTATCAATCATAGTATATGCTTGGTCGTAGCTAAGTTTATGCCCATCAATACCAAATTCATGCAGAATTCTTTTTTGATAATCTGAGATGGGCTTTTCCTGAGGGTCATTGCCATTTAATGGATGTTTTTGATGCATCTGAGCAAAAGGGGATTGCGCGGTTTGGTTAGTGGAGCTTATCGGGCGACTCAACTCTTTCCGGAGGTTTCGAAAGTCGACAAGATATCGATGAGCAATTTCTGAAGATTCTATTCTTATCATGTTTTCATAGTTTTTACTAAACGCAGTGCCGGTTAAATTTGCCGACCCTGCCCACGTAATCATATCGTCTATTACTATAAATTTATGATGCATGCGTGCAGCATTGACATTAGATTCAGTAAACTGAATTCTACTATCTCGAAACTGTTGTTGTAAGGTGGCGGCATTGGGTGTTGATTTATCAAAAATGATCTCAACAGAAACTTTTCTTCTTGCGGCTTTTCTCAGGGTCGTAACAAGAGTTAGGTGGGTCAACCAATATGAGGCGATGCATATTTTTTCTTGCGCATTTTCCAAATCAGCATGAAGCCGGTTTGTGCAAATTTGACCTTCTTGAGGCATAAAGAATGGTTCAACAGAAGAAGTCACCACTGATACACCATGCTCGCTAACATCAAGCGCGTAAGCTATAGCTATACCCACCAGGAACATGCAAATAAAACCGACAAGAAAGATACCAATCACATTAAAACCTAATCAATTGTTGTAAGTGTTGAGCTATAAAATACAGCTCTTGCAAAACTCGATACCTATGCTGATAATTTCGCTACAGTTGAACCAAGATGTGCGCGGTATCAGAAGAGATCAAATGTGCGCGCATTTTTATGCCGTCTTCTTGCCGCCTCTGAAATACTTGTAGTAAATACCACCAGCTATTCCAGCAAAAGCAAGAGTATCGATAACATTACGAGTCCAGAAGCTGAGTCTGGTGCTTCTGTTTATTCTTCTTTGTACATCCTTAACAGAAGGTTGATATTCTGTTAGATCTGTTTCATTAATCATTTGAGTAAGATCAACTGTTTCAGAACGACTCTTAACTGTTGTTGTAGCAAAGGGAAGGCCTTCTTTTTTGTAGATAGCCTGTAGGGCCGCAATTTTTTTTACATCTTTTTCTATCCCCCAATTTCCACCTAACAAATCAAAGTGTCTGGGCTCACCGCAGTTAGTTTCCATTAAATATGCTCTTTGGTGACCAGCTTTTTTTGCATTGATATAAGCTTGTCGAGCATCATTAACCGAGAGCTGAGGGTCATTTTGATCATGCATCATCACCATAGGGATATTAGGGGATATTTTCTTTATTGATGAGAATACTTGTTGTCCATAAGGTTTATACGTAGGGAATACAACTGGTTTAGCTACCCATGGTGCCCAGAATCTAGCAAAAGGGAGATATGTAACAACTGGGACATTAGACACCGTATGCAATATAGCGCTATTACCTGACCCAAGAACCGATTCTAATACAAGGCCTTTTGCCGTGTTTTCTTGTTCGGCATGAGATTTTTTAGCAAGAAAGTTTACTAATGTTGCTGTGCCTTGTGAGATACCAAAAAAGAGATTGTTACCAGATCGAGCTTTCTGGTCTTGAGTGAGTTGTTGTTCAAAATAATTTACACAGTTATCCTGGCCTAAATCGATTTTTCTTTTCTCATCCGCTGGTGCAAATGGGTTGGCTCCTATTGATTGATAGCTGCTGCTATCTTGTGTATTGATGACTCCATTTTTTCGAAAAGTGTCACCGCCCATACCATTTTGTCCTGGCATGGTAATTGAATAAAGCATTTGGCTTTCGTTTTGTTCGCTACCCTGAATCTGCCCTATGGCTATTGCGGCCACTACAATCGACAGCTTGCTAAACATGTTATTCATCTTAAAAACCTTTTTGTTGGAATAAAAATGATAAAAATAACCTTATGTCAATATATTTTAACGAAGTGTAATTATTTGTAAAAAGGTACCCTCTCTAGGAGGGTTATCTTGGAGGTTATGCCATATCAAGTAAAAAAACAGACCCCTTAAGCCTAGGCAATCGTTTAGCCCCTTTTTTATAGTTGATACAATTAGAATAACTGAGGAGATAGGTAGAGATAGCCTCAGATAAGGTGTTTTGCCCTATTTAGGGTTTAACTGTCAAGAGAGAATTAGTCCGCCTCCGTCCGACTTTGCTTACAGCTACGTTGGGACTACGGCGTGACAGCTTTCGCTTGTCTGTCCTATCAATATTAATTTATTGTCGTTATTCCATTAGCTGGCCTGCCCAGCCGTAGCTCGTACTCGTCACGCCATAGCTTTAGCGACGGCGGAAGAGCGAAGGCTGGCTGCAGACGCTGTGTACATTTCGAACTTTTAACTGGAATAGCGCAGCTCGTGTTCTGAAGATATTCAGCGGTAAGATAGAGGCTGTTAGCTGTTAGAAATGCCATTGCTGCCTGCGTTTTTCAAGACTTCTTTAGCCCAAATTACATATCTTCCTACCACATATTCTCCGGCAGATCCTTTGGTAGCTAACTGCTCCTGAAGAGATGGATCACTTAAAATATTTTTCGCATACACAATATTGTTCGCTTGGTCATGCGTGGCTAAATACGTGTTAAGAGAAGTAAACTCGTCCTTAA
>Ga0206859_1129_pt1 | contig 12197 bp, 16 predicted proteins | sample Alteio_BWOrgCont_47_FD_152882 | JGI IMG/M metagenome (GOLD analysis project Ga0206859, IMG submission 152882) | Enriched cells from forest soil in Barre Woods Harvard Forest LTER site, Petersham, Massachusetts, United States -... | ecosystem: Environmental > Terrestrial > Soil > Temperate forest >... | reverse complement strand
ATTCCTAGCTCGTGACCAGCTGTGAATCATTTTTTCCAGCACTAATTGATTGAAGATAGCTGCGTTCACATACTTAAGAGGATTGTGGTTGTGGCCGCTATTGGCTTCCTGAGCTTCTTGCCAAAACTGCTCTTCCTCTAAGTTATTTATTGCCGAGTACGGTCGCTCTTGCTGCTCTCTTTCTTTGATCTTTGCCACCACCGCCTCATATACACTGCACACGTAATCTGTACAGCCGATAACTTTTGCTCTCATCTGGAAATACAAAGGATAGACAACTCTGCAGTTTGTTTGTAATTTAGTTAAAAACAATCGAGCTGGTGGAGTCTCCAGCTCCGGACTGCTGACCGCCACGCTCTGTGCGGGAGTGCTCGTGCTCTTATGGGAAGTATTCCCTGTTGTTTCGACCTGCACGCCATCGCCACATACTGCTATTGTTCGCCCGCCATAGCTGTTTAAATCCTCAACAATACTTTGCTGTTGCGTATTGACCACAGGAGTGCTCATGGTTGCGTTTTGTGCAATAAAAGAACGCTTAGATAGCTCGTCATCTTGTTTCTCTAGCAGGGGTGGATCATTAGGTAGGAATTTGGTGTGAATTTGGGAATCAAGCGGCAGTACGTTGGCTTCTCTTTGTTGTCGTTCTAGGGCGCCTCTTTGCTCCCAGTGTTTTCTTTCCTCTTCAAAATATAGCTCATATATCTCCCTCGTTTCTTCCTCGATTTTTTCAAGCCCACTGCTGGTCGCAAAGCACCATGATAAAAGTGTGCGACGAAATAGCTCCCATATTTTCCCCAAACAGCAGACCCTCGCTTCTGAGTGCTCCATGATCACAGCAATAGCTATATGCACCTCGTGTAATTCGCCTAAACTAATCAGCTTCCTCTCTTGGCTGTTGACTCTTTTAACCTCTTCAAATCGATTCTTAATCTTTTTCAAAGATTCTAAGGCTAATCCTGAGGGCGGCTTATCCGGTTTTGTGCCTACTTCCACTACCTGTCCTGGAGTGGTTGACACTACATAGAATACCATTGACATTCTCCTTTCTTGACTTTGTATCGCTAAATGATCACTGATTTAGAATAATTATTGCAATAGTATATTTATATAAGATAAAGAATTTGTAAAAAATTTTTAATAATTTAGCGCAAAAACGAAGAGCTCACAACTCCGATCGAGGTCGCTCGACTTTGGCGGGAATTGGGCCATGTTCACTTTTACAGGGTAAATTTAAGGTGAACAGTGCCATTATTCAAAGGGGCGTTTGAGCCGCTGGTCGTCGGCCTCATTACCTCGTTTGTCGCAATCTTTTTTTGTCTTTTTCGACTTCTCCGGCGGTGCAACAGTAAAAGGCTTCTTGGGAAGAGGTTGACTGCCAGAGACTACCCATGGCGACCCCTGCAATACAAAGCGATGAAAGTCATGAGAGAACTGGTCATTATGAATCGACCCCATGGTCCACCTAATTTTTTACTTTCATTATATAACCGCCGCTTTTTAATTACAATTCTAGAACCTGGCCATTATTTCTAGCAATAAATCCGACCGGCGAAGCCGGGAAGGCATAATAGCCACACGCGTGAGCGTGTGGTAGGCCATTAATTAAATTAGAGCCGTATAACACAGCTCTATATCTCGATGACGCTACCCCACACGCTCACGCATGTGGCTACATGCTTTCCCGGCTTCGTCGGTCGGGTTCATTGCCGGAAAAATGCGGGCTAGTGGATTAACGAGCGAAAAATCCTAAGAGAAAACCACAGACAGCTCCTCCTACAAACTGATGATCGCCGCCTCTATGGCTCTGGTGGTACTCATGGACGACGACCTCCTGGCGGGGCGCAACGACGTAGACACGCTCTTCCACCCGAGGGACAACGACATAACGGGGCTCTGCAACGATTACTTCGCGCTGAACAATGGTAGGCTGTCGCACATGATAATGGTGGCGATATGAGCGCGCCTCAGCTGAATTTGTCACCAGGCCAATTACTATTGCAGAGATTGCTATAATAGATAATTTATTTAACATAATATCCTCATTAGTTGCAGTTGTTGCATTCACAAGACAAGAGCAGGTTACTCTATAGATATTTTTCCCACAATAACTAATTATTCATTTCCTTGCCCCTGCCTCCTTGCCCTTACAATTTTTTCGGGCAATGGCAAGGGCAGGGGCAAGGGCAGGGAAATGAATTATGCAAGAAGTCTAATGATATCCGTGGTATACTCCCCACTTGAGAATCTGTCTTCACACTTGAAATTTGGGCCTTGTTCACCTTCGCTGAGAGGATTTTTGGTGAACGCTGCCGAAATTTGAAGTGTGAAGACAGGTTCTGACTCAGCACAGTTCTCTTTTTAAACGGTTTTCATCTATGGCTCTTCCCCAGCAAAAATTTCGCGAAATGGTCTTTCAAATGCTCTATAGCCTCGATATCGGCGCCAGCAAAGAAGAAGATCTCGTTGCCCTTATGATGAATGAACTCACTGCGACCAAGAAAACATGCCGCGAAGGCTATCTGCGTGCGAAAAAAATATGGGATAACCACGAATCACTTGACGTCATAATCGGAAGCTCCGCGAGCTCTTATAGCTTTGAAAGAATCCACACTGTGGAGCGCAATATCTTGCGCCTAGCGCTCTTTGAGATAATCTACGACGCACAAATTCCCCCAAAAGTAGCCATAACAGAAGCCATCCGTCTTGCAAGAAAATTCAGCACGCCCGAAGCTGCTGCTTTTGTCAATGCTATCCTCGACGCTCACTACCAGAAGCAGGGAAACGATGAACAACCCTCTCCCCTACTTTGAAAGGAATCGCCTGCTCAAGGAGCTATGCACCTTCGGCATAGGAGGCCCTGCTCGCTATTATACAGAAGTATACTCCACTGAAGAGCTAACATCAGCCCTTATTGCTTGCCAGCGTCAAAGCCTTCCCTATTTTATCCTGGGAAAGGGCTCCAACTGTCTCTTTGACGACCGTGGCTTCGATGGAGCTATTATCGCCAACCGGATAGATTTTATACGAGAAGAAGGCTCAGGGCTTTTTCATGTGGGAGCAGGGACGAGCTTTGTATTGCTGGGGATACGCACTGCCCGCCAAGGTTTTTCAGGGCTTGAATTCGCTGCAGGAATACCGGGAAGCGTAGGGGGTGCTATCTATATGAATGCAGGAGCCAATGGCAAAGAGGTGAGCAGCCCTCTTCATTCGATCGATTATGTCACGGAAGAGGGCCGCCTAGAACACCTTACCGCTAGCTCTCTTTGCTTTACATACCGCTTTTCTTCCTTCCAACAGTGGCAAGGAAGCATTGCCACCGCGTCTTTTTCTCTTGAACGCGATACCTCGGCACGCTCGCGCCAGCTAGCGCTCTTACTGCGGCGCAAGGCATGCCAACCCTGCAGAGATAAATCTGCAGGGTGCATCTTCCGCAATCCAGAAAAAGGACATGCCGCCGCTTTTATCGATATGGCAGGGCTGAAAGGACTACAAATCGGCAACGCCGCTGTCTCATCTCTTCATGCCAACTTTATCGTCAATCAAAATGGCCGCGCGACGGCGTCTGAAGTGCTTTCTCTCATCGCTACTATCCAGCAACAAGTAGAAAGCCGCTGGGGTATCTGCCTTAGATGTGAGGTATGCTATGTCCCTTATGAAGGAATACAAAGGAGAAGCACTGGTGTCCTGGCGAGCTGACCTGCATTGTCATACGACATGCTCTGACGGCACTATGAGGCCTTCACAATTAATCGAGCATGCTCATATCCTTGGACTTAAAGGTCTATCAATTACCGACCACGATAGTATCGAGGCCTATAAGGAGGCTGCAATAACGGCAAAGCTGTATAATGTCTTATTTTTACCCGGTATTGAGCTTTCAACGACTCACAAAGGCATGAATATCCATCTGCTCGGCTATAGCTTTTCGCCTGATAACTCCACCATCTTGGCGCTGTGCGAAAAGCATGCGAAATGGCGCTATGAGCGCGCTGCGGCTATTGTCGCCAAGCTCAACCAGCTGGGCATTGCCCTTTCAATGGAAGATGTCGGCGGCAGCTCTATTGGACGCCCACATATCGCCTTAGCTCTTATAAAAAAAGGAGCAGCCTCCAGCGTCGCCGAAGCATTTGCCCTTTACCTTGCTGAAGGCCGCCCGGCCTATATCCCTCATGTGGGCATTACTGTGGAAGAGGCCCTTACAGCTATCCATATTGCACGCGGCGTCGCCGTCCTAGCCCATCCCCATCTTATTAGAAGTAATAAAATTGCCAATGACCTGCTTTCAATGCCTTTTGATGGGATAGAATGTTATTATGCCCGCTTTCCTGCACATAGTAACGCTCGTTGGCTTGTTACTGCGGCAAAAAGAGGACTACTCATTACGGGGGGCTCGGATTTCCACGGCGATATCAAGCCCAATAACCCTTTGGGAAGCTCATGGGTCGATGAAAAGCATTTTATGGCTCTCTGGAGCCATTACAACAGCCAAGTGAGAAGAGAAGATGGTTGACCGCTATTTTTTCCCCGGAGAACTCACTCCTGATAAGTGCATTGCTATCAGCGACAAGGAGTGGCACCAGCTCGTACATGTAATGCGTAACCGAGTAGGCGATACCATCGAGATCGTCAATGGCAAAGGGGTATTGGCCATAGGGAAAGTTACTGCGTTAAAGCGAGACTCTGCTCTAGTAGTTATTCAGCAGCTGCTGCACATAGAACCAGCTCCACCGCCACTGATCCTCGCTCAAGGGCTACCGCGCCCATCTCGCCTCGATTTCATTGCAGAAAAGGGCACAGAGCTGGGCATGACAGAGCTGCGCCTATTTGCCGCCGAGCGCAGCGATAAAAAAAGCTTGAGCACTCAACAGCAAAAGAGAGTACAACAACTTCTTATCGCTGCTATGAAGCAATGCGAGCGGCTCCATCTACCCTCTGTGCATATAGATCTTCCTCTGGAAGAGAGAAAAGAGTGGCCAGAAGGGTTCGTTCTTTTTGGTGACTTAGAAGAGCAGGCCTATTCTTTTGCTTCGCTTTGGCAGGGCAAACGGCCCGAAGGCGCCATTACAGCTTTTATCGGTCCAGAAAGTGGCTTTTCTCCTCGCGAGATAGTTATCCTGCGCCAGCGCGGTGCTATAGGAGTGCGCCTTCACCCCCACATCTTGCGCACAGATACCGCTGCTCTAGCCTTTTTAACTCTAATTTCTCAGTGGAATATAGGCGTAAGGCCTTGTCAGAGCCATATAGCAAACTAGCGCGGGCAATATTTTCACGCGCGTGGGGGTAGAGCGCCTCTATCTCCTGGAGAAGATCGCTCACCTTCTTGCGCATCGAATTTTGACCTACAGGACAGCGACACATAGTCCTCATAAAGCCATGCTGCTGTGCAAATGTGATAATATCTGCTTCAGCGACATAAATGAGAGGGCGGATAATAGTCACTCCATAGTCGTGCATAGGCACTTTTGGCAAATTCCCCGCAAATTCCCCCTTGTGCAGCAAATTCATGAGCAGTGTCTGAGCGCTATCATCTCTATGGTGTCCAAAGGCTATAGTAGCCATGCCAGCCGCTTTGGCCGCATCGAATAGCAAACGGCGCCTTTCACGTGAGCAGCTATAGCACTCTAGCCCATCAAGTTTTTGTGAAGAAATGCGTACATGGAAAGGAATGGCAAGCTCGCGGCATATTCCCTGCAAAAACTCGAGATGGATGCCTGCACCACAGGAAAACTCCCCTGACACATGCACGGCAATCAGGGGAATATCGGGAAAACCATGGCTGAGAATAGCGCGCAGCATAAAAAGGAGCAAAAGGCTATCTTTGCCGCCGCTCAGAGCTACAGCGACGCCGCTATCGGCGCCATCGATAAGGCCATAATCAAATAAAGCTTTCCTTACAGCGCTCTCCAAGCGCTTGCCTACCCCGCTCCAAGGTGGCCTTGCTACAGGTATTTCCACACAGACTCCTCCACAAGAATGGGACTAACAGAACTTATCACTCACCTTACGCAATCTGAATAGTTACAAAAATAGGTGACTTTGTTACAATGGGCCATCTTCTAGAAAAAACCCAAAATTATTGTTTATACTGTGGGGCTTTGACGCGCTCAAAACGCAAAATTTCATCGCCCCACAGTATAACTTATTGTTGCAAACCTCCTAGGGACTGGAAAATAATAAGTTAAACGATTCAAACGATTCAATCGCGAGGCTTTGGCGCAGTCCAATCGTTTAACTTATTGTTTTCCAGTCCCCAAGTATACAACAGCAAGCAAAAAAATGACATAGAGGATCTTATGGATCAGAAAGTAGGGCGCAACGATCCCTGCCCTTGCGGTTCAGGAAAAAAATATAAGCAGTGCTGTCTCAATAAAAAGAAAATGCCCCTTGCTGGGCGTATCAAGCAAGCAGTCTGGATTAAGCCAAAAAAGGAGGCGCCAGAAGCAGAAGCTGAGGGGCCACTGCCAGCAACGCCTCATCTCATTGAACGCGCCTATGGGGCTGCGATCTTTGCAGCATCGGAGGCCCCCCCCTTTCAACCTAGGGAACAGCAATCGGAGTCAACAGCACTAAGTGAACCACCATCGCCAAACGAAAATCCCTCTCAGTAGTTGATAGCTGACGGTTTTTGTAGAGCTGTGTAAAGCTGTTGTGAAAAAACGATGGGATTGTTACGATTCTGACTTCTGATCGCTGGCATAGCTCAATTGGTAGAGCACCCGACTTGTAATCGGAAGGTTGTGGGTTCAATTCCTACTGCCAGCATCACTTCTTCCCGCCTATCGTGGGGGTGTCGCATAGTGGCCAATTGCATCGGACTGTAAATCCGACGACTCCGGTCTCCGCTGGTTCAAATCCAGCCACCCCCAACCTTTCCTGAAGCCGTTTTTTAGCCAATTCTCCTAAAAGCTAGCTCCTTTCAAGGGACGCTGGTGGGACACTCGCTACAACAAATCGCAACAGCAACTAGCCAGAAATAAAAGCCCTGCTTCTTTGCGTAAGGAAATAAGAGGCTATTTTTCCCTTGGCTAGCTCCCAACCAACCTGCCCATCGCAAGGCTCCTTCTAACGCATGTAGACGACCTCTAATCTTACTCTTCAGCGGCGGGCATAATGACACTACTGACCACCACTGCCTGAAGCAGCTTTTCCTTCTGCCTGTCTTACCATTCCTCCAGCTCAAATCCAATAACAGGAGAGAGCTGCCTTCCCTACAGATACTCCTAAACCTACAGGAGCTATAGACTGATATCAGAGAGATATAAGACAGGCCGAAAAAAAGAATTTTAGTTCGGGCCTGCTCCGCCAACAAGCAGCCAGCAACAAAAAGCCCTTACCAGACCCTCTACGCTTCCTAATTTTAGGTGTATCTTGTGTAACTGGTGTATATACAGTTCTACACCACATCTGCAAGCATTATTTTCCGATACACCTCGATTTTATTGCAGGTGTGTCTGGTGTATAGCTTGCATCCTCTCCGTTCAATGTCAAAAACCTCCAAGCGCACTGAGTTGATAGAACAGAATCCATTGATTTCCCTGACAAAATTTCATTCAAATGTCCCGTCAGCGTCCTATTTCTGGAGTGTATATTCACAACATCAATCTTAAATCAGTGTGTGAGCAAGTTTTTGCAACTTATTCTCACGGGATTGTTAATCCCCTGTTGGGGTTACAGGGCCAAGGGCTTGTTTCGGAGCCATTCAATATGACATCCAAATACTCAGCGAGTTATACAGGAGGATAAAGCATGATGCCTGCCAATAAAGAGAAAGCCGAAGTGCCAGAGAAAAGGGTATACATAGGAAGGTCCCCTGTTACATTTCACAGCACAGAAAAACCTGGTGAAATCCGTGTAGACGTGGTCCTGGATCCATTATCGACGGCTACAGCGGAAGAACAGTTCAAGTCGGCGCTGAAACAAATCACTGGAACGAAAAACTCGGAAATAGCCAAGGAAATCATCTATAAGGCCGTGGAGGCAATGCCAGACAATGCTCCCCTTCACGACCGACATAACGTAGTGATACAGACTCTTTCCGAAGCAGCTCCGTAGATGCTGTGGAAGCTAGGTTAACTGCTCAAGCTGCTGTTTTATATGCTAATGGGATGCGTTATCTTGCACGCGCTGAACAGGCAGAGCTTTTGGATCATTCTGAGCACTTTTTGCGCCATGCTACAAAGCTATTACGCCTCCACAATGAGACTACAGATGCTTTAAGTCGATATCGCCGCAGAGGCGAGCAAAGAGTTGTAGTACAACACCAATACGTCCAGGTCAATGAAGGTGGTAGCGCTCTTGTCGCTGGTCAATTTGTCCATGGTTCAGGGGAGGGGGAAAGAACAAAAAATGGAATACCCCATGGATAAGACTATATGTGGGGCAAAATCTCGCAGCAACGGAGGGGCTCCTTGTAAACTCTCTCCCTTGGCAAATGGAAGATGTCGCTTTCATGGCGGTAAAACCCCTATCAAACATGGTCTCTACACGAAAAAGGCCGTGGAAGAGCGGCAGACAGTGAGGGCATTGCTTAAACAGGCTAAAAACATGCTCGAATCTGACTCAGTGGCCTTTTGATTGCTTGGAGGGCATGCCTCCGCCTACCACGACCATCTCACCCCTTCTTAGGCATCAAATCGGCCATAGAACACTCTAATGCGTTAGCTATCTTGGCAATATTCTCTAACGAGATATTGCGCTCTCCCCTCTCCACAGAGCTGATATACGTAAAGTGCAAGCCAGCTTCTTCAGCCAATTTCTCTTGAGACAGCCCTGCCGCCGTTCTTTTCAATCTAACAATCTTGCCAAAAGACATCTGTAGAGGCGTTTTCCTATCTTTTGGCCTGTTCTGTAATCTTTCCTGCTTTGCAGCCATAAAATGCCTCCTCATTGAGGCACAAGGCTATGGGTCTAAAGACGCAATATCTAGAGACTGGAAATCTAAAGACTATAAGTCTAGCATCCTGTATGCTAAGTACTACAACATAACGTGAGGGTTGCCATGCGCTGCATATTATTAAATTTTATAATATCTGTTTTTTTTCCAGTCCTTTTGTTCCCCAACAACATCAATGAAAATTTTTCTGGATTTGTAGATTTAGCACCCAGTCAACAACATACACCTGGTTTTTCACATGATAAAAATAAATATTTTAGATTCGCGAAAGAACTTGCAACGAAGCATAAAGACATGTTAAAAACAATTATATTACAAACCTGATACCTGGAGCTACTAGATAGCCTATCATGTAGCCTATCATCTCATTTAACTCCACACCAATTTTTCTGGCGTATTAAATAAAGCCTTCGCTGTTAATGGAAATAATTTTTTATTGCTACGCCACTCAAAGCCTTACACTTTAACCTAAAAAAATTCAAAATTTAGGATTGCGTCTGGTATAGTACTATTCATTTTTCTTATAGGCCCAGTACCGATGCTGCGGTAGTGGCTTGGGAGAATCTATCCTAATGATTTTATCGTCAATATGTGCATCGCTATACTGTGCGACAACCTCTGTACCCACACATCGATAATCATTTTCCAACTCCTCGGAAATTTCACCATTATTGTAAAAATACATAACTATTGTATTTTCTCTCCAGTCTACAGATATACCTCTTAAAGATGGGAAATGCTCTGTAGACATTATCATCTTTGTAGCATCAACCAACCCTTGATGTTTTTCAGACATCTCATTTACTCCTTTTACGGCCTGCAGGGCACAACATGAATTTTCCCTGTAGAGTCATAATGTATGATCCCTTTGCTTGTTTGAGCAGTTTTTGTAACCGCTCCCTCCTTGTAGATGCACTCCCCTATTATTTTGCCAAAATCTACGCGTTCTCTGTATCCTGCTGCCCCTTGCAAGACATCTCCAGTCCGCTCTCCTTTTCCAACCAACAATTGAATATCATTGGTTAATTCCTCTCCACTTATGGTAATTTTACTTTTTCCTGGCTCAAAATTATGAGATCCTGGAATGTGTTTATTTTGCTTGTCCCACTGGATCTCGACTTTCCCATCTTTGAATAGGGAGGCTCTTGCCCCTGATCTCTTTGTCGCCTCTTCAATAACCCTTGCTCTCTTTGCCTGAGATTGAGCACAGCATTGAATGGTCACTGCTGCATTGGCTCTTTTGTACTCTCTATAGAGCTTTATCCCTTTCATGGAAGCCCCAGCACCAATAATATGCCTTGATTGGCTTTTAGGGCTAATAAGAGGTGCTGTTCGAAGGCTCATTGACTTTTGGTAATCTTGTATAGCTTCATCTAGGGAGCCTAACTCAAAGTGTGCGTAGGCTCGCTCTAGGTAAGCATCAGCAAAATCGGGATTGTTCTTAATGGACTCCGTTAGAGAGTAAATGGCCTGCGGATTGTCAACAACCACTGAAAACGAGCCACTTGGCGGCCGCCAAGTGGCTCGTTTTCGTGGTTGTTGACAATTAGCTCTGCAATAAATCTAGAATCAGGTTGTTGGTCTTCTAAATTCATTGTTCCTGTGAGGTAACGAACTTGCTTTTCAGCCATTTTTCTGGCTTGTTTACGCCGAATAGTATCTATTGAATCTTGTAGAAGTGGAACAATGACAAGATCACATGAAATTAAAGGGGTTGACTCAAAATTATGTAATGGTGCACCATTACGGCAATAGACAAAAAAAGGGCTGGAATGAAAATGCGCAATGAAGAGGATTGGTCGATGTTTTTAGACCTCTGTTTGAAGACAAAGAAAACCTCACGCCTGCAAGAGCTGTTCAACTTGTTTCTAACAATAGAAGAAAAAGAACAGTTAGCTTCCCGTATGCAGATCATCAAGGCCCTTTCTATCTGTTTTTCTTCTTGGTGGCGTCCCCACGCCTAACTTTCTTTTACCCCACATTTCTTTTTTATTTGCCCTAGCAGTGATAAAACCTGTTTTGGCATGCTTATAAACAAAAAAAACCAAGAATTTAGAGAGAATCATTATGATGCAAATTATTGAAAAAAAACATTTCCATGATTGTTTGTCTGAGTTAATACTTGTGGCATTGGCAGATGGAAGAATTGATAAAATTAAAGCGGAAACAATTATAAATAGAATAGGTTTGATTTATAATCAATCGCCTGTTTTTTTTAATCGCCAGGAAATAAAAGTACTGCGCAATGTAATTGATTTTCGCATAACTACATCAGCCCTTAACTGTGGCCTTTACTTTAGAGCTCCGAGCGAGCTTGCCTTGATCAGTGGAGCTGGTATCGCAGGGCTGGCTGCCTCTTTTGAATTGCGTGCAAGAGGCTTTAAAGTGGTTATCGCTGAAAAACGCGAGGCTTTCTCTCGTTCCAATGTCATCAACTTTAACGTGGAAATACAACCTTTTCTAAAAAGATTTGACTTGTTGAAGGAATTTGAAGAATCCGTTGCGGCAAGAATCAAGAGTCACAGAATTGTGCATATTGGGAAAAAGGGCTCGCAAGATCTCGCACTTTCCGATGTCAGCCAGTTACGACTCGGCAACGTGCCCTTTGAGCCTGAAAGTTTTAATAAACTCTTTAGTGAAGATGGAATCTACAGCGTAAAGATTCAAGATTTGCAAACTTTTCTCGCTAAAAAGGCCTTAGAAGCCGGGGTGCAAATATTTGGCAAAGTAGAGGTCGAATTTTTAGCTCGCACACAAGCAGGAGGTGTATCGAAGGTGCAGATCACAGGAAAAGACAGTCTCTGCAATCCTATGATTCTGCAACCTCAGCTGTTTTTTGTGGCTGAAGGTGCACATTCCGCGACTGCTGAGCAACTTGGACTGAAAACGAGTGTAGTGAAAAACGAATGTACTGATGAACAGTGGATCTATGGAAATGTCGAGTACTTTGGCAAGGAAACCTTTGTTGTTTCAATAATCGATACTTCTGAAGGGAACTTGCAGATAGCAAATGTGATTTTCAATGCTAAGATTCATGAAATCAACATTGCTGTAACTTCAAAGAAGCTTCTCAGTCAAACGCTCATACAAGAACGGATATTTAGAATAGGGCAGCTGGCCTTTCGTCTTGAGAATATCGACGGGATGCCTCAGTCTTTAATTGCAGTTGTTAAACATCCGGTACATGTTAAAAATGAAAAGCGACTCATATTTTCGAGTGGCAATATTTTCCTAATTGGTGACGCAGCAGGCCACAGTTCACCTCTTGCTGGGTTGGGTGGAACTCTGGGCCTCACTCTCATTC